>JACCDX011551147.1_pt1 | contig 25958 bp, 39 predicted proteins | sample 7449681 | NCBI WGS metagenome assembly JACCDX01 (sample SAMN15323450, study PRJNA562643) | freshwater metagenome | isolation source: river surface water | place: USA:Blue River Watershed | collected 2017-08-18
CTGGACTATGAACGCTTGACAGGGGACTCTTCTACACCTAGAATACCTTTGCCACGGTTGATAGAGAAAGCTCCAGATGAAGCTTTATGTTATTCTGAAGAGTGTAAAAAACTTGGAGGAGAAATGAGACTCTGTGCTCCATGGCTTGACACCTGTAAAGAGGAGTAGTAAAATAAACAGGTAAACAAATGACTCAGTAGCTCAGTTGGATAGAGCAACTGCCTTCTAAGCAGTCGGTCGTAGGTTCGAGTCCTACCTGAGTCGTTACCACTTGCACTGGAAAGATAAACCAGAATGCCGTGGTAAGATAGAGGGTAAGTCACTGTTATATCCTTATGAGGTATATCACACTTACTCCATCAAGTCGTTGTGGCGGAATTGGTAGACGCGCTGGGTTTAGGTTCCAGTAGATTAATCTGTGAAGGTTCAAGTCCTTTCAGCGACACTTGACAATCAAACTAAAATAGTTTATGATTGTCTCACAAGCGGAGTTAGTTCAGTGGTAGAACGCTATCCTTCCAAGTTAGATGTCGTCGGTTCGAATCCGATACTCCGCTTCTTAATCAAATCTTAGTTGACAAAAGACTGAAAGTGATCTAAGATACTACCCAATCTTAAGGTTTGCTTAAGATCTCCTAAATAACGAAGATTTGCTTTGTTGTAAATCTTCATATTGTCCTATAGTACATAAAACAATTTTATGAAACTCAAACAACTGATGCTTGCACCTGTTGCTCTGGGAATGGTTGCTCCTGTTGCTGCTAATGCTGCAGATCTTAATATGTCAGCAGTCAATCAATACTCCACAGAGCAGGTTACAAGCGTTTCGCAACTTTCTGATGTGCAACCTAGTGATTGGGCGTATCAAGCACTCAGCAACCTTGTAGAGCGTTATGGTTGCGTTGCTGGTTATCCTAACGGCACCTTTGGTGGTGGACGTGCTATGACCCGTTATGAGGCAGCAGCACTTCTGAATGCTTGCCTTGATCGCGTAACTGAGCAAACTGATGAACTCAAGCGCCTTGCTAATGAGTTCCGTGATGAACTTACCGTTATTCAAGGTAAGGTTGCAAACCTGGAAACTAAAGTTGCTTCTCTGGAAGCAACTCAGTTCTCCACTACTACCAAACTCCGTGGTGAAGCAAACTTTGTTCTTGGTGGCGTTGATGACTATCGTACCAAAGGTGGTGATGTAACTCATACTGCATTTAACTACGATCTCCGTCTGAATTTGGACACTTCGTTCACTGGTAAGGATCTGCTTCGTACTCGTCTGCGTTCATCTAACTTTAGTGGTGATCCTTTCGGTTCTAGTTCTTCTCTGTTCAAGCTGGATAAGGCAGATAACACCACCAGTGAAGTTGGTAACAACGTAGTGATTGACCGCCTGTTCTATCAGTTCCCTGCTTTTAATAACAAAGCAACTCTGACTGCTGGTGCTGCTGTTCGTAACACTGAGATTGCTTGGATGCCTTCTGCTTATAAGTCTGGTATTCTTGACTTCTTTGCTGTTGCTGGTGCTCCTGGTGTTTACAACAAAGCAACTGGTGCTGGTTTCGGTGCTCAGTATGGTAAGAAAGGTCTTATTGCTGGTGTAAACTATGTTGCTCAAAGTGGTAATGATAGTGAAACTGGAGTGTTTGATGAGACTGGTGCTCTGAATACTCTTGCACAAATCGGTTATCGTGGTACTAACTGGGGTGCTGCATTCGGTTATCGTTATGGTACTGAAGGTACTCGTGTTCGCACCTACAACGGTCTGAATGGTGCTTCTGGTGCTCTAGTTCCTGGGCAAACTTCTAACGGTTATGCACTGAATGCTTACTGGCAACCTCAGAAATCAGGTATTGTTCCTTCTATCTCTGGTGGTTATGGTTGGAACACTGTGAGTGGTACTCAAAGTGCTGCTACTAACAGTCAGTCATGGTTTGCTGGTCTGACCTGGGATGATGTGTTTGTTGATGGTAACTCTGCTGGTGTTGCTATCGGTCAAGCACCTACTGGTGAAAATCTTGAGAAGTCCACTCTTCTTGAAATCTTCTACAAGTATCAAGTATCGGATAACATCAGCGTCACTCCTGCTATCATCTACGGTAGCGACAATCAGCGCCTTGCTGACAACTCCTCCAACTGGGGTGGGGTAATTCAGACAACCTTTAAGTTCTGATATAGATATGGGGGGTTGACAAAACTCCCCTTTTCTGATATTATAACTAACGAGTTAAAATTTTTATGTCTCTTATTTCCCAACGTGATAGAGAAGTTGCTCTTGAAGCACTTAATTTTTATCTTTTCAATAAAAAAAATGATTTTACTGAAGAAAAGATAATGGAATTGAATGCTCTGATTAATTGGATTAAACTGGAGCATTCGAAAAATGAAAATTAATTTATGGTATTGTAAGGATATGAAACAATGGCGTTGGACTTTAACTGATGATCATCGCCCTATAATTAAACAAGAATCTGGTCAAAGAGAAAATCTTCGTGATGCTATGAACGATATAGCAAATACTGTAGAATATCTTATGAAACAAGGTTGATTTTATTGGGAGATTAACTCAGCGGTAGAGTGGTTGCCTTACAAGCAATAAGTCACTGGTTCGAATCCGGTATTTCCCATTTATAAATACTTCAAAAAGAAGTATAATGGAAACCCTTTATAAACTCTTAAGTGATACGCAAGCATCACTTTTCTTGCTGTTTCAAAAAACTTGGGTTTATCACTGGCACGTTGTTGGTCCAGATTTCAAACAGATTCATGATTTGTTTGGGGATCAATATACTCAAATTCAGGAAGAAATTGATCGTCTTTCTGAACACATGAGATATCTTGGTGTTAAACCTGTAAGTTCTTTATCAAGAGTTCTTGAAGTTTCTGGTGTAGGAGAAGCAAAAACAAATATCAGTTCTATGGAAATGATTAGTGATCTTTTAGAAGATCATAAAAAAATTATTTCTATGTGTAATGATGCTGCAGTAGAAGCAGAGAACCAAAAGTCTAGAGGAACAATTAATCTTCTTGATGATTTAAATGAAGCGCATGGAAAATTTGTTTGGATGTTAAGATCGTTTACTGAATAAAATAAAACTTATAATGTTATGGAAAATTTAAGAATTAGATGCCGCTCTTGTGGTAAAGAGTTAGAAGGCATTCCTGGAAAAACTGTATCATGTGGTTGTTCTAATATGGCAACAATTCGAAATGGAGTTATTTCGGCAGTTGACTTATCCCAGGTTATTATGCTAAACTTAATAAATAACAAAAAGAAATCTGGTGTTCTTACAAACGAAGACATCGCCTGGCAAGAGGCACGTCGTCAGCGTAAAGTAAAACGATTAGATTTTGAAGTCCGTTGAGGACTTTTTGGAAGTGTGACCGAGTGGTTTAAGGTACTTGTCTTGAAAACAAGCGTGTTAATAGCACCGTTGGTTCGAATCCAACCACTTCCGTTTAAGAAATATTACAAAATTTAAGATTGTCTTAATGTGTGTTTTTGTATCAACACATAGTTGACATTCTTTAGATACTGACTAGTATAACTAGTAGTATTCAACCTTAAAGAGTATGGATCAGCACACCTACCTTAACTGGGTGAAGATCAAGGCAACATTTGAGGAGTCTGGTAATACAGACAATATGTTTTACAAAAGAGCAGTTGAAATTGTAAAAACCCGCAAAGATCCTCTTGCAAAGTTTCTTGGAGATGAGAAATGATGGAACCTTTTGATGACGATTATGTATCTCGTATAGAAGTACAGGAGATGATTGATGCAGCAATACGACGACACAACCGTAATGCTTCTATCATTAGTATGTGCGTCGGTTGGGTGGTTCTTGCTCTATTTGCTGAAGGACTTTTGAGGTTGGTTGGAGTTATTCCTCCTTTACTTCCATTCCTTAAAATTACTTTAAACTAATGGTATCAATTACAGAAGAAGATTTGCAAAAACTAAATCAAAGAGTTCTTCATCAAAAAATGGAAGAACTTTTTGAAGAACCATCTACTTATGAGGACGAAGAAGATGATTAAAACAGTTTTTATGTTTGCATTAATATATTTTAGTATTATGGGATTGTGGATTCATTGGGGACTTACACACGCTTACTAAAGGTAATTATATGAAAGTAGGACTAATCGGACTCGGAAGAATGGGCGAAGGTATGTCTCGCCGCATGATGAAGGCAGGAATAGAGGTTTGGGGTTATCGCAGGAATTATGAAAAAGCAAACGAAGCATATGAAAAGGGATATGTGGATGGAATTGCAACTACTATTGAAAATCTTGTTAAAGTAGTTAAACAAAACAAAAATGGCAGACCACAACCAGGAGTTTTTCAGATGGTTGTTCCTGCCGAAACTGTAGAGGAGACAATAAATGAGTTACTACGATATTGTAGTGAGGGAGATATTATTATTGATCATGGCAATAGCAATTTTAAAGACAGTCGGAAAAGAGCAGAACGTCTGGCAAAGTTGGGTATCCAATATATTGATTGTGGCACTAGCGGCGGTGTTTATGGTTTGGATCGTGGATACTGTCTTATGGTTGGTGGCGGAAATACTGCGGTCGCCACTTGTGCGAGCATTTTTGATGCCCTTGCCCCAGGGATCACCGCTGCCCCAAGGACTCAATTTGACTCGGATGTAACCTCTGCAGAGTTTGGTTGGTTACACTGCGGTGGTCCAGGTGCTGGACATTTTGTAAAGATGGTGCATAATGGAATTGAGTACGGTATTATGCAGGCATATGCCGAAGGATTCAATATTCTCAAAAATGCTAATCTAGGTGCTCAATATGTCAGAGAAGGAGACGCAGAAGTTGCTCCCATGGCAGATCCAGAATCTTATTGCTATGATATTGATGTTGCTGAAGTTGCTGAGTTATGGCGTCGCGGTAGCGTGGTTGGCAGTTGGTTACTCGATCTTACTGCTGATGTGCTACGCAGGGATGGTAGCCTTAAACAGTTCTCTGGAGGCGTATCCGATAGCGGTGAGGGTCGTTGGACTGTTTCTGCCGCTGTGGACCTGGGGGTTCCCGCTCCTGTTATTACTACTGCCCTATTTGAAAGATTTAACTCACGCAATCTCGGATCATTCGGGGCAAAAATTCTGAACGGAATGCGTTATATGTTTGGAGGCCATCATGTTAGGTAAAGCACTTATTTTTGTTGCCATTCCTTTTGTATTGTCTACACTTTATTTCGGAACACGAGGAGGATACTATGATTCCGAAGACTATAAGGGAAATGGAACCGCACATTAAGCAAAAATATAAATTTGCCTCATCTTCTTTTTCCAGAATGTATGGAGTAAAAACTGCAATGAATGATATACATATTAAGCAGTTTTGTATGGAATGGTCTTATTGGGATGTTCATGCTCCTCTGAGTGGTTTAGATGAGGTTGATCAATATTTTTATTACGAGTATAAGAATTGGAGAGGAAGATGATTTTTCATGTTGTGGAAGCACTTGCTTCAAGTCCAATTTGGTTAGGTCTTTGTGGATTTGGAATAATAGTAGTTCCTATTATGGGAATTGCATATATACATAAAGAAAATAAAGAATAAAAAAATGCCAAGACTTGTTAATGTAGACATTAATACAAATGATCAAGACTGGACCGGATCATTTACAGTTTCTGCTCTTACTGACGTTGTTAGAAGTACTTTACCAACCAGTTCATCTTTTACATATGCTGGAAATAATATATCTTTAACTCCTGCTCAGTTTAGAGCTTTTCCTGCTACTAATAACAGTTATATAACGTGGAGAGATAATGTAACTTCTTCACAATATCCAACTACTGGAAAGAGTATTGACATATGGTCAGATACATTGTATAATGCTGTTGCAGTCAATGATAATACTTGGAATGATTTGATTACAAATAGTGGAACAACTCCATATGTTTTAAATGCCGATAAATGGACTTTAGTTTATAATTATGATGTTCCGTATGCTGCTATGTGGGGAAAGGGGGGAACTATAGTATTTACTGATGGTGGTGATGTTTAATAACGGGATGTAGCTCAGTTTGGTAGAGCACTCGCTTTGGGAGCGAGGGGCCGTAGGTTCGAATCCTATCATCCCGACTGTCCAGTTTCTAAACTGGACGACTTGACCAAATACGACTTAACACTTATAATACTAGAGCAAACAATTCAAAACGATGTCTCTGATTCAAAAGTTCAAAAAAGATGTTAGCACTCTTCAACTTGCTGCTAACGGGGAAATCTACCTTGATGTGAAGAATCCGAAACTTTATAAAAAGGTTCGCCGCTTCTACGAAAACGAAGGAGTGGTATTTTCAGGTGACCCCCTTGACGACTATGAAATGCTTATGGAATACGTTGCCCAAGATCTTGAAGCAGTTGAGGTTGCTTGAAAACAAACAGACACGGATGGTCTATAACAGCACTGGTCGGGAGCAAACCCCTTATGTCTAAATCTAGTATCCTAAGGTATCTTGGGAACCTTCTTCTCTTACTTGGTTATCAAATCATGTTATGGGGAGATTTTAAAAGCGGTTTGATGATAAAGTTTATCGGGGGACTCCTTGGTATACCTTTCGCAATCAAACTTAAACTCTGGGATGTGTTATTTCTGATAGCATTCTTTGGTATTACTGAAATATCAAAGTTAACCCAACTTTTCTTGGTTTCGTAAAACCAAGTGGTGGAGTCAAAATGACCCATAAACACACATACACACAGGAGACAAATCATGTCAAAAACACCTTATGAGCTTCGATTTGAAATTTTCAAACAAGCATATACTATGTTAAATGATGAGTTTTGCGTAAAATATGATACGGCTAGAGAATGGAATGATAAAGTTGAAAAACTTGAACTAGAATATCCAAATTTTCCAACTCTTAATCAAGTTCTAAAGCAAGCAGAAATAATTAATAATTTTGTTTCTGCTGTAAAATAGGTTTCTTGCCATCCCTTAAAAAGGCAAGTGGTGCGGATGGGACTCTCTCCCGCTCAGTTTAATATTTCTGAATAAAAAATAAATAAACTTAAAAAGAGAGGTCTACCCTCTCTTTTTTTGTATAAATTAAATTGAACAAAAAATTTTAACCATGTTAATATTATCTACCAGCGCAGAAATAGATCTTATGAGTGATATGAGACATGGTGAATATTTAAAAACAATTAAATGGTTATCTGAAAATTTGTATCAACACAATATTATGTGGTTGGAATGTATATCTAATCAAGAACCTCCATACCTGCATAAAAAATTTTCTTGTTATTGTACAAATACCCATGATTTTAATTATCGCAACAAAGGTGCAAATTTAGGAAAAGCACTCGAAAAATTTTTTGATAATAATGATGTTAATGATGATATGACGGTTCAAATAACTGGAAGGTATCATTTTACCGATAAATATTTTTTTGATTTAATTGAAAAAAATCCTGGGTATGATTTATATGCTAGAAATATTGATGATCAATATTTTACTGGTTGTTTTGCTATGAAAACAAATTACTTGATTGAATGGTTAAAAAATACTGATTGGGATTTTATGAATTATAATATGGTAAATATTGAAAAATCTTTGTGGCAATTTTCAAAAAATAAAAAGTTAAAATGTTATGATGTGGATTTAATTCACATGGACTGTAATGTATTTGGTGATGGAAACTTTATTAGAGTTGTAATGTAATGGAAGTTAAATTTTATTCAACCCAGGAAACATTAGACAAAATTTCTTTAATAATTAAAACTAAACAAAAAGGAGCTTATTTTAGATTTGGGGATGGTGACGTAAATCTTGCTTTAGGAGTTTCTGAACTTTTGCAGGAATCCAATGAAAAGTTAAAAGTAATGATGACCGATGCTATGAGATTAAATCATCCAAATGTACTTAGAACTTTGCCCTTGCATTGTAAAGATCTGGAAACTTTAGAAGTTGGAATGTTTCCGGGGAATCATGAAGCTCCCTTAAATTGGTGTGAAGATATTTTAAATAATTTTAGAAAAATTACTGGAGAACTAAGTGAGATAGAACTTTATAGTAATGTTGCTTTATCGCATATATCAATTCAAGATCCAAATTATGCCGCTCAGTTTTTAAAACAAATTTCTAATCAAGTCAAGTATTTTATAGGTAATGAAAATATTCCTAAAGAAATTTTAGAAAAACTTTTTGGTAAAGATGTTATTCACATCAAAACACCATCAAAATCTTCTTTTTCTAAGTTTGAAGAAATATATCAGGAATTTAAAAAGGTATCATTGGATGACAGTGAGTATTCTGTTGTTGTGACTTCTATGGGATGTTCTGGAAGAGCAATGCAGAAAAAAATATGGGATAATCATGATAATTATTTCTTATTTGATTTTGGTAGTTTGATGGATGCTTTATGTGGATGGGAAACCAGAGCTTGGATTGAAATGTCTAATTTTAATAGAGAAGAATTTATCAAAAAAATTATATGAAAATTGGAATTATTGGTTCAGGAACTGCAGGTCTTTTAACAGTATCTTCATTGCTTAGTTCTATAAAAAATGCTGATATTTATCTATTATATGATCCAAATATTGATATAATTGGTGTCGGGGAATCTACACTTCTTGGATTTCCAAACAATCTTTATAATTCTATAGGGTTTAATGTTGATCAGCATTTTCATAATTTAAGATGTACATTCAAGCATCAAGTTACTTTTACTAATTGGAAAAAAGAAGATTTTTATTCTAGATTTCCTGCTGGAAATTATGGAATACATTTTAATAATAGGGAGCTTAGGCAATTTTTATTACCTATATTTTCTAAAGAGTATCCTAAAAGATTTTTTGTCAAGCATGGAAATGTTTCCAAATTTACGTCAAAAGATTCTCATGTTGAAGTTATACTGGATAATGATGTTTATGTTTTTGATTATTTGATTGATTGTAGAGGATTTTCTGAAAATTATGATGATGCATGTTTTGTGGACAATATCTATGTAAATTCTGCAATAGTCTGCTCTTCAAAAAAACCTGGTAATTGGCAATTTACTTATCATTATGCACATCAATATGGATGGATGTTTGGTATTCCTTTGATGGATAAGCAAAATTGGGGATATCTGTATGATAATAGATTTATTTCTAAGGAAGAAGCATTGGATAATATGAAAGATATATTTAAAAATCCTAGAAATGTTGATAATGTAGTTAGTTATCCTGATATTGACTTTGACAAGCATATGGACTATACTTTTAAAAGTTTTTATAGGAAAAAATTAATAACTGAAAATAAAAATATAATAAAAAACGGAAATTCATTATTCTTCTTTGAACCATTGCAAGCAACTTCTATGGAATGTTTTGAGATTGTTAATGATTTAATAGTCTCTTATATTGAAGGATATGGAAATAAAAATGAAATTAATAATTCATATCTTTCTTTGATGGAAGAAGTCATACATTTTATAAACTACCATTATCAAAATGGGTCAGTATATGATAGTTATTATTGGAAATCTTGTAAAGAAAAAAGTAAAAACTTTATAGAAAATCATAATTTGACTAAAATTATTAATTCTGGAAAATCTCCATGGAGATTTGTTGATGAAAAATTATCCCAATATTTAAGAAAAGAATTGGCATGAAAACTGCACTGATAACTGGAATTACTGGACAAGATGGATCTTATCTTGCAGAATTACTTCTAGAAAAAGGATATGAAGTACACGGCATTATTCGACGTGCTTCGTTAATTAATACGCATAGGATTGATCATATCTATGATCAAATTAAACTTCATTATGGTGATCTTACTGACTCTACCAACCTTGTAAGGGTTATTCAGCAAGTTCAACCAGATGAAATATATAATCTTGGTGCCCAAAGTCATGTAAAAGTGTCTTTTGAAGTTCCAGAATATACTGGTCAGACTGATGGATTGGGAACTCTTCGTATTCTTGAAGCAGTTCGTTTATTGGGGATGGAAAACAAAACACGAATTTATCAAGCATCAACTTCGGAAATGTTTGGTAAGGTTCAAGAAATTCCTCAATCAGAAACTACGCCGTTTTATCCCCGCTCACCTTATGGAGTTGCAAAAGTTTATGGATATTGGATCGTCAAAAACTACAGAGAGTCATATGGACTACATGCAAGTTCTGGAATTCTTTTCAATCACGAATCCCCTAGAAGAGGAGAAACTTTTGTCACAAGAAAAATCACTCGCGGATTATCATCTATTTCAACTGGGAGACAAGATATATTATATCTCGGGAATCTGAATGCAAAACGTGACTGGGGTCATGCTAAAGACTTTGTAGAAGCGATGTGGTTGATGCTCCAGCAGGATGAACCAGATGATTATGTAATTGCCACAGGAGAGCAATACTCAGTACGTGAGTTTGTTGAAAAAGCAGCACCATATTTTGGAATGAGTATTGCTTGGGAGGGTGAAGGTATTGATGAAGTTGGTATTGACAAACTTACTAAAAGAACCGTTATTAAAGTAAGTCCTAAATATTTTCGTCCTGCTGAAGTAGAAACCTTATTAGGTGATGCCACAAAGGCAAAACAAAAGTTAGGTTGGGAACCTAAAATTTCATTTGAACAACTTGTTGAGGATATGTGCATTTATGGACAATAATTCAAGAGTATTAGTTGCTGGTGCTCATGGCATGGTTGGATCAGCAATTGCGAGAAATCTCCAAAATAAAGGATACAAAAATATCATTAAAGGTATTAGATATTTTGTAGATTTTACAGATCAAGAAGAAACTAAAAACTTTTTTAGAGATAAAAGACCTGAATATGTATTTGTTGCTGCCGCTAAAGTTGGTGGCATTATGGCAAATAATAGTAGTAAAGCAGATTTTTTAAAAGAAAATCTTCAGATTCAAACAAACATTATTGACACTGCTTATAAGTTTGGTGTTAAAAAACTTCTTTTTCTTGGGTCTTCTTGCATTTATCCAAAATTTGCAACTCAACCAATTACTGAAGATCAGTTAATGAGTGGTCCCCTGGAACCAACAAATGATGCTTATGCATTGGCAAAAATAGTTGGTCTGAAGATGTGCCAAGCATATCGGGAACAGCATGGATTTAATGCTATCTCTTTGATGCCTACAAATCTTTATGGTCCTAATGATAATTTTGATTTAGCAACATCACATGTTCTTCCTGGATTTATTTCTAGATTTCATGATGCAAAAAAATTGAATTCTTCTCAAGTAGAATGTTGGGGGGATGGATCACCTATGAGAGAATTTCTCCATGTTGATGATCTTGCAGAAGCATGTTATATGTGTATGCAAAACTATAATGAACCTGAACATATCAACGTTGGTACAGGTGAAGACATGACAATCAAAGAACTTGCTCAAACAATTTCTGATGTTGTTGGTTATGAAGGAGAAATTAAGTGGGATACTAGTAAACCAAATGGGACTCCTCGTAAAGTATTGAATGTAGATAAAATTAAATCTTTGGGATGGGAACCAAAAATTGGTCTTCGTGAAGGTATTGAGAAAACTTACGAATGGTATAAGAAAAATGCAATTTAAATGGCCTTTGATGAAAAACAATATCACCTTTGGTGATAGGTTTAATCTTGCAAAGTTTGTTCTGACTTCTGATCGTTTTACTAATGGTAAAATGGTTAGGAAGTTTGAAGATGAATGGAGTAAATGGTTAGGTGCAAAATATTCACTTTATGTTTCTTCTGGAAGTACCGCAAATTATCTATTACTATCTGCAGTTAAAGAACTATACGGATTGAAAGATGGGGATAAAGTATTAGTTCCTTCTTGTACTTGGGTTACTAATATTGGACCAGTTATTCAATTAGGATTTACTCCTATTTTTTGTGATATTAATATTAATAATTTTAGTTTTTGTGAAGAAGATCTCGAATACATTTCCAAAGAACATCCTGACATTAAACTAATTTTTGTTACACACTTAATTGGATTTTCTGCGAATAATGAACGGTATAAAAACTTATTTCCAAATGCTTTGATACTGGATGATGTGTGTGAATCTCATGGATGCAAATCTCCAGATGGAACTCGTCGTGGATCCGATAGTTTAGGTTCTACATTCAGTTTTTACTTTGGACACCATATGTCTACTATTGAAGGTGGAATGGTATCCACTAACAATTATGAATTGTATGATCTCATGCGAATGAAGAGAAGTCATGGACTTGCAAGAGAATCTACAAAACATAAAGAGTATGCTCAAAAATATCCAGATGTTTCAGATCAGTTTTTATTTGTAACTGACGGGTATAATTTTAGAAATCATGAACTTGGTGCGGTTCTTGGACTATCTCAACTCAAAAGGTTAGATAAGTATATTGAAATTAGAAACAAAAATTATATTAATTTTATAGAACTCATTAAAAAATATCCTGATAAATTTATTGCTCCAAAATATTATCCTACATGTAGTAATTTTTGTTTTCCTTTAATTTGCAAAACAAAAGAAATAGCAGATGATTTGAGGAAGAAGTTTGTTGAAGTTGGTATAGAACACCGTCCAATTATAAGTGGGAATCTATTAAGACAACCATTCTTGAAAGGTTATAGTGTAACTAGTAACAAAGATACTTTGACTGTTGATTTTGTTCATGATAATGGGATTTATTTGGGTAACAATCATTTTATTGGTGATAAAGAATTGAATCTTCTGGAGAATACATTTAAGCAATTATGACTTTTTCTTTTAATCGTTTAGGTAATCATGGGCATTTGGGAAATCAAATGTTTCAATATTCTGCAATTAAATCTCTTTCTATTAAACACAATAGGGATTTTATGATACCCCCAAAAGATGTTTTTGGTAAATATTATTATACCACTTTAAGAAGTAATATTGACGATTGTTTTAATATTAATTGCTCTAGGGGAATTAGTGATTTCCCAATACATGAAGAACGGCATTTTCATTTTGATAAAGAAACTTATGAGAATCCACCTAAAGGAAATGTTGATCTTTTGGGATTCTTTCAATCTGATAAATGGTTTAAGCATATTGATGATCAAATTAAAAAAGATTTTCAGTTCAAATCTGAATATTACGATATTGCTTCTGATTTAAAAACTCAACTTAGTGATAACTCTGAGTTGGTCGGAATTCATATTAGAAGAACGGATTTTGTTACCAATAATAATCATGTTTCTCAAGATATGAGTTACTATGAAAAATGTTTACTTGATTTACCAAAAACTTGTAAAGTTTTAATTTTTTCTGATGAACCTGAATGGTGTAAAAAGCAAGATCTTTTTTCTGAAGATAGATTTTTAGTTTCTGAAGTTAATGACCCATATATTGATTTGTGCCTCATGTCTTTGTGTGATTATGTAATTACTGCTAATAGTACTTATAGTTGGTGGGGAGCATACTTGTCAAATGCAAAGAAAATTTTTATTCCTTCTTTATGGAACCCAGATTCTAATCCGATAAATGCTAGTGATTTATATGTTGATGGGTGGATTAGAGTATGATTTCTTTTGACAAACTTGGAAATCTTGGTAGACTTGGAAATCAAATGTTTCAATATGCAAGTCTTCGGGGAATAGCAAAAAAACACAACTATGAATATTGTTTACCACCAAGGTCCGTATTTGGTCTGTACGATTCTAAAGTAAAAAATACAGATATAACTTTATACGAATGTTTTAATCTTCCAGAAGTAGAATATAAAATTACCAATTATCCATTATTAATGGAACCACCAAACGAATTTCATAATTATATTTGGGATAAATGCCCAAATAATATCAATTTGTTTGGATATTATCAGTTTAAAACTTATTTTGAAAATGCTGAAAATGAAATTAGAAATGCATTTACATTTGTAGATGACATACTAGATCCATGTAAACAATTTTTTAAAGAAAATTTTGGAATTTCTGATGTTATTTCTTTGCATGTTCGTAGAACCGATTATTTGAATTGCCCCGATGTTCACCCTATTCAAGATATAAATTATTATAAAAAATCTCTAGAATATTTTCCTAACAATAATCCAGTTTTAATATTTTCTGATGATATTGAGTGGTGTAAAAATCAACAAATATTTTCTCACGATAGATTTTTATTTTCTGAAGACAATAATACTGGCGTAGATCTTTGTCTACAGACTATGTGCAAATATCATATTATTGCTAATAGTTCTTTCAGTTGGTGGGGATCGTGGTTAGCAAAAAGTAAAAAAACTATAGCACCTAAAAAATGGGCAGGGGGTTTAGATACCAATAAATATTATCAAGATTTATATTTAAATGAGTGGATTGTTTTATGATTAATATATGGTATGATGAAAATGCATACTCTTACCTACAGAACGGTAAAACATGTGGACCTCTGAAAGTAAGAAAAAATTTAAAGAAATCTTTGAGTGAAAATGGTATTGAGTATGTAATTAATAAAAATGTTTACGAAAAAAATCTATTATTGGATTATTCTGAGCGTGAATATAAAATTCATGAAACACTAGAACACGAAACTTGTTTTATTGGACCACAGTTTTGGCCATTCTGCCCATATGGTAGGTTTTTAATTGAAAATCCTCAGTATTATAATAAATTAATAGTTCCTTCTTTGTGGGTCAAGAATAAACTTATTACAAAGTTTGATGTTACTCCTGATAAAATTTCAATATGGCCAGTTGGGATTGAGGAATTTGCGATCAATAAAAATATTTCATATGATTGTTTAATTTATTTTAAAAGAAGAAATGATGAGGATCTTGAAAAATCTATACAATTACTGAAAAAAAATAATCTTACTTATACTATAATTTCTTATGGCAATTATGATGAGAGTAAATTAAAAGAATTATTAGAACAGTGTAAGTTTTGTTTTTTGGTAAACGGAACGGAAAGCCAGGGAATCGCAGTTCAAGAAATAATGCAATCAAACACCCCTTTATTTGTTTGGGATGTTGAAGAATGGTTAGATCAAGGTGAAGAATACAGAGTTCCTGCATCTTCTGTTCCTTATTGGTCTAATGAATGTGGTGAAGTTTTTTATAATGAAAATGATATGGAATTTTCTTTTTCTAAATTCTGTGCTAAAATAAATTCATATAACCCTAAAAAATATATTGAAAAGGAATTATCCTTTAAAGCATCTGTAAAAAAATTAATGGAGATTATAAATGATTGATAATTGGACATGTGTTGATATGTCAGCAACTGATTCTTATGCTGATATTTGCAGAGAAGCAGTTTTAGATGATGAAGTTTTTAAAACATTTAAAACAGATTCAAGATACACTCCAGTCTTAGAGCATGTATCTCCTGAAGACGGGCAAAGATATATTAAAGGAATTCTACAATATGATTTAGATCCTCAAATTATAGATTCTTTTAAAGAAAATGATAAATTCGGTGGTTCTCAAATTGTTGAGTATGATGAACCATTTGGTAAAATTTCCCCATCTACGTTAAGATATATTCAAAATACATTAGATATTTCTCATTTTGTTGGAGAATGTGAAATTAATAAAATTGTCGAAATAGGTGGAGGATATGGTGGGTTGTGTAAAACAATTAGTTGTCTTTGTGATTTTGATGAATATCATATCTATGACATGGAACCAGCATCTAAACTCCAGAAAAAATATCTTTCTAATTTTGATGTAGGTGATAAAGTTTTTACTCATTCAACTCCAGAGAAGATTGATAACGTAGATCTTCTCATTAGCAATTATGCATATTCTGAACTTAATTTAGAACTTCAAAATGCTTATTATGAAAATGTAATTGCAAATTCTAAAAGAGTTTATATGATACTTAATAAAGGACAAGTTAGTAGACAAATTCTTTTAGAAAGAGCCCAAAAAGACTTTACTGTTAGTGTAAGTAAAGTTCTTGATTTTTGGCCACCTAATGGATATTTGTATTTTACAACAATGATAAAAAAGGAGATTCAATAAAATGGAAAGTTTTTCTCAAGCTGGGCAAGATAAATTTGTATTAACCATGCTTCAAAATAAAAAGGGTGGGAAGTATCTTGAAATAGGAGCATTTGATCCTATTAACATCAGCAATACTTATTTACTAGAAAAAGATTATTCTTGGGAAGGTTTTTCTTTGGACATTGTAAGTGAGTATGTTAATAAATTTAATTCGGTAAGAAAAAATAAATGTGTTTTGGCAGATGGATCTTCATTTGATTATCATGAACACATTAAAAATATATGGGGTGATATTGATCGTATTGATTATCTTCAAGTTGATTGTGAACCAGCAGAAAATACTTATAAGTGCTTAACTGCAGTTCCGTTTGATAAGTACAAATTCTCGGTAATTACATTTGAAACTGATTATTATTCGTGCGGTGAAGAAGTAAGAAATGCTTCTAGAGAATATTTAATAGATCGTGGTTATGTATTAGTTGCTTGTGATGTAAATAACGTTGGTGATGATCCTTTTGAAGATTGGTATGTTGATCCAACTGTTGTTGATGAAAGTCTGTATTCAAAATACGTATGTATTGGGAAACGGGGTAGTACTATTTGTTAATTAATTAAAATGAAAATCTGTATATTAACCATTGCTACAAACAAATATCTTCAGTTTGTTGAAAAACTGTATGATTCTATTGAGGAAAATTTTTTAAATGGACATGAAATTAGTTGTTTGTTGTTTACCGATCATGAAGTTGAAACTTCTGATAATATAAAAGTTCATTATATTGACCATGAACCATGGCCAATGCCAACTTTAAAAAGATATAATTATTTTGTAAAAGAGAAAGATTTTATTCTCCAGCATGATTATTGTTTTTATCTTGATGCTGATATGAGAATTGATAATTCTGTTGGAGATGAAATTTTAACTGATGGCATAGTTGCTACTATGCACCCATATCAATCTTTCTATCCAAAGGAACAAAGATCTTATGATAGAAATCCAAAATCATTAGCATATGTTCCATTCGGTCATGAAGGGGAAAATTATTATGCTGGTGGATTCAACGGCGGAACGACTGAAGAATTTATTAAAATGTCTGAAATCATTGCAGACCGTGTAAATAAAGATCTTGAGAATGGAGTTATCGCTTTATGGCATGATGAATCCCAAATGAACAGGTATCTTATTGATAATAAACCCTCTTTAAGTTTAACACCATCTTATTGTTGGGCTGAAGAATTTTATGAAAATTCTAATTATCCTTACGAACCTAAAATAATTGCTTTGAAAAAAAATCACTCAGAACTAAGAAATTAATTATAATGAAAGTTTTAATAACTGGCGGAGCTGGATTTATAGGATCTCACACTGCAGATCGTCTTTTGAGTGAAGGACATTCTGTTCGTGTTCTTGATAGTTTAGAAGAACCAGTTCATAAAAATAAAATAGTTCCATCATACTTAGATTCTAGAATAGAATTTATATATGGTAATGTCAATGATGAAAAAATTTTGTTGCAATCTATTTTGGGATGTGATGTTATATTTCATTTTGCTGCCTTTCAAGATTATTTGCCAATCTTTAGTAAATTTGTTGATGTAAATGTTTCTTCAACTGCAAAGATATATGAATTGATTTATAATTACAAAATACCAATTAAAAAAGTTATAGTTGCTAGTAGTCAAGCAACCTTGGGGGAAGGATTGTATTTGGATGCAGATGGTAAAAAATTTCTTCCTGACATGAGAAAAGATTCTGATCTTAAACAAGGTATTTGGGAATTAGATTGTCCATCTAATTTTAATCCTCCTATTAAGTGGACGAAAACTGATGAAACTATATCTAATCCTCAAAATCCATACGGAATGAGTAAAATATCTGAAGAAATGTTTGCATTATTTTTAGGTAAAAGGTATGAAATACCTTCTGTTGCTATGCGATATTCTATTGTTCAAGGATCTAGACAAAGTTTTTATAATACTTATAGCGGTGCTTGTAGAATTTTTTCACTTTCTTTTTATCAGGGAAAAGAACCTCAAATTTATGAAGATGGTAATCAAGTTAGGGATTTTGTAAATATCCATGATGTTGTTGATGCAAATATTTTAGTAATGAATGATGAAAGGGCAAACTATGAAATGTTTAATGTTGGTGGAGGTTTACCAATAACTATCAATGAATTTGCTAAAGTAGTTGCTAGTATTTTTGGATATGATAACTATATTCCTAAACCATCTGGCAGATATAGATTTGGTGATACCCGCCATATAGTTTCTGATATTTCTAAACTTAGATCTTTGGGATGGGAACCAAAAAGGTCAATACATGATAGTGTTAATGAGTATAAAAAATGGTTAAGTGGTATTGATTTATTGGACGATATTATTGAGCAAACTAACAAAAAAATGGAAGAAATGAATGTCATAAGAACAGTTTAATTTTTAATATGCTATAATTAAATGTAAATGGATACGATGGTAATGAAATTAGATCTTAGAGAAATACCTTTTTATTATATTAATCTCAAACGAGATGAACAAAGGAAAAAAAATGTTGAGAGTTTATTTAAATCTTTAGGTATTAAAGAATTTCATAGATTAGATGCAACTTTACACTCAAATGGATTTGCTGGATGTGCCAGAACAGTGAGTGATTTTTTACATAATATTACTAGTGGTCCTTTTGTCATAGTTGAAGATGATATTGATGTTAAAAATTGGGATCCGATTATAGAAATTCCTGATGATGCTGATGCCTTGTATTTGGGAATATCTGGATGGGGTAGAATGAATGGGCACTCTGGTCCGTTTGTGCAATGGAAGCATATTGATGAAAAAATCGTTAGAGTTTATAACATGCTTGGAGGACATGCTATAGTATATTTGACTCCAGACTGGGTAGAAATATGTAGACGTGCATCCTATCATGCTGGATATATTATTGAAAGTTTTTTTGATATTCAATATGCAGAACTTCAAAGGTTTTTTAATGTTTATGCTATAGATGATCCATATTTTTACCAAACTAGTTCTGATGGAAATCAAAAAGTAACTTATGAAAAACTTTCATCACAAAGAACAATGGAATGTTTTTCATATATACCTCAGTTATTTTTGCCAGAAAAAATTTATTAATGTATATTTCATATTGCCCTCTTAGGATTTCTTTGTTTGGTGGATCAACTGATAGTCCATATTTTGTTGAAAAATATGGATATGGATCTGTTATTAGTTTTGCTTCAAATTTGAAAACTTATGTTACTTTAGGTAGAGATATTTTTGGAGTTAATAATTTAGATCATAAGTACCGATTAAACTATTCAAATAGAGAGGATGTTTGTAAAGTTTCTGATATTAAAAACGAAGTTATAAGAGTTGTTCTGGAGCATTTTAATATTGGTCCGGTTCAAATTAATTTATTCGGAGATGCTTATTCGCAAGGAAGTGGATTGGCTTCATCATCTTCATATATTATTAGTTTGATAAAATCTGTATGCATGTTCTTGGATAAATCTTTATCAGATGTTGAAATCTGCTCTCTTGCATATAAGTTGGAAAGAAAATTTAATCCTTATTGTGGTTATCAAGATCCTTTTGGGTGTGGAGTAGGAGGATTTAAACGAATTGAATTCTATCCAAATGATAGAGTAACATATGATTATCTTCCATCATCATTTTTTGATCCCTTTGACATGCACTTGGTATTTACTGGTGTTACTAGAAATTCTAAAAATGTTTTGAAGGATGTGAATGATAACTTAGAAAAAGTAAAAAATTTACTTCCAATTGTTGACGAAGCATACGATGCTATTGTCAATAATGATCATTTTAAAATATTTGAATTATTGAATAAATCGTGGGAAGAGAAAAAAAAGACAAGTTCTATAATTGTTGAAAATGAAGTAATCAAAAATATAGATAAAGAATTATATGAAAATAATACTGTTTTATCTCATAAACTCTGTGGTGCTGGAAATGGGGGATTTTTCTTAGTATTTTCTGAAAAAAATAATTTAAATATACCTCATCATGCTGTTAAAATAAATGTATCATCCGAAGGTGTTTCTGGACGTAAAATATGAATCCATTTGAAGAATATATTAAAACTCTTAAATCTGCTCATATTAGTGATGAGTTTAGAAAATTTAAAGAAGCATTTAATACCCATGAAAGAATTATTATTCTTGGTAATGGAGGAAGTAATTCTGTAGCTTCTCACATTTCTCAAGATTATATGAAGTTTCATAAAAAGAAAGTTTCTATTCTTTCCGATCCTTCTATGCTAACAATGTTGACGAATGATTTTGGTTATGAAAATGCTTACCAAAAATTTTTAGAATATTATGTTGAAGATAATACTCTTGTAGTAATTATGAGCTCTGGTGGAGAATCAAAAAATATGTTAAACTGTTTGAAGTGGTGTGAAGATAATAAAGTTGATTATGGAGTATTAACTGGATTTAACTCTGATAATAGTATTCGTTTACTAGCAACTAATGCTTTATGGAATTACTACATAAGTAGTAATGATTATGGTGTAGTTGAATGTGTACATCAAATTTTTCTTCATGGAGTTGTATGAGATATTGTTTTGACATTGATGGAACTCTTTGTTATACGCCAAATAATCAAAAAGGTAAACCTGATTACTTAAATGCTAAACCGTATCCTTTCATGGTTGAGCAAGTAAATCGTTTGTACAATGAAGGAAATTATATCATTTTCCAAACTGCACGAGGAAAAAGATCTGGAATAGATCATACCGAATTAACTAAAAACCAATTAGCGGAATGGGGATATAAGTATCATGAACTGTTTCCCATGTTTTGCAAACCAACTGCAGACATTTTTATTGATGACAAAGCAGTTAATGCAGTAGAATGGGCAGCGAGTCAACCAAAAGTAAAAGGTATTATTGCTGGGGCATTTGATCTTATTCATCCTGGATATATTAGAATGTTTAGGGAGTGTAGGGAATATTGTAATCATCTTACTGTTGCTCTTCATGAAGATCCATCTATAGAACGATCAAATAAACTTTCTCCAGTTCAATCATTGAGTGACAGAAAAGAAATTTTGGAATCTATTAAATACATTGACGATATCGTAGTTTATCAAGTAGAAGATACGTTTTTATCCTATCTTAACAATTATGATATTCGTTTTTTAGGTGATGATTATCAAAATGGATCCTATACTGGAAAAGATAATCCTATAAAAATTATTTTTATTAATAGAGAACATGATTATTCAACTACTGAGTTAAAAAGAAAAATTGTTAAATCTTGGAGATAAAATGAAAAGTTTAGTTACTGGTGGTGCTGGATTTATTGGATCAAATCTTGTAGATCGTTTGCTTGAACTTGGTCACGAAGTTGTTGTGATTGATAATGAGTATTCTGATGCTCATGATCATTTTTACTGGAATGATAATGCGCAAAACTATAAGTACGATATTCGTGATTATCAAAATACACGTCCACTCTATGATGGCGTTGATTATGTGTTTCACATTGCTGCAGAGGCACGTATTCAACCTGCTATTCAAAATCCGATTGAAGCAGTTAGTATCAATTCTGTTGGTACTGTAACTGTTCTTCAATGTGCCCGTGAAGCAGGTGTTAAACGTGTAATGTATTCTTCCACGTCTTCGGGGTATGGAATGAATCAAACGCCGAATGTGGAAACTCAACCTGATGATTGTTTGAATCCTTATTCCGTTTCAAAGGTAAATGGTGAAAAATTATGTAAGATGTACACCAATTTATATGGTCTTCAAACTGTTTGTTTCCGTTACTTTAATGTCTATGGAGAACGCCAACCTCTGCGTGGACAGTATGCTCCTGTGATTGGTATTTTCCTTCGCCAGAGAGCAGCAGGAGAACCTCTAACCATTGTTGGTGATGGAAACCAACGAAGGGACTTTACTTATGTTGGTGATGTTGTAAATGCAAACATCCTCGCAGCAACTAAAGATGTTGATTCCGATTCTTTCGGACAAGTTTATAATATTGGAACAGGAACAAATTATTCTATTAATCAAATATCTAGATTATTTGATCATGAAAAAATTAACATTTCCCCTAGACCTGGGGAAGCAAGGATAAGTCTTGCAAACAATCAAAAATTTAAAAAAACTTTTGGATGGGAACCAAAAGTAAAACTTGAAGAATGGATCGGAGAACAACTAAAATGACAGTTCAAATTTTTACATCTGTTGTAAATAGACCAGATTTTTTGGAAATTCAAGCAAAATCTTTTAAAAAATTTTTAAAAGATGAGTATCAATTTAATGTAATTGATGATTCGCTTGATGATAATATTTCTAAAGAGTTTAAAGAAATTGCAGAGAAATATAATATTGTTTATTATAAAAAACCTGTTGATGAAAAGAGAAAGTTTGATGCTCCAATTTCGGGTTCCGACCATGTAGATGAGACAATTCAATGGACTTTTGATGAAATTATTAAAAAGAAGCACGCGAATGAAGTAGTATTTTTTACAGATTCTGACATGTTTTTATTGGAAGATTTTTCAATAAAAGAATACATGCAAGGAGAAATAGTGGCAGGTCATCTTCAAGTTAGAGGACAAGTCAGATATATTTGGAACGGAATAATGTTTTTTGATATGGAAAAAATCATGAGTATTGATCCAAATTTAGATTTTTCTCATGGTGTTGTTGATGGTGAAACTACAGATACTGGTGGTTCTTTACATTATTATTTTAAAAGAAATAATATAAAGTTTAAAAACATTAATGAAGGTGGAACTACTGCGGATGATTGTCCAGAGTATCCAACAGAATATAAAGGCATTGAAATTCCTGTTTTATTAAATCCTGATATGTGGTCTCAACCAAAAGATGGATTTCAATTTGAACTTCACTTGGAAGGAAAGTTTTTGCATTATAGGGCTGGAACTAATTGGCATACTAAAAAGAATTGGAAAACTAAAGAAGATCCTCTTAAAATTAAAGCGGATATTTTTAATAAGATTGTTAAAGATTTTATAGAATAATGGATAAAAATAAATCAATTTATAAGCTCAAAGGTATTCCTCCAATTTATTATTTGAATCTTGATAATCAACCAGAAAGATCTCAATATATGGAAGACCAATTTAAATATTGGGAGATTGAAAATTATACGAGGATTTCTGCCTATGATGGGAGGGAAGATGATTTAGGGCATATTATTAAAGGAAAATACCCTGATAATATGTCTTCGGGTGAAGTTGGATGTGTTACTTCTCATTTAAAAGCACTTAAACATTTTTTGGAAAATTCTGATTCTCCTTGTGCTTTAATTATGGAAGATGATTGTGATTTGGATACTGTTAAGCACTGGTCTTTTACTTGGAAAGATTTCTTTTCTAAAGTTCCTTACGCTTATGATGTAATTCAATTGGCAATTATTAATCCTGCTCAAGTTCATTTAAAAATTCATCGCAGATTTGTAAATGATTTTTCCACTGCTTGTTATTTAATAACTAGGAGACATGCTCAAAAATTAATTGACTTGCATGTAAGAGATGGAAAATACAAATTAGATACTGGTGTTAAACCAAGAGCAGTTGCTGATGATTTAATTTATAACTCGGGAAATACTTACGCTATACCATTATTTCTTTATAAGATTGAACTGGGTTCTTCAATACATCATGATCATGTTGATGTTTTTCATCGCAGCAGTTATGAAGGATTGTGGCAATTTTGGAAAAACCAATCGTCTGAAATAGATGATTGGAATTCTATATTTGACTATGATCCTTTCTTTGGAACCCTTCCACCTGGTTGGGAAGGTAAATAGTAAGCATTTATACTTACATTATCAGAATATCAAAACAAAGGGGCTTGACGCCCCTTTCTTTTTGCTATATACTTCTGTAACAGTTCTTTACAAATCTACAATGACTGTAACTACTAATGAATATGGGCAACAAAATATGTTTGCCAAAGAACCTACAATGTATTACGAAAATTATGGGATGTTGACACCTAATCAAATCAGGGAGCGTACCAATGGGCGCTGGGCAATGGTCGGTTTTGTTGCTGGCATCATTTCTTATGTTAGCACTGGTAACTTCTTCTTCGGCATCTTCTGATGACTGAGGCACTCTGGACAATCACGACAGTTGCATTTTTCGTGATTTTGGGTTATGCTGTTGATCAACTCTCTGAAACTTATTGAGTCTTAAAACAATGACATTCAACGTTACACTTCAATCTCCTGACGGCACCGAAACTACTATTCAATGTGCTCCCGATCAATACATTCTTGAAGCAGCAGAAGAAGCAGGCGTGGATCTTCCTTCGTCCTGCCGTGCTGGTGCTTGCTCTGCTTGTGCTGGTAAACTGATTAGCGGCACCGTAGATAACGAGGAGCAATCGTTCCTTGATGATGATCAAATTGCCGAAGGTTGGGTTCTCACTTGCGTGGCATATCCCACCAGCGATTGTGTAATTCTCACTCAACAGGAAGAAAATCTGTGAGTGCTAAAATGCTTGGGCAATTTAATCTTGCCCTACAAGAACTTGTTGAAACTGGTGCCTGGGACCGAAATGTAGAACTAGAAGTTAAGATTGCTGGCACCTTAAAAAGCGACAAGTTTATTGTTATTAAACCTGTAAAAGAAAAATTGGTATCTAATCCAGATCCTGAACTTAAACAAAAACATCCATATCAAGGAGAAAACAAATGAACAAAATTTTTACTGAAAAAGCAGAACGTATTAACGGTTGGGCGGCGATGATTGGTTTCGTTGCTGCTGCTGGATCTTATCTTGTAACTGGACAAATTATTCCTGGTATTCTGTGATAGAGGTTAAAATGCGTAAAGAACAATATCAAATTCCTCAAGTTGAATTTGTATTCCGTGAGAATGGTGAGTTTGTAACACGTACATCTGCAGAACTTTTCAATGGAAAGCGCGTGGTCATTTTTAGTCTGCCTGGTGCTTTCACTCCTACTTGCAGTGCCTATCAGTTACCTGGATTCGAAGAGAAATATGACGACTTTCGTAGTTTGGGCATCGACGATATTTACTGCATCTCTGTTAATGATGGGTTTGTAATGAATGCCTGGGCACAAGACCAGAACATTGAGAAAGTAAAACTCATTCCAGATGGCAATGCATATTTCACACGTTCTATGGGTATGCTCGTCAATAAGTCTAACCTTGGTTTCGGTAGTCGCTCTTGGCGTTATGCTGCAGTTGTGGATAACGGAATCATCCAAAAACTATTCGTTGAGGGTGGGCAACGGGACAATGCCGACACCGACCCTTATGAAGAGACTACTCCAGAGAATATTTTGAATTATATTCGTTCTTCTGTGTTGGAATTAGAACTAGTTTGAAACAATAAGAAATAATATTCAACTCTGTCTCTAAATAAGAGGCAGAGTTTTTTTGTATATGCCTAGAGGATATTTGACAAAGGACATTATAAAGTGTGAGGTCCTCAAAATAAAAAATGATTTGGATAAAGAGTGGATGAATAAATCTGGATATGATCCAAAATGGTTAGCGCATCATTACCTCAACAAGGTCCTGGACAAATTGGATGAGTACAGGGCTTGACAGGGCAGTGGGGGCGTGCTATCATAAATAGGTAAACAAATGTTACGGAATGCAAAGTTCTCTTAACATTTGCTCTTCTCCAACCGAGATCATGAGAAGTAAAGTATCTCTCATATCCGCAATGGAGGGTGTTGCGGAGCATACTGTAACTCGTTCGTCCCCCCGAACTTTTACTTACCCTTTTAAAACAAATGACTGCTACAATTTCACAACAACGACAATCGAATACTTGGGAACAGTTTTGCAACTGGGTGACTTCAACCGATAACCGCCTCTATGTGGGTTGGTTCGGCGTTCTGATGATCCCATGCCTGCTTGCTGCTACAACTTGCTTCATCATTGCATTCATCGGTGCTCCCCCAGTGGACATTGATGGCATCCGTGAACCTGTTGCTGGTTCTCTCATGTACGGAAACAACATCATCTCTGGTGCTGTTATCCCTTCGTCCAATGCTATTGGACTGCACTTCTACCCCATCTGGGAAG
>JACCDX010215352.1_pt1 | contig 25955 bp, 26 predicted proteins | sample 7449681 | NCBI WGS metagenome assembly JACCDX01 (sample SAMN15323450, study PRJNA562643) | freshwater metagenome | isolation source: river surface water | place: USA:Blue River Watershed | collected 2017-08-18
ATTTCTGAATCTCTTATATTTTCTAATAAAATAGGATTTTGATTACAACTATTAATAAATGGACTAAATCTAATTTCATTTTGTGTTGTTGAATTATCTGGTTTATCTTGACTAATAAATTTGTTTAATAAGGCAGTATAATTTACATATCCATCATCATATTTATATTTATCATCCAGTTGACTTATGATTTTAGTTTTCTCTCTTGGATCTAAAACACCAACTCCTCTTCCCATAGTTTCACTTATATATTCATACATAGTTGTAATATCGATAGAAGATGGTGGTATTTGTCCATAAAGCAATGTTGTAGTAAATGTAGAATTATCGTCTGCCATTTTATGATCCAAGTAAATAGATACATATGGTGTATAATCTCCTATTGTCCATGGAGAGAAAAGTAATAATACATTAAAATATTTTTCAATTCCAATAATAGATATTATTGGTTTATAACATCTGTCTTCTAAATAAATTAATTTAAATGGAGATTGAATTTCTTGATATGATTTTAATACAATATTAGATAATTTATACTTTGAATTTTCATTTAATGCAATTAATGCAATATATATATTTGGAGGTAACATTTTTTGTTGAACCACACATTTATTATATATAGAATTTAACATGTCAGATAATTGTGAACCACTATAAGAGACATCGTCTAATATGATAATAGGTGAATCTTTTATATTTAAAAACAAATCGTTATCTAACTTTTTTATAAATATTGGTTCTTTGAGACCCTTTTGTCTAATATGATATAACGCTATAACACATAAAAAGTAAAAAGATTTTTCAGGTTTACCACTATATAAATAAATAGTATCTGTATTATTTAATTGCGAGTAAACCTTATCTATTAATTTTCCGACAATGTCAAAAACTTCCTGAAGTGTTATATAAATAGTATTGTCTATTAAGTTTTTTGCTGCTTCTCGTCTGACAGGTGATGTTTGATTATCGATAAATTCTCTCGCCTTTTGGATATCTATAGTATGTTTTCCAGAATATTTTTGGATAGCAGATTGAATCTTATTTAAATTAGATTCATAACAATTTATAAATTCAGAGTCTGAGTTGATATTTCCTCCATATTGTCTTATATTTTTGTTTTTCATATATATAAATATTAGGTTTTTAATATTTATATGATATTTAATAATATAAAATCTTTAGCGTAATAAATTTACTATATATGTCGTACTAGCAAATAATAATCCACCCCATAATGTATCTATTATAACTGTAAGAATAGACCAATTTTGTAATAATGCATAATTTGTAGTTTCATATACACCATAAATAATAATACCCAACAGAAACGCATCGCTTACAGATTTATGCGGTTTAATAATAAAGTAATTTATACCAAAAATTAATAATATGTAGCATATTGCCACGCCTAAATAATTTATTTTCATTGGACTGCCTTGAACTTTTTGAATTTGCGAACTAAAATATCCCTTTATAACATGTAAGTATACAAAATCAATGGCAACTAAAACAATTGCACTTACTAACATCAAAAAATGAAACATTATATATTACACAAATAGAAAAGTATTTCATTTAGAAAACTTTTTTACTATACTATTATATAAATGTCGACATCTATAGGATATTCAAGTCCGATTAATGGAAGTAATGTAGCATTTCAATTTTTAGTAGTTAGACCTGAAAACTCAGGCGGTGCTATAAGAGGTTATATGCCACAACAAACTCAAAATGTAGATAAACGTTATCCTGAATATGAACACATTCGTTTTACATTAAAGAATGCATGGAATACATCTTATCCAAGTCAATTAAGAAATGATAATATAAAACAACCAATTACTACACCATTTAGGGCAGTTAATAATGCAGGAGATTTATTAAGTCGAGAGAACTATTCATGTGGTGGAACATGTCAATCATTTCAAAGTAGACCTGGACTTAAAGGATTAAGACAACGTTTTGGATCTATTCAAGATACATGTGTTCCTTCTGCTGCATATAACTCATTACAATTAATTACTAACATTCCTGCTGCTGCATGTAATGTTAAATATGTTTATGATAGTTCTGATTATGTTACCTATTTAAAGCAAAAAGCTGTTAATAAAAACTATAATGATCTTACTTATGGAGGTGATCAATCTAACACTAGTCAATCTGCAATTAGAGCAATTAGAAGATATTAAAAAAATTGAAATATATATTAATAATATACTAAAAGCATATAAGTAACATGTACGGTTGTGTAAATCCTGTTTTAGTTTATGGTTTCAATATGGGAAATCGAGAATATATAATTTATCCTACTTATTTGGAAGAGATGTTTCCAGATATTTCGGAATATGCTTTAGATGTTGGTAGAAATTACTTAGGAGAAGCAGTTTATGGGATTTCGTGTCAATTTGATAAAAATACTGGCAAAGCATTTATTTGTAATTATTCTAATAATAATATTTGTGTTAACAATGATGATGTACATAAATTATATGATAAATATATTACATATTTGAAAAAATATTTATCTCAAGAAGAATATAATATTTTGATAACCCAAATTAAATTAGGATATCATTTAGCACTCTCGTGTGATTATGAATTATGTCATGAAAATTTAATTCTAGATCATAATTGGCTAGATAATAATTGGAAAGATGGAGAAGGACAAATTGATCATGATGAAGATGAATATGAAGAAAATAATCAAAATGAAGATGAAGAAAATAATCAAAATGAAGATGAAGAAAATAATCAAAATGAAGATGAAGAAAATAATCAAAATGAAGATGGAGAAAATAATCAAAATGATGATGAAGAAAATAATCAAAATGATGATGAAGAAAACTATTGGGAAGAAAACAATGAAGAAGACAATGAAGTTAAATATGAAGTGAGAGGATTTGATTAGATGTAAAATAGAAAATAGAAAATAAAAAAAAGATATATTGTTTTTTTATATTTTTAAGAATATGCTGCACTACCAGTTGATGTATTATAAGTATTTGGAGATTGTGAATAACGATTTGTGCTAAATACAGTTCCTGGAAAATATCTATAAGGACTTGGTTGTGATTTTGGCATCTGATAAATTGGTAAACTTTTTTGGAAATGACAAAATTTCTTATTTTGAAATGGTCCAGATTGATTCATATTTAATGGCAATGGTGTGCCACATGTAGGTGCTTTATTTTTCAATAAATTACTATAATTGTTTGCATCACCTGCATATAATTGATTTGCAGTAACTAGTTGTGGTCCAGTGTTATTATAATTTTGAATAGATGCAGCATTTGTGGAAATAGTGTCGACATTCAATTTTAACAATCGAGTTGAACTAGATACAGCGCCTTGTTTAGCATATTGGTAATTGTTTGGTTTATAAACAGTCAATTGACAACCAGTAGGATTTGTTGGACCTGAAGGTGGCATACCCCAATAAGGATTATTAATAAATACTTCAAAAACAATAATAGCAGATGATCTTTGAGATTCAGGTAATTCTAATATCCAGTCGAAAAATCCTTGTATTGAATTAATTCCAGTTTCATTAAAAGAGGTTACTTCAGATTGAGTAATTATATTTTCATTCAACATTATACCTAACATTTGATAAATAAACGCGTTTTCGGAACCTTCATATAATTGTGCGTTTAATTGACAGTTTGCCAAATAAGTATTATCTAATGATAAAGGACTTCCTGGTACAGGACCTTTATTACCATCTACTGTAAAATAATATGGATTATTATTATCATAAGGACCTTCAGTATTACTTCTATATGATAAGAAATTAAATGCCTTTTGGTCATATGTTTTACATCTATTTTGTAGATATTGTTTAGTAGTAGTATAATAATTTTTTTTTAAATTTGTACTAGCATAAATAGCTCTACGTTTTGCGAATTTTTCTTGATTACAACACCATACTGGATTTGTAGTATTTGGGGATGGGTCTTGTGTCAAGTTACCAATATTTGGTTTATATGATGCGACAATTCCAATACCTTCGCATGTTTTACAATCTTCTTGCATTTGTGCGACACCATCCATTTCACCAGGTGGATTTATTTTAACAATATAGGACCCAGGTTTATCTTGCATATCATTTAAAAGACCAGATCCTCCAAATCCACCACCGAGAGAAGTACCTTTACTAGATTTAACATATCTATTTATATTATAGTTAATAAGCGAATTTTCATCAATTGTTAATTCTGTATCACTATATGGACTATTGATAATTAAATCAGGAACACCTTCAATTGGTTGAGGAGGAATAACACGTCCTTTTCTAAAATGCTTAATAGGTCTAGGTAATCCAAAACCGGTTGGGAAAACATTACCTGGATCTTTATTAGTAAGAGGTCTAATATGACCAGGTGCCGTTCCAACAGGAAAACTATTTACACCTGTACCCTTCCAAGATATATATTGTTTATTATAATATGTACTATTATGATTATAACCTGATGAAGGCATTGAATTCATTCCTAATGGATAAACTGCAGATGACATATATAATATTATAAAAGAAAATAAAAAGTAATATTATATATATTAATGTTAACATTGATAAATGTATTAATTCTCTTTTTTATATGTTTACTATTATTTCAAATTATGGAAGTTTCTAATGTAATAGAAGGTTTAGAAACTCAATATCAAACATATGATACATGTGACCCAAGTAATGCTTTAATACTTGCACAAAAAAATGCAGGAAATATATCTTATTTAAAAGAGAGACTTGACGATTTTTCAGATATGTATCAACAAATTCAAGATTTAAGTGGTAATGTTCAAGACTTACAAAATCAAGTAAACGGAATAATGCAGTCTCAACAAGATTATGCAAATCAAATGACTGGAGGTTCTCCCCCACAAATATCTGGAGCAGTAGATGATAGTGATACATCAAATAATTCTCCCAATACTGAATAATATTAATCATCCTTCATTGGAGTCCATTCTCCAATTTTCGAAACATAATGTTTCAAAGTTGGATTTGTTTTATCTAATTCTTCTTTAAATTCATTAGCTTGTTCTATTGTATCAAATTGTCCCATGATTTTAATAAGTCCACCATTATTTGAATAAGAAACAACTAATGTATTATTGATATCCATTCTATTTAATATATATATATATATATTAAATTGTTTAAGTCAATTTAATATATAATATCTATATAAAATAGTAATGTCAAATATATTTCAAGAAGTGTTAACTGATGCAGATGGTGTGCAAGAGAGATTATTGGGACCTACTTATCCTTATTATCAAAATATAAAAACACCATCACAACTTGGTATGAGTGATAAAGGAACTATTAAACAAATGTCTAAAGATATTGATGGATTAATTGAATATGTTGAATTATTAGTGAGTGGTGACAGTAAGGCATCTGTAACAGGAGGTCCTTTAGGAAATAAATTTTTCTTAAAAACCGGTGCAAAATGTTTAGCAACGGATAATTGTTCAGACCCTAATGATTCATCTACGTGTCAACAAGTAGATCGATATATTTATATAGACAATGTTCCTAACGGAAACATTCCATTTATATCAAGTGGAATGGGTGTTAATTTTTCTGAATTTAAAGGTTTAATTCCAGGCGCCATGGGAAATTTGAATGTATTAAATCCTTTTGCTATTTTAAGGGCATTTATGTCAGGGTCAACTCCTCCGTGTCAACAAATTACAATGCAAACAATTACATCAGATAATGCAAAATCATCAGAAACACATTATGTTACATTGACAGATATATCTAGTATGGATCCATGTACTTTTTCAAATAAAACAAATCCCATAACAGGTAAGAAATGTAAAGAAACATTTCAAAATCTAAATAAGAATGAATATGTAATGCCGGATGACCCTTTGGCGCAAATATATTTTGCAAGTTTAGGTGTGTTAGGGTTATATATATTATATAGACTAATGGAAAAAGAACGGTAACATATTGAAATCTTCACATTTGGCACCGCGTACTAATTTGCCTCTTTTTATTCTTAGTTTTTTTGTTTTTAGTTTTGGTGTGATGTTTATATTTGATTTTTAATTTTTTCATTTTTTGTAATTTAGATTTTCTGTTTAATTTTCTAGTAGTATTTCCTGCTTTCATATAAGTATTCGTTGAATATTTCGCTTTTTTAAAATCAGGGGTTAACTCAGGTGGACTTAAAATACTAGAGTTATCTGATTTATTATATTCCTTTAAAATATTTGCAAATATTTTTGATTCAGGTTTATATAAATGTTCATCTGAACTATCAAAAAACACTTTAAATATATCACTATTTATGTTTTCTTGTTTATCTGAATATTCATATTTTATTTTTTCAGGTATTATTGTGTCAGTAGACATTATTGTGTTAGTATTATTATTATCATTATTGCCGCCAGTTTGAGTTGATATTAATTGTATTGCTTCATTTTCATCAACTTCCATATAATGTGGAGGTGAAGTAGTATAAACAAAAAATTTAGGATAACACTCTGGATTCCTTTGATCAAATATATCATATCTTAATGGCGGTTTAAAATATTTATAAGATAGTGCCCACTCACCTGGTAATATTTTACAATTTCTATTTGGTGTATTTTGACATATCCATCCAAGCATATTTATTTTAGTTTTAGCATTAAATTTATTTACTAATCCATGATTATTACAATATTCAATAAACTTGCTACTTAGAATATTCTCGTTGTCGTTTATTATATATTCAACTAGTTCAAAAATATCAAATAAACACTGAATTTGTATTCTGTCTTCATTATAAACACTAACTCTTGTTCCATCAAAATAATTCCAAGATTGAAGTAAAGTATATATTGATCCACCCTTATATCTATTATCACAACTGTAACCTTCAACAGTTTTAATAAAAGTATATTGTTCAGGATGTGACATTATTTCTTCATAAGTTAAATTATTTGGATATTGTGTTTTGGAATAATCACAATATTTTCTAACAATTAATACTAATATAACTTTATTAATTTGTTCTTGTAATTGTTGATTTACTAAATATGAATCATTACAAACTTTAATATTTGTGCTAATATTTAATACAAGATTTAATTTAAAATTACTAGTAAGATCTTTTATTTTTCGACAACTAACAATGCCTGCCGGATTTTTGGTTGATAATGATAAATAATTATATAACGGTTTAAATGAAAACCAAACAGGTTCATTTGGATTACTTACTGAATTACATTGAGAAGACATACTTTTAAGTAATGGAAAATATCCATTTGTTCTGTCTACACTCTTTAATTGCACAGCTCTATAAATTTTAGGATCAGGAGATATAACACTAGGAAATACTAATAAGTCATTTTTTAATATAAAATATATAAGTTGCATTAAATTATATTCCATTTGTTTTATTTCATCATTTGTTAAATATTGTTCAAATATATAACAGTTTAATATATTTATTGGTTTATTTGTTATCCATGAAACTATATTGTCATTATTAAAATAATCTATAAACAGTTTGTTAAAAATATCTTTCATTATATATATATAACAATAAAAAATATATAATCATATACGGCAAAATATGTCATAATCAATCAAATGATAACAAATCAATCATATCTGTTTTGCCAGTATTTATGGCAATTAATTGCTGTGATAGGTATGCAATTGTATCTGTTTTTTTACGCGATTCATTTTCCATATTTGTAATAATCAATTTTTGTGTGTGTACTAATTCTTTTAACTTCTCACATTCTACATAATAATTTGTTTTATTCGAATTTATTTCTTCTAACCATTTTTGATGGGTTTTTGATTTTATATGAGTATTAAAATATTGTCTAGAATCAAATACATGATCTTTTCTTGAACCACATGGACATCTTAATCCATTCTTAAATTTACTAGATGGTGGTAAATAATCTACATATATACCATCATCCATACTTGGACTATAAATATCAGACTCTAATGCTAATGACATTTTTGTTTTTCCTTTATTCTTTTTCTTTTATATTTTTCTCTCAATTTTATATTTTTCTCTCAACATTATTTATAATGAAAATAATTGATTGTTTTATTTTTTACAATGAAATAGATTTATTAACATATAGATTAAATTTGTTAAATAATATTGTAGATTGGTTTATAATTGTAGAATCTACACATACATTTGTGGGCAAAGAAAAAAAATTGTTTTTTAATGAAAATAAACATTTATTTGAAAATTTTACTAACAAAATAATACATATTATTGTAGATGATTTTCCATATAAATTTCCAAATATTAATATTGAAAATAATGATGTATGGAAAAATGAATTTTTTCAAAGAAATTCAATTTCACGTGGTATAAATTGTATTAAAGATTTAGAACAATCCGATGTAATAATAATATCAGATTTAGATGAAATTCCTGACCCACAAACATTAGATAAAATCAAAAAAGGTAATATAGTTGTAGATATTAATACACTTGAAATGGATTTTTATTATTATAATTTAAATACAAAATTCAGATCTAAATGGTCGTTATGTAAAATTATATCTTATAAAAAATATAATGAATTAAATATAAGTTGTGATAATATTAGAAAAACAAATTGTTCTAAAATTTTAAATGGTGGTTGGCATTTATCTTACTTCGGTGATAAATATTTTATTCAAAATAAAATTAATAATTTTTCCCATCAAGAATTAAATAAATGTGAATATACAGATTTAGACAAAATTGAAAAAAGAATACAAAACAACAAAGACTTATATAATAGACCTGATGCTATAGACATAATAAAAATAGAAGATAATACATATTTGCCAATAGATTATTCTAAATATTTGAATAAATATTATAAATGTTAATTTATTATAATTTGTAAAAAACAAACAATATTGATACAAATTATATTCATATAAATAATATATTAATAATGTCTACGAGATTTTCTTTTATGTCTTCTAGTTTTTCCTCCAACCCAATTATGCGCTTTGGCAGTTGTTACTCCAGATATAGGTGACGCATGTGCTGCAATTCCACCAGTAGGAGTATTATCTTTAAATCCTCCATGCATTTTATGTCTTCTATGTTTTGTTCTTCGATGTCTTCCACCATATGTACTTGTTGTCATAGTTGGTTGACTTGAATTTGTTAAACTTGATGTGGTGTTTTTTGTTTTTTCCCACATACTTGATGTTCCTTGACTAATAGATGATCCCCAATTAGACAAAGTATTTGAAAGACTATCTAAAAATCCACCTTTCATTGTTCTTCTATGTCTTCTTCTCATTATATATTAATAAAAGAAAATATAATTACGCTTTGTTTACAAATTTTTTATAAGCGTAAAATGCAGCTAATGCACCTAGAATTTGAACAATTACATAAGGTAATACATCTGATTTAGATAATTTACCAGCAGCATATAGAGAGATAGTAACAGCAGGATTAAACGCTCCACCTGAAATAGAACCGCCAAGCATAACAGCTACAGCTAATGCAGCACCAATTGCTAACCAATTACCAGTCGCAAAAATAACGAACATTAGAAACATCGTTCCTAAAAATTCTACTAAATACTTATTCATTATATAAAATAATTATAAAATAATTTTTTATATAATTTACTTCTAAATAAAAGTCCATGGATTTACTTTTGGTAAATATTTAAGACCTAAAGCATCAATTAAGTATTGTTCATATTGATAACCTTGACCATGATTTTTCATAAAAGCGTAAATGCGACCTTGAGAACCAATTTTAGTACGAGGACTGCTAATAGTTAACGCAGCTCCTGTTCTTCCGTAACTACCTAAACCGTATGCTGGTGTCAATACTGGATATGGCATATATAATAATACTAAATATTATTTTTTTTTAAAACAAAATAACACAAATAACGCAAATAATAATTTGTTTATAACTTAAAAGGTTGGTGCCAAATGTGAAGATTATGATTTCAGATTTTTCGTATCAATAATATATTTCTACTTTTCTAAATATTGTTTTTAATAATTTTGACGAACAATTGCCCCCCATGCGCATACTTGACCATTACTTAAACTTGTATTATAAATAGATCCCTTTTTTTTAGGCGCAACACAACCACCTGAACGTGCGCGTTTAATTGTTGAACGAGTGCCACTTGGATAATAACTTTTTGTACTTGTAGGCGCAGCATTTGGTAAATTTACTTTATATGCTGTCTGACCAACTGCGTTTGCTTTTACAATATTTACATACATAGATGCTGGTATCGGTGCAATATAATTAGTGTGACTTGAAACAGGGACTTGTCTTTGTGATGAATTGATTATATAAGATTGTGGTGCAGACATTTTCCCTAAAGCAGTTTGATTTGCTTTTACTGTTTGTGATATAGCAGTTCTTAAATATTGTTTTCTCATATTGGAATTCATATCTGCGTAAACTGGTTCTTGCATTGGATAAAATTGTGGAGGTGTTGGTCGTATACCTGTTAAAGTTCCATAACTATGGTAAGGAATTTGAGATGGAGTTTGGTTTGTGCTTAATGGTCCTGTTATAGGGGCATTTACATAATTATTATATGATACAGATCCTATATTAGTTGATATTGCATATGGAGTTGTCATTATATATACAAAATATATTATATATTACATTTTTATAAAATCTTCACATTTGGCACTGTCATTTCTAAATGTTATTAACAATCGGCAAAAATATATTAATTTTTTCAGTAAATTTATTACATGGAATATTATGTTTTTCGCACCAAGAAACTGATTTTTGTATATTCGATTTTTTAATATTTTCTATTTTATCAGTTTTATTTTTATTTTTAAATATAGTCACAATTTGATCAAGTGCTTCTATTTGTTGTTGACCAATTATAATATTTAAATCGTCTATCTTATTTTTAAAATAATATGGAATATCAAATCCTAAAATACTTGCTATATTTTTATTATCTAATTTTTTTAATAATATTATTAAATGAATTGAGTTTAATTTCAAAAATGAGCGTGTTAAATCATCGTGTTGAAATGATTTACAAACTATATATCTATCAAATGATGTAATGTTGTTTGTATGTGGTTTTACTATATAAACTCTATCATAGAGAGAAGATAAAAAAAATAAACAATCTATAATTGGCTTATATAGTATATCTTTTATTTTTATAATAGCATGGCCACCACATTTTTGAGTTTTTAATATAAGAATTAATACTTTAATCATTGAAATAAAATACTCATTATTAGTATGTGTATTTGTTTCAAAGAATATATATTCAAATGATTGCTCACCTATATTATCTATATCAATCATTTTGATTTTTTGTATATTATCATTATGTCCTTCTCTAAACATTTCGTAACAGTCTACTGAATCTTTGGCATTTGTTGATATATGTACAGATTGTATATCTATACTATTATATATTTCAAACAAATTTAAATTATTTAAAATTTCATATAAATCATAAAATAAATTAGAATTGGGTTTTAATTTACTTACTGAAAATTTAGATCCTGGCACTTTGGAAAATATAAATTCATATGGATTTATTATGCGAATAGCATCTTCAAATGTATTATCAGATAGATCTGAGTCATATATAAACATTTCTATTATTTGTTTTTTTATTTCCAGATAATAATGTAAAAAAGAGAAAGATACATAAGGTTTTATTACTTCATTTGTTATTATTGGGTTTACAATAATTTTATTATTATTTTTTGGTAATATGTAATAACTCATCAACTTATTATATATTATAAAATTTATTTAAGTTTGTTACACAATAAAAGTAGATTAAAGATTATCGACTTTATTTACAATTTTTAATTTCTTTTTTGGTTTGAGTGCTTTCTTTTCTTGTTCCATTTTCTTTTCTTGTTCTATTGTCTCTTCAATCATTTTTGTTTTATTCTCTTGTTTATCTTCTAACGCCTCTGTCGCTGGAACCAATTCGATTTTTTTATTTAATTTTCTTATTTTTGTTTTACTTTTTTCTATTTTAACTTCTTCTTTGGCAATATTTATTGCATGTGCAGTTTCATTTTTTTCACGATGAATTACTGCCTCATTATATTCACCTAATTCAATATATATTTTCTCAATATTTACTTCTCTTACTTTTTTATACACAAAATACCTATTCAGAAATGATATTTTCTTTTCAAAAGTAGTCATGTTGGGTGCAGTGCCATACATAGTTGCCTTAAATTTATTTCTTTTTATTTCATCTAACATATCAATAAACATTTCGCTAAACAATCCAGTTCCAGAAGATAGACCTAACTCATTTGCTTCTTCACGACCTATTATCTTAAACCCATATAATTCCATAATTCGTTCAAAATATTCAAAATTAACTAAATATTCTAATGCATGACGATTGATTGATTCTTGATATACATTAATTTTATATCCAATGCTACTAGAGTCATTCTCAAATTGGTCAGAACTATAATCTTTAATAATTTCCCATATTTTTTTACCGTCTTCATTAATTTGAATACTTTCACCTTGTTTCAATCTTTTAAGTTCATTAAATATTAATCTTCCATCATAACATGTACCAATAAAATATCCATTTAACTTTGTACATTCTGCAACATTTCTGAGAAATCCTCTTAACATATCTGGATTTTCAAAGAAATAATGAATTGCAAATTGACATGATGATACATTAAATCCGGTATCTCCTTTTCCATATTGTTTAGCTACTCCCTTTCCTATTCTCTCTGAATCTTTTGGACCATTTCCAAATACTGCAGCCGCAATTTGTTTTGCTCTATCATTTAACATAGCACTACCATCTTTTATGTTTTGTGAACTATTTCCATGTACAAATAATGCATAAGGCACATGTTTATTATTTTGTCGTGATTTTAAATATCTTGCACATGCACCATCGAGACGATTTTCTAAATTATCCTTTGAAAAATCTATACCAAATACAAATGATAGTTTTGAGGCAATCCATTTCGAAAGATCACCTCCTTTTCCACATGCAAAATCAATAAGGGTATCACCTTGTTTTGATACACTATTAATTAATAATTTTTTTACATATAAATTATGAAAATTTTTTAGTGATTCTGTTTTCATTTTTCCAGCAGGAGTGTTGTAATATATATCTTCACTTATAGAAACACTTGGTATATTTAATCCAGTCATTAACATTATTTCATCAATTCTACCTGCTGGATGTATTGATTTCCAATTTTCATTACATACTTTATAAGAATTACCATATTCTTTCTCTCCCCTAAGTAGTTTTGATGTTTTATCATGTCTAACTCGTAATGGTTTCCACATCCAACCTTCTACACCATTAATATCATATGCAAATTCTACAATAGTATTATCAGTAATAACTTCATTACTTTCTGTAAACATTTGCATTGCACCTGCATCATCCATTCTTAACATTAATTTACATAGACCTGCATTCACATCATATGGTTCTGTTGGATAAAATCGTTTTGGAACATAATCATTTATTACTTTATCTTCAGAAGTAGATTTATATTCTGGAATATTATCGTCAATTATGTCTTGACATGGATTAATAAACCCATCATTTTTTTCGCTAAATCCACATCTTAATTCAATCATTTTATATTGATTAAATTGTACTTGTGCATTTGTTACTATTCCATCTTCAAATAATGAATAAATATTATCTTCACCTGTCTGAGATTTTAAAGTTGTCACCAAGAAATCAATAGTGTTATATTGTGGTGGTTTCCATTTAAAAGAATTATCCCATGTTATTTTAGTTTTTGGTCCTGCTTTTCCTATTATATTAGAACCTACTCCATAAAATTCATGTGTAAAGATCAATCCATCAATTTCATATTCATATAATCCTTGTTTTTCTCTCTCTAAGATTAACTTACAACCATCAAATATACTTTGTTTTTCTGACATTGGATAAAACTTTTTAACTTCAAATCGAATTGGCGATAAAACTGGTTTATTATTTTTAGAAAGTGCTTGTTTTATATTATTTGTTGTTGTCGTATCTAAAATAGAAATTGGATTTAAAATATTCTTTATTTTTTCCAGTAAATAATATCTACATTTATATACATCTTTTTCGTTTTTTGTTAATGTAAATGTATAACTTCTTACGTCTTTATTTTTATGATAATAAATATCAAATGCTGCATATAAATTAATAAATGTTCCGTTTTTATCATATTTAATTAATTCTCCATCAAATAATGTATTAAAACAATCTTCATTCAATGTTTTTGCACCTGTAAACTTGACATCCATATTACTATTTATTAAATAAATCTTACCATGTTTTGAAATATACATTAAATGTCTCTCTCCATCCGCCTTTTCAGTAACTATAAAATCCTTTCGAATATTTGGTGCATTAGAATTTTCATCAATAGGTGCAATATTTGTTAATTGTAAAGTAACTGAACTAGGTCCAATAAAATTATATGTATTTATTCTTCTAGATGGTTCATAATTATCAACCCAAATCATTTTCATATATTCTCTCAATATCTCTTCTTGTTCAATATAAGATACTGGATACATAGTTCCTTGAAGACCACCCAATACATATTTTATAACTTTTCGAACAGAATCTGCAACTAATTCAGGTGCATTAAATCTAGTTCCTGGTCCAATATTATTATTATCTATCTCAATTTCAATTTCATATGATTCTCTATTATTAAATACATTTGATTCTTCTAATGTATAAACAGGTGTTATATAATTAAATCCACGTTTATCTTTTCCCATTGTTCCAGATTTTGTAATACTTAAATCTACCATAACTGGATAGTCTGGATGTTTAAATGTTACACGATTTAAATAACGGAATTCTTTCTTAGATTTTCTCCAGTTATCCAAAATATAATTTTCAACACCTTTTTTTGCAGTTTCTTCGAGAGAATATCCTGCTCTGAAATTAAACTCATCGAAATTCACTGGTCTAATCATCACTCGTTCATTTGTAATAAAAGGTTTCTTACTCATAAATTTAATACTTTGTGGTTCGTCTTTATAGACTGTTTTGATATCATTACTCTTACAAATCTTTTCAATTGCAGTAAGACCATTTATTTCTGTTCTTATATCAGACATCTTAAACCGCCCTGTAGTTGTATCTAAAAATTCACATTTTACACGAAGAGAGAAGAGACCTATTGGATCATATGTTTCAAACCCAAACGATTTTAAAACTCTAACAACATTATCGTAGTCATTTTTGGTAAGAGGTTTTATACCCTTTGTTCCAAATCTAACTTCAAATTCATGATTTGTTCTAACATCTCTATTACTAGACATTTGTTGATAATATAAATTCAATAATTTATCAAATGCATGCGATGCTTGTGGCAAATCTAATTTTTTATCTTCTTTTGTTTTATATTCTTCCTTTTTAAATAATTCATCTGGTGCATTTAGAGTTACACCTTCGTTAACTTCATTTATTTTATCATCCAATTGTCCTAAATCTACTACTATTTTTACACAATTCTCACCACATTCATCTGTTGATAATACTTCATAATGTAAATTATTCAAACCATTTTGTTTCCATGTTTCATTATGTTGTGCTAAAGCCTCCTTCTTTTTCATAAATTTAAGATCATTCTCTCGAAGATAGTCTAATTTATCTTGTAAATTCATTTCTTCCATATCCAATATAGACCCTCTTTGCACTTTTTTTACTGTATAGAAATGTTTCACACGATTATATAATTCGTCATCTTCTCCACCCCAACCCCAAAAATTATTTGGATATCCATTAATTCTTTTAAAGGAGTCTTTATTAAATGCAACAATACCTCCAAAATAATGTGGGTTTTGATTATATCTATTCCAAACTGATGCAATATGAACTGGTCTAGAATCTGGTAAATCAGTATAATATTCTTTAAGTTCATTTGATGGCAATAAATCAACATCATGAAACACAAATATGTCACAACCATCTTCTTCTGCAGCTAGAAACCCAATATTTAATAATGCGCCTCTATTGAATTTACGTTTATCATTTGATTGTTCAATAACATAAATAGTGTGATTTGCATTTTTTAAATATTCATTCATATATTTTAATAATCTGTCTAGTTGTTTGGAACGAGTTTTCTTATCTTTATCAGATTCTCTGAATGGAATAATAATTGCTGTTTTGTTTTTTAATGGAGGAGGAGGTTCTTCAGGAGTTTTAGCGCTATCCGGAGATAATGGTTTGTCATTTTTCTTTTTATTCTTTAAAAGTTCTTTTAACATTGTATATTTTTCTCTGATTTTTCCAGAATCTATTTGTGCTTTGTTTTTTGCTGTCATTGATTCATATAATTTCTTTAATTCAGGATTGGCAATATCTTTTAAAATAGACACTTGAATATCTTTATTTTTATAATTTAAAATTTCTTTTTGGGTTTTCTCATCTTGTTCTTTAAATATTTTATTTAAAGTAGAGTCTCCAAAATCAGGTGTCTCTTCTAAATTATTTGTTTTTTCCATAGAACTCATTGTTATATATATTTAGACATATTTTTAAATTGTAATTCAATTTTTAATTAAAAAAAATTGAATTATATTAAGATCAAATTATTAAATGCAATTAACCTAAATATGGACCCAAATATGGAAGTAGCATTAATTAAAACTGTTAGCAATTCTGTTAGATTTAGTGCTAAATTAAATTCAAAATATTTTCCAAGAATGAAAAAATATGCAGATAACAATATTAAATATAAAGTATTTGATCCTACCATATTTGCATTTCTTAATAATTTAGGACAAGATCTTGAACATTGTCATAATAAATATGTTGTTAAAAATGATATAGAAGCATATCATTTTTATAATGCATTATCTACATTTCACCATAATATGATAAACACAGGAGATTGTAATTGCGATGATGTAATTATTGTTAGATATTATATAGACATATAAAAATATTGAACTATTAATTCATATAAATCATTTTTAGTTTTAGGTTTACCTGTAGAAATATTAGTTGTTTGAAGTGACAATTTGGTTGCAATATTCAATAATTCAGATGCTGTATATGATGAGACAGATTTAATTGGTTTATCTAGATTATCTATTTTATATAATGAATTACGAATTTCATCTAATTTATTTTCGGTAGCAATTTCATATCCATATTTTTTTACATATTTAGAACCATTATGATTTTGTTCAGTAATTATATAAACATCATTTGTTGAATTTGTTATTAATTCATAATATGTTTTGTTTCTAATAAAAACAATATTAATATTATCTATTGCCAATAAAGCCATTATACTTTTGATATTCGAAATATTTTCATTAGCTAAATTGTTTTCAATATTACTAATAGTGTCAAATTTATGTGTTTTTATAATGGATTTATTCTCTCTTATTTTCGAAATATATTGAATTTTTAATTGTTTAGTAGTAACTAAATTACGATTTGGTAACATTTCGTAATTAAAATCTCCATTAATTATAATATAATAACACCAGAAAAGAGAATCTTGATCTTTTGGGAAAAAAATAGATGATGTATTTGTATTTGTATTTGTTTTTTGTTTAGTATTATTATTACTTATACTATTTTTATCTTTTTGTGTATACATATTTTTTTCTTTAGTTTCATTAAATTTATATTTTAAATATTGATTCATATTAACATCATTTAAAATATAAGAATTATAATCTTGCACAACTTCACAATCAATCATTTGTTGTATTATTTTTAGAATTATCTTTAATATCTTTTGTGAAATATGTATTTCTATAATCTTCCTTTTGTTGTTCTGCAATATTTAACGCAGTTTCTTGAGTATTTACATATTTAATATAAAGAGATAATTCATCTAATACTTCTTTTTTTAATTCAGAGAGATTAATATGAATTCCATATTTGTTTTCATTTAAAAAAACTTCTTTATATTTATTAAATATTTTTAAGACCTCAACTTGATTAAATTTATTCATATTTTCAATTGACTCCCTTATATAATTTAATTCACTTATAGAATAATTGTTTAAATCGTTTGTAGAAACTGTAACTTCCATTAATATAAATAAATAGTGTTGTTTTTATATCTTTTTATCCTTGAATAATTAATCGACGTTTGTTTTGTTTTTTTTGATTTGGTTCTTGGTCTTTTACCAACTCGCCAATTACAGAAACAACTTTATCATTTAATTCAAATCTTTGACCAATAACTCGAACTGTGATATTATCTCCAACTTGTATTTCATTAAATTGTTGTGATGTAAAATGATGATCTTTTGCAACATATACTACAATTGGTGATGGAACATCAGTAGAACTTTCTGCACGAATACCTGCTTTCACTACATTTACAACAGTACATGATAATATCATTCCTTCTACAGGAAAACAAATATCACATTCAAAAACAAGTTCAAATTGAACATTGGAACCACGATCAATTATTCCACTTGAATATCTAATAATTTTAGCAGAATTAGGTTTGACAAATCCTTCCACAACACACTTTCCTTCACAATTATTTCGTATATATTCTTCCATTACTTCATCCAAATTTTTTCCTATATATGTAATTGGTAAGATAACTTTTCTTGTTAAAAGACATCTAGAATAATTAGTAACCAATTTATCTTTTCGTTTTTTAACAATAGGGGTATATTTTGGATCGTTTTCCATTATATATTCAATACATATTATCTTTTCATTATCTTTTTAAATCAATTTTATTTTTCAATAATATACATAAGTTTAATGATAGCCATAATCTAAATATGAGAATGTTTTGTTTCCTAGTAAATCTATGATAAAACGTATTCCTGTAAATAATTATTAAACATTATACATTATAAAATTTATGATAAATAGCTAGTTCAGGTGTTATGAACCATTTTTTATTGTTTTTATTAATTTCATTAAAATAACGAAGAATAAATTCAGTAATAATACATAACTCAAAATTACCAATTGATTTTGTATTTTCTGATGTATATTTTTCTGTTCCAACAATTTCATTTAATTTTAATATATTTTTTGCTTTTCCTGCTTCACTACATCTAGCACCAGTATCACGTTTAGAATCCAAATTTTTAGTTTTAAATACTAAATTCGCATTACCTTTTTCATAACCCATAAATCCAATTGTCTTATTATAAGTGTCTTTATCAAATGCAAGAAATTTTTTGGTTTCATTTGATGATGCAACTTCTCTCGAATCGACAATAGTTGAAGTAGTTATATCACTCCATGTATTATTATCCAACACTAAAATTATTCTCTTATCCAATTTAAAAGTGATAAATACTGTAAAATCCTTTGTTGTTATAGAATTATTTTCAAAATATTCCTTAGCATAACGTTCAATTGAATCATGGTTAATACTTTCGAGAGAATATAAATAATTCATCAAATTTAATTTGTCTTCATATAATAATAATTCAATCATATGTGCAACTAAAAAATAATGTAAATACTTTTTTGATTCTGGATAATCATTTTCTATTTTTTGCATAACTATACCGGAATGTTTATACCAATTATCGTCGCCTCTAGTCACCTTTGTCAATTGTAAGAATTCTTTAGTAATATCATAATTTGATTGCATTTCATCTATTATTAACTTACCTTCTTGATGTTTTAATATATCTTTCTCTCCATCATTTTCTGGTAATATATTTTTTGCCACAGAATTCATTATATTTTTATTTACTTCAAATTCTATCATATTATGTTTATAATCCAATGGAACAGATCTATCAAATATAGATATATTTTTATTTTTCAATTCAACTGGTTGAAATAAATAATAATCTCCAATATTAATTAGTTTACCATTTCTACCATATTTATCAACTATAAACTCATTATCATCTTCAATTAGTTGAGTCAATGCAGAAAAAATTTGAACATAAGGATATTCTTTAGGTGTTCTAATAGATTTCAATAACATATCCTTCTTATAAAAAAATGACTCCTTAAAAAGCATTCGAATTCTTTGTAGAATTTTTTCAGAATTCATAATAATAAAACGTTCATCATATGTATCTTCATTTAGGTTTGATTCATCTATTTGTTCATTTGGACGACAATTATATTTACATGTTGCCATGTAGTCACAAGACGGTGAAAATGGTGCATCACCAACTTTAAAATTATGTAATGTTATTCCAGATGATAATTGTTGTTCAATAGGTTCTTTTAAATTTGCATTCATAATATCTTGTGTAAATTTATTTTGGTCATGATTTATAATACAATCTACTGCTGTTTCTTTTAATACACGTGTAACTTTTCCTATTTGAATAGCCTTATGTTCAGCAACACGATATATATATAAATCAACCGCCTCTTCGACGTTTTTATCCAAAATAGTTCCATACATATAAATCTCAACATTACGCTTTTCAAATGGTAAATCTTTATGGGAAAAATTACGCACTGCACGACCAATAATTTGTTCAAGACGATTCATATTGTACCATGGCTCAATTATATGAACTTGTCTTATAAATTTAAAATCAATACCTTCTGCACCTGCCTTTGAAATTAATATAACTTTCACTTTATGACCATTCTTATTATCTTCTCCTGTTATACCTTTTACTTCAAAATCATTGTTTGGAGACAATCTCGAATCACCTGTTATCATTGAATATCTGGCAGGCATAAATTGTTTTTTATCTTCTGGCGGTTTCATTGTTCTTACATCAACCACCTCAGACGGTCTAGTTTTGAATAATGGTTTAATGCCTTGTTGACCATATCTAGTAAATCCCATTTCTTCAAGTGCAAGTGCCACTGGAATTAATCCACTATCTATATATTGTGAATAAATTAGTATTATTCCATCCGATACCCTGTTTTTTTCTCGATTATAAATTTTATCTAAAATACATTTAATTTTTGCACTATATTTTCCAATTTCAGATTGAGAGAATATCTTTCCGTAATTTTGTATTGTTGTATTTTTATATTCAAATTCACCTTTGATAGGTGGTGATTTGCTATCTAGAAAATTCATCATTCTATCTAAACCTTTTTTACCTGTCAGTTGACGTGGATCTATTCCATAATGACTCGAATTATTATTTGTGGATGTGGGTGTAGATGATGATGATGATGATTTATCACCTCCTGTAGTAGCAAGACCTTGATGACTTCGATTTAATACTTTTGGTGAATATTTGTCTATTTCTTCCGTCGGAATCATTGTTTTATCAGATTTTAGTGTTTCTTCTGTTGGAACCATTGTTTTATCAGATTTTTGTGTTTCTTCTGTTGGAATCATCGTTTTATCAGATTTTTGTGTTTCTTCAGTTGGAATCATCGTTTTATCAGATTTTTGTGTAATTGATTTTTCTTTAGTATTTGAATATTTGACATCATGTGTAGGATTAAATCTAGTTTGTTTATTAATACTTGTATTTGTATTATATAATTTTTCTTTTTCTTTATCATCATCTTTTTCTTCTTCTTCATCATCATCTTTTTCTTCTACTTCATCATCATCTTTTTCTTCTACTTCATCATCATCATCTTTTTCTTCTTCATCATCATCATCTTTTTCTTCTACTTCATCATCAAAAGTTGAAGTTGTTTCACTAAAACTTGGAGAGAATTGTTCAGACAATGGTTCCGATGGAATTTCATCTAAAATACTTTTCAGTCCAGGAACAGGATATGAAATAATTAATGCCTCTAATGGAGTTTGTAATATTGTATAACCGAATTTTTCCATATTTTCAAAACTAGGCATATCTCTAGTGACACCATATTTAGTAGTAACTTGAAATTTCTTATTTCTAAGATTATAAAGTATATACTTATAACAACAATATTGACATTTACCACAATTGTTACATTCGCCTATTTTAGTCAAATATAAACTTAAAATTCTCTTTTTATCTTCATGTTTTATTTTTGTTAGATTCATTAAAAAAGACGGATATTTGATATTTGGAAAGGTGTTTTCAGGAGCAAACTCATTAGGATAAACTCTATATGGAAATGTATAAGGATTCTCTCCTCGAACAAAAGAAATATATCCAGTCGCTTTTCTTATCAATATTTCCTCACCATTTTTTTTAAAATTACCATTTTTATCAAATACATCTTTAACGTCAATTCGTCCTCGTCTATCATTAGTATTCATGATATTCAATAACCAAATAATCTCCTTATAATTATTATACATTGGAGTTGCAGAGAGAAGTAGAAATCGCATATTTTCTGCGGCCTTGACAAGATATTCTAAATGAATTGCCACTTTTTTCTTTTCTTTATCGTCAGATTTACGAATATTATGGACTTCATCAATAACAATTAATCTGTTATTAAATTCATTTCGTAGTCTACGTAACACTCTACTATTTAATTCTACTTTTACATCTTTTAGCATTTGAACATGTGTTTTTTCTTTTTTATCACCAGGAGTCGAAATTTTTCTTTTTTCTTTTATTCTAATCAATTCTTCTTCGTAATTCATAGTTTTAATAATATAGTTTGCAAATTGTACATAACCTAAAAAAACATAATGTGTATTAATCAAGTTTTTTATTTGACTGATAACTTTTTCTTTACTCAAAGGCATGTTCATTGGATTTATTTCTTTTAATAATTTATTTCCAACACAACCTCGCATACTCCAAATGCCATTTACTTCTTTTAGCTTTCTCTCGTCGAATAATTGTAACTTAAAATTATCTTGAACATTTTCTGATGCAACGATTATAATTCGTTTACTTGTACCCATTTGTTTCATATAATCTCTCATTTCTTCACATACACCGATTGCACTACATGTTTTACCTGATCCTAATCCATGATATAAAAGTAAACTACTATATGGCGTCTGAAAAGACATAAAATTTTTTACAAATGTTTGGTGAGGTTGTAATTCAAAGTCAGCATTGGCTAATATGTCAGATTGTTCCTTAATAGATTTAGTAAAATTTGGACCTTCATATTTTGCATCATTAAATTCCTTTTTTTTAGCAATTTTAATATTAAAATCTTTATCATTAAGATTTGGATATAAGTATTCATATTTATCTTCATTGTCTTCATCATTTGAAATATCATTTCTCTCGATTATTTCCTTTTTAAGTAAAAATTTATTACACTCTGGAGTAAAAAAGTTGTCTGAATTACAATTTATCTCTTTAAATTGTTCTTCTAAATTGTTCTCATTATCAGTTGTCATCGAAGATGATTGTAGAAGACTTGATGATGAATTATTTTTTGTATCTTCAATAATTTCCTTTGTTGACATAATATTATATATTATAGATATAATCTATATTCTTGTAATACTTTATTAATATTTTGAATAATTTCTCTTTTTTCTAAATTATATGGTCTTATAGATTCTAAACAGTCATTCATTGTTTTCCACTCCATTTTACTTACTTCTGTTCTTTGAAAATGAGTTAGATCTGTATCATTTTCTGAATAAAATGCTAAAAAATATTTATGTTTATAAGCCTTATGATTTGAACCTATAAATATCTCTTCAAATGGTAGCAGATTTTCAATAACTGTAATTTTATTTTGTGGGATACCAGTTTCTTCTTCAAATTCTCTAAGTGCACAATCCAAATCTTTTTCTTTTTGATTTCGCCGACCTTTTGGAAATTCCCATTCTGTTTCACTCCACGATGTTTTACTTAAATTGATTATATCATGTATTGTATAATGAATGTCGTCGATATCTATACCTTCATGTAATAATTCAAATTTTTTTTTAGATGTGAATTCTTCATTTTTATATTGATAATTTCCAGCATTTAATAATCCCCACATATCGCACCATAAACAATCAAATGATTTTGTTAAAATATCTGTTTTTTCAGATATAGACATTTCATTAAACATATTTATTAATTGATTTAAATTGTGGGGTGAATATTTTCCTCTTATAAAATCAATAAACCCAAAACTATTTTTTCTTCTTATCATAAGATATTGAATAATGCCTGAAATACTTCTAAATGCTATAATACCATAACTTGTTATTGGTAATTTACATTGATGAAACATATGACCTTGTTTGCCACAATTATTACATATATTTATATTTATATGTGTACTTATATTTGTAATAATATTTGTACTTATATTTGAATTTATATTTGTATTATTGTTCATAAAGAGTTATATTTTATAATAAAAAATTTTTAAATATTTATTATAATATATAATATAATAATTATAAATGTAATTAATATTGTTTTCTAGATTGATTACGATATTTTATTGAATGTTTTCGTCGTGTTATTGTTTTTTTTCCACCTATTTTATCATTCATATTTAATAATTCAATTATTGGTTTATATTGTAAACTATTTTCTATTGAATATGCATTTACTTGTCTATCAATTTCACCGATGGTTGAATCTACACGTATATCTTTCATATGATTATTTATATCTGAATAAAAATCATATATTTCATTACGATCCTTAACTTTTTCTCCAACTATATTATATAATTTTTGTCCTTTTCCAAACAATGCAATAAATGTCATACCTAATGAAAAATAATCGGCATTTCTTAATATTTTTACAGATAATTTTGATGCATCTGATAATTTTGGATCCATATAACTAGGAGTTCCTATAATTTTACTTGTTTGTTGTGATGTTATATTATCTATAAATATGACTGAAAGTCCAAAATCAATATATTTTATGTTAAATGTATCGACGTGATACATTATATTTTCTGGTTTTATGTCTCTATGAAAAATATTTAATGAATGTAATTTTTGTAAACCAAGTAATAAATCATTACATATTGTTGCAAGATTAGGAATTGAATTATCTTGTTTAACAAGTTGATTTAGTGGTAAATAATTATCCAAATATTCACATACTACATATACAACTGGAGATTCAATAATTGTTTTTATATAACACATTATGTATTTTTCACAATCATTCCTTAAAATATCTAATATAAAAATCTCATTTCTCAACATATTAAATAATTTTTCCTTCTTAACATTATCCTTTGTTTCAGATAAATTAATCATCTTAATAACATATTTATTATTATTTTCTGTTGTTTTACGACATAAAAGAGCTGTCCCAAATGCCCCTTTACCCAAAACGGCACCTTCATAATAATCTTTTACTATTTGTTTTCCAATTGACACATCCTCATTATTAATATTATCCATATATATAATTAATATTTATTTATATTTACACTTTTGGACATTTAAAACGCCGACTAAATTTAAACAAAAGTTGCATTTGGATTTACGCTTAATATTTTAGTTTTATACCAACTAAACCATAAACAACCACAATCTTTATGTAAAGACCGTATCGCTTTATCTTGTTTGTTTGCCACAAAATTATTAAACATTTCACAACATATAGTACATTTCGGAATATATCCTTTTTCCCATGGATATATACAATAATCAATTTTTGATAGACTGGATGGCGGTTTTGTTCCATCACCATTTAAAACACCTTGTTTTATATATTCGCTTCTAATATATTCAATTTCAGCATAAGTATTCATTTTAGGGTTTAATAATTATTATAAATAATTATAAATAATTATATTTCGTTTCAATTTTTTCTGGCGTTTTAAATGTCCAAAGGTGTAAAAAATTGAATTGTTTTTTATATTTATGTTAAATTCTAATATTAATTCTACTTTATAAATGGAATTTTCAAATAATTCAAGACATTTAAAGTTAATTCATCCTGATAATATTGATAATATTGATAATATTGATAATAATGTTAATTCACAAAATACTCCATATATTAAATCGAGTAAATTAAATAAAAATATAAAACCATATAATAAAGTATATTTAAATGAATTGTTGAATTTTGCAGGGGATAATGACAAGATTGAATTAAATAATAAAATATATTAAAAACATAATAATATGTTATATAGAAAAAATGGAAATTTTAAAAACATCAAAATTTATTAAAACCATGTTTGAA
>JACCDX010019765.1_pt1 | contig 25939 bp, 29 predicted proteins | sample 7449681 | NCBI WGS metagenome assembly JACCDX01 (sample SAMN15323450, study PRJNA562643) | freshwater metagenome | isolation source: river surface water | place: USA:Blue River Watershed | collected 2017-08-18
GCTCAGTTCCGATGTAGTTGTGGTTGAGCATGCGTGCCTCTTCTTGAGCCAGAACTACGACTCGGCGGGCTCGATCTGTAAAGCGCTCAAACATTGGCTGCTCCTTCTACTTTTCCCGTGTGGGGCGATAAGCCTATCGCCCGCCTAGAGGTAGGCGCGAGGCGAGACTTTCTACGCTGATAGAACCCCAAATATGGGGTCGATATTCCCCGCAAAAGCGGCTATTTAGCGGATTAGAGGTTGAGGAGCATTCGGGTATTGCCGAGAGTATTTGGCTTTACCGATTCAAGGTCCAAGAATTCAGCCACACCAGCGTCATATGAACGCAGGAGCTGGGCATAGACATCTGGTTCGACCGGGGTGCCGTGAATCTCTTTAAAACCAATGCTGCCGAAGAATTCTGTCTGGAAGGTCAGGCAGAAAATTCGCTTTACACCAATTTCACGGGCGCGCTTGATAATCTCGTTGAGAATGAGGTGACCGATTCCTTGCTTATGAAATTCTTCTGCCACGGCAACGGTTCGAACTTCTGCCAAGTCTTCCCATAGCACGTGGAGCGCTCCACAACCGACTACAACTCCATCTTTTTCAGCAACAAGAAACTCTTGAACTGATTCGTAAAGGGTCACGGTTTCTTTAGAGAGCATCTGTCCCGGAGCTGCATAAGAATCAACAAGTTCGCGAATAGCTTTAACATCGCTAGTACGCGCTGGACGGATTGAAATCATTTTCTTATTCAACCTCAGGCTTTACCAATGGGAACAAGATTGTCTCGCGAATTCCGAGTCCGGTAAGAGCCATGAGCAAACGATCTACACCCATTCCCATTCCGCCCATCGGTGGCATGCCAAATTCCATTGCGCGCAAGAAATCTTCATCCACCTGCATTGCCTCAAGGTCGCCTTTGGCGCCAAGTTGAGCTTGTTCGACTAAACGATCACGCTGGATAACTGGGTCGATGAGTTCGGAGTAACCGGTTGCGAGTTCAAATCCGTCAACGTAGAGATCCCACTTTTCGACAACGCCTGGGATTTCACGGTGCGCGCGAACAAGTGGCGAAGTATCGACGGGATATCCCATAACAAAAGTTGGTTCAATTAATTTATCTTGAGCAACATGCTCGAAGATCTCTTCGGCAAGTTTGCCGGTGACCCACTTCGGATCGATCTTCATGCCAAGTTTCTCGGCATACTTCTTTAAATCTGCATAGGGAGTAAGTGCAGTAACGGTTTCGCCAACACCCTCAGAGATAGCGTCATATAAGGAGATTTCCTTCCAGGTGCCGCCAAGGTCTGCCTGACGACCGTTGTGATGGGTAACCACATGAGAACCAGCAACAGCCATCGCAGCATTTTGGATGAGCGAACGTGTGACATCTGCAATCGAACGCCAATCACCATATGCCATATATGACTCGACCATGGCAAATTCTGGTGAGTGAGATGAGTCAGCGCCTTCATTACGGAAGTTTCGGTTAATCTCGAATACACGCTCGATTCCGCCGACGACACAACGCTTGAGGAAAAGTTCTGGAGCAATACGCATGAAGAGATCCATATCGTATGCATTGGAGTAGGTTTTAAATGGTCGAGCCGCGGCGCCACCATGCATGACCTGCAACATTGGTGTCTCTACTTCGATAAACTCAAAACCATTGAAGGTCTCGCGCAACGAACGCATCACCTGTGGGCGCATACGCGCTGCAGCACGAGCCTCTGGGCGAACAATCAAATCCACGTAACGCATACGAACACGAGTCTCTTCCGACATTGGCTTGTGATCATTAGGCAGTGGACGAAGTGACTTTGAAGCTAACTTCCAAGAGTTTGCCAAGATTGAGAGCTCGCCGCGCTTGGAGGTAATGATTTCACCAGTGACGCTAACAATGTCCCCCAGATCGATATCGCTCTTCCATGCATCCAGAGCATCCTGGCCGACTTTGTCGAGCGAGAGCATCGCCTGAAGTTCGGTGCCATCACCCTCACGAAGAGTTGCGAAGCAGAGCTTGCCAGTATCGCGTTGGAAGATAATGCGTCCGGTAAGTGATTCAATATCGCCTGTTGCCACATCAATTTCAAGGCCGGTGTACTTCTCGCGAATGCTCTTCAAAGATTTTGTGCGCTCAACTGCAACTGGGTAAGGCTCAACGCCCCGTTCAATCAGGCCTGCGCGCTTCTCGCGTCGAATGCGGAGCTGTTCAGGTAGATCGTCTTCGGTTGCAGGCGTATTTTCAGTCGTCATAGTGGGTGGAGTCTACCTTTAGCGATTCTTCTCATGAATCAAACGAAGGCCAATAAGAGTTAAATCAGGCTCGTATTCATCAATAGTTTCGGCCACACCGATGATTAAAGGAGCAAGTCCGCCAGTAGCAATCACTGTTGGCGCATCGGAGTAATCCCGGGCGAGCTCTTCGGTAATGCGATCTACCAAACCGTCGACTTGACCGGCGAATCCGAAGATGGTGCCAGATTGAAGAGCCTCAACGGTGTTCTTGCCGATAACGCTTTTGGGGCGAATCAATTCAACTTTACGAAGTTGCGCTGCACGCGAAGCGAGAGCATCAACTGAGATTTCGATACCCGGGGCAAGTGAACCACCAAGGAACTCTCCTTTGGGAGAGACAACATCGAGGTTTGTCGATGTACCAAAATCCACGACAATCGATGGACCACCGTACAAGGTATGCGCCGCTAATGTGTTGACGATACGGTCGGCGCCAATTTCTTTTGGATTATCAACAAGAAGTTGAACGCCAGTCTTTGTTCCTGGCTCAACGATAGTTGTTGGTAGCTCTGAGTAATACGTGTTCATCATTGTGCGAAGTTCGCGCAACGTTGCGGGAACTGTCGAGCAAATTGAAAGTCCAGTTAATTTGTAACCCGTAACAAGAGCGTTGAATTGAAGCCATAGTTCATCAGCAGTTGTACGAGGGTCAGTCTTGACTCGCCAAGACTTAATGAGTTGCTCGCCTTCAAATATTCCGAGGACCGTGTTTGTATTGCCCACATCGACTGTTAATAGCATAGCTACTCCGCTCTCACATCTAGACCGATATCTAAAACTGCTGCGCTATGGGTGAGTGCACCGATTGCGATGTAATCAACACCTGAATCTGCGTACGCTCTCGCATTCTCGATGGAAATTCCACCTGATGCTTCCAGTTTGGTCTTTCCGGCAACGATTGCTACAGCTTCAGCACAAAGCGCAGGCGACATGTTGTCTAAGAGAACGAGATCAGGTTGGAGCGGCAACACTTCGCGCAGCTGATCGAGAGTATCTACCTCAATTTCAATTGGAGCGCTGGGATATGTGCTACGCACTGCTGAGAAGGCCTGTGATACTCCCCCAGCAGCGGCGATGTGGTTATCTTTAATCAGCGCAGCATCAGAGAGAGACATGCGATGGTTGGTTCCACCACCCACACGAACTGCGTATTTTTCTAATTGGCGATATCCCGGAGTTGTCTTTCGAGTATCGCGGACTAAACACTGGGTACCAGAAACAGCTTTAACCCACTTTGAAGTCTCGGTCGCTATTCCGCTGAGATGTCCGACAAAGTTAAGCGCGGTGCGCTCGGCCAACAAAATTGCACGTGTATTACCTGTGACCGTCAAGAGAACATCTCCCGGAGAAATTGCATCACCATCGTGCTTAATCACATCGATGTCAGAGAGACCCACTTCTTCAAGCGTTGCCTTCACCATTTCGATGCCAGCTAAAACCCCTTCTTTGCGAGCAACGAAGTCTGCTGTACTTATTGAATCTTTCGAAATTGTTGAAGTTGATGTGACATCTTCGCCACCTTGTAAATCTTCCGCAATGGCCCGCTCGATTAATTCTCTATCAATCAAATCTTTATCGTTCACTTGTCACCCACCTCTTGGTACCCAGTTGTCCAGGATCCGCTCTGATCCAACTGCTGCACAATTCGTTTACGCCAGAGATTGCTAGTCTCTGGAAAATCTTCACGCCAATGTGAACCACGTGTCTCTTGGCGAATAAGTGCAGCTTTAAGGATTGCCTGGGCCAATTGGAAGAGATTGGTCGCCTCCCATGCCTCAACACATGGTTCTGTACTACGGCGATCTTCAATACGTGTGAGATCAGCACTTGTCTTTAACAGTGAATCAGATGAACGGAGTACACCGGCACCGCGGCTCATTGAATGTTGTAGATCAATCCGCACCTTAGGATCGAGCAATATTTCACGGGATGAGTTTTCTACCGGTGCTCCAGGCTCAGGGGTGTGAGCAGCAATATCTGCAGCAATTCGGGCGCTAAAAACCAAGCCTTCGAGCAGTGAGTTTGAAGCCAATCGATTTGCTCCGTGAACGCCAGAACAGGCTGTTTCTCCGCATGCATAGAGCCCGGGAACGCTGGTGCGGCCATTGAGATCCACGCGTACGCCACCTGAGGCATAGTGCGATGCTGGAGCAACGGGAATTAAGTCCTTCATAGGATCAATACCGTGTGTAATACATGAGGCATAGATAGTTGGGAATCGTTTTTCGAAACCTTCAATATGTCGAACATCTAACCAGACGTGGCGCGCTCCAGTTTGATTCATTACCCGCATACTTGCGATTGCTACAACATCGCGTGGTGCAAGTTCTGCCATTGAGTGAACGCCTTGCATAAAGCGATTGCCTTTATCATCAAGCAAGTAAGCGCCTTCGCCTCGAACAGCTTCACTAATAAGTGGCTGCTGCCCTTGTGAGTTGTCACCAAGCCAAAGAACTGTTGGATGAAATTGAATGAATTCCACATCCGCAACTTTCGCGCCCGCACGTAGTGCCAGTGCAACGCCGTCACCGGTAGATACAGATGGGTTAGTTGTTTGAGCAAAAACTTGGCCAAGACCGCCCGTTGCTAGTACAACAGCCTTTGCAAGTGCACGTCCTACTCCGTCACGGCTACCAGCACCGATGACGTGCAGCGTTACGCCACAAATTTCTCCATCGGCATCTTTCAGCGCATCCAGAACGAGGGCATGCTCGACAACTTCAATCTCAGGATCATTATGAACTGCCGCAAGTAGCGCACGAGAAACTTCTGCACCTGTTGCATCTCCTCCCGCATGAATGATGCGATTGCGGTGATGACCGCCTTCACGCGTTAAAGAAATTTCACCAGAATCTTCGGTATCAAACTTTGCGCCGCGTTCGATGAGTTTACGCACCGCTTCCGGGCCTTCGGTAACAAGCACTCTCACTGCTGAGACATCGCACAGTCCAGCGCCGGCTTCTAAAGTATCCGCCAAGTGCTCTTCTGGGGAATCTCCTTCACCAAGAGCTGCAGCAATTCCGCCTTGCGCCCACTTTGTAGAACCTTCATCAACCCGCGCCTTTGTTACAAGAAGAACGGAGAGGCCATAGGTGCGACATTGAAGTGCGGTCGTAAGTCCGGCGATTCCCGATCCCACCACAATCACATCGGCAGATGCAGTCCACCCAGGGGCTGGGGCTAATAGCTTCATGCGCTGAGCTCGCTCTTCACCGGCATATTGTCGAGCAAACGAATGCCATTTACCCAACCGGCGACAATTGCACGCGTAGAGATGGTCTCTTCGGTCGGGGCCATAAAGGTCTGCTCGTCGATGTAATCGGCATAGTCCAGAGTGAACAGAGGCTCGCTGGCAAGAATGGACCGGAGTTCATCTTGCGAATGAGAATTAAAAAGTGCCCGTGAAATCACTTGTGCCGCAATTCGACCTGATTCATCAAGTCGAACATTGCGAGATGACATCGCTAAACCATCGCTCTCGCGAATGATTGGTGCAGCAATAATCTCTACCTCTTGGGCTATCTCACGAACCAATGTAAGTTGTTGAAAATCTTTCTCGCCAAATATTGCAACTTTAGGTTTTACCAAATCAAATAACCGGCGAACCACAGTTACTACTCCATCAAAATGCCCTGCGCGCGATGCGCCTTCATACAGTTGAGAGATTGGACCTGCCTCAAGCCGAGTAAATCCTTCTGGATAGATCTCTTCGTACCGTGGCAGCCAGAGATGTGTCACTCCCCATTTTTCAGCTAACTCAATATCGCGTTCAGGGGTGCGTGGATATTTATCTAGGTCATCTCGGTTCTCAAATTGAAGTGGATTGACAAAAATACTTGCTACGACATTGTCAGAGTATTGAGATGCGATGGTGAAAAGTGAACCGTGTCCTGCATGAAGTGCGCCCATCGTTGGAACAAAGGCGCAGGCGGAAGGAAGCTCTGGTGCATTGGTTACTACCTTCATGGCTCCAGTCCTTTCAGGTACCGGGCAGACAGTGCGCTTATTCTAAAGGGTTACGGCAATTGCGCCAAAAGTTCAGAGATCTTGCCATGGGTGAGCAAGAGCGCATCTGGCTCTACTTGCGCCCATGGTTCTAAAACAAAACGACGCTCATGTGCACGTGGATGCGGCAACGTTAATTCCTCGGCATAACTCAAAATTGCACCGTATTGAATGAGATCAAGATCGATTGTCCGTGGACCCCAATGTTCGATTCTCTCTCGACCGAGTGTTTTCTCGATGCCATGTAATAGGGCGAGTAATTCGGCTGCAGGCAACTCCGACTCAGCAATACACACTGCATTGAGATAGTCCGGTTGCTCTGGACCACCTACTGGCGCAGTTGTGAAATATGAAGATACGGCAGTGACTTCAAGGGCTTCTCGTAATAACGAGACCGCAATATCCATCTGCTCTTGTGGGTTACCAATATTGGCACCCAAGGCAATGACAGCCTTCACCTTGTGATTGTGACTGCTATATCAGTCACGCTCTCTTGCACCGGAGCTGATGGTTTGTGAACGGTCACAGCAATCCGTTTAATTGCCGGGAAATTCTCTTTAATCGTATCTGCAATAAATCCAGCCAGTCGTTCGATTAAATCAAATTGCAATTTCTCAACAGCTTCTTTTGCAATTGCCGTAAGCAAGCTGTAATCAATGGAATCGGCAAGATTGTCACTGAGTGATGCGGCGGTGAGGTCTGCTTCGATGTCGAGGTCAACGAAGAAATCTTGGCCATCACGCTTTTCGAAATCAAAGACTCCGTGATAGCCGTAGCCCTTAATGCCCTTTATTGAAATCTTATCGCTCATCACTTCACCAACTCTACGTGAGGAGCCACACTATGAACACGAATCGCCCAGATACCTTTACCCACGAGTGACTGTGAAATCTTAAGAGTTCCGGCCTCACGCTCGTCAGGAGTATCGCCGCCAATAAAGCGCTTTCTCGAGTGGCCAATGAGAACCGGGTACCCGAGAGCTGTAAATTCATCGAGTCGATTAAGGATTTCCCAGTTGTGTTCGGCATCTTTAGCAAAACCCAACCCTGGATCTAAAACAATACTTTCGCGTTTAATACCTGCAGCAATTGCCTTATCTAATTGAATTGTGATTTCTTCGATGACTTCTTTAACGACATCGTCATAGCGAGCCAGTGAGTTCATCTCTTTTGAGTGTCCACGCCAATGCATCAATGTGTATTTACATCCAAGGTCTGCCACGGTTTGAAACATTTCAGGATCAGCAGCTCCACCACTTACATCATTAACAATTACCGCTCCAGCTTGATTTGCTAACCGCGCTGTCGAAGCCCTCATGGTGTCGATGCTGATATCAACGCCTTTGCCGGCAAGTGCTTGAATTACAGGGATTACGCGCCGTTGTTCTTCTTCGGCAGAAACACGCTCTGCCCCTGGGCGAGTGGATTCACCACCGACATCGATGATGTCTACGCCTTCTTCAATCATCTGCAAGCCACGCTGTACTGCGTGCTCAAAGGTGAAATGTAATCCGCCATCGGCAAAAGAATCTGGTGTGACATTGAGAATGCCCATGACCAACATCGTGGTTACCGATTTGTGATCAGGCTGATTGCTTCGGCACGAGTTGCTGGATCGCGCAGAACTCCACGAACCGCTGATGTTGTTGTGCGGGCCTGTGATTTACGAACACCGCGCATTGACATACAGAGATGTTCGCAATCGATAATCACAATCACGCCCATCGGCTTAAGAATTTCCACCATCGCATCAGCGATTTGAGTGGTCAAACGTTCTTGTACTTGTGGACGACGCGCATAAAGATCAACGAGGCGAGCTACTTTTGATAGCCCGGTGATTTTGCCGCTTGGAATATATCCGACATGGGCAACGCCATGAAATGGTGTTAAGTGATGCTCGCAATGTGAAAAGACTTCAATATCGCGAATGATTACCAGTTCTTCATGTCCGATATCAAAGGTGGTTGTAAGAACATCCTCCGGACGCTTGTAGAGCCCTTCAAAATTCTCTTTAAAGGCTCGCGCAACGCGCGCAGGTGTATCTACCAAACCCTCACGTTCAGGATTTTCACCGATGGCAAGAAGTAATTCACGGACAGCTCGCTCTGCACGTTCCTGGTCGAAGGGCGCTTGAGCGCGGCCATCATCAGGAGTCATGGAGATTGAACTGATATCGCTCATTACTCAGTTGCCTTCTTAACGCGACGTGCACGCTTTGGCTTTGCACTTTCTTCTTCCTCAATTGGAGTTACCTTCTCGGTAAGGGCAACGGGTGGAATATCGGATGGAATTCGCGTGAGCGAACCGGTCCACTTTGGACGCTCTGGCCACATGATTACGTTGCTGAAGATTTCAGCAATCTCTTCCTTGTTAATCGTCTCTTTTTCAAGGAGGACGACCACCATGGCATCAAGGGTTTCGCGATTAGCGACCAAGATATCGAAAGCCTCTTGATGAGCATTTTCGATCATCTTACGAATCTCAGCATCGATAGTCGCAGCTACTGATTCTGAGTAATCGCGTTGATGGCCGTATTCACGCCCAAGAAATGGCTGAGAGGAGTCAGCGCCGAGTTTGATGGCGCCAATTGCCTCTGTCATTCCGTATTGAGTGACCATAGCTCGAGCAAGCGCGGTCGCCTTCTCAATATCATTTGAGGCTCCAGTTGATGGGTCGTGGAAAATCAACTCTTCTGCAGCTCGTCCACCAAGTGAGTACGCCAATTGATCGAGTAATTGATTACGCGTGGTTGAGTACTTATCTTCATCAGGCAAGACCATGGTGTATCCAAGCGCGCGACCGCGAGGCATGATCGTGACCTTGTGTACTGGATCAGTATGTGGCAATGCGCGGGCTACAAGTGCATGTCCGGCTTCATGATATGCGGTTACGCGACGTTCTTCCTCTGACATCAAACGAGTCTTGCGTTGCGGACCTGCCATCACGCGATCAATTGCTTCATCAAGAGCAGCGTTGTTAATCGCTTTCTTGCCTTCGCGAGCGGTAAGAAGCGCTGCCTCATTGAGTACGTTTGCAAGATCTGCGCCGGTAAAACCTGGAGTGCGACGCGCATATGCAACGAGATCTACATCATCTGAAATTGGTTTGTTCTTTGCGTGTACTTTGAGAATGTCGCCACGACCTTTGAGATCTGGGCGATCTACTGGAATCTGACGATCAAAGCGACCTGGGCGAAGCAACGCAGGATCGAGAACATCTGGACGGTTTGTTGACGCAATCAAAATAACCTGACCATTTGCTTCGAAGCCATCCATCTCAACGAGTAGTTGGTTGAGAGTTTGTTCGCGCTCGTCATGTCCGCCACCCATTCCGGTTCCGCGTTGACGACCGACAGCATCGATTTCATCAATAAAGATAATAGCTGGAGCGTTTGCTTTTGCTTGGGCAAAGAGATCGCGAACTCGCGCTGCACCGACTCCAACAAACATTTCAACAAAGTCAGAACCTGAGATTGAATAGAACGGCACTTTCGCTTCGCCAGCTACTGCGCGCGCAAGAAGAGTCTTTCCGGTTCCTGGCGGACCGAAGAGCAGAACGCCCTTTGGAATTTTTGCACCAAGTAATTGGTACTTTGTTGGATCAGAGAGAAAATCTTTAATTTCTTCAAGCTCGCCAATTGCCTCATCTGCACCTGCAACATCGGCAAAGGTGTTCTGAGGTACATCTGGATTTTGTAGCTTGGCACGGGATTTTCCAAAGCTAAAGACGCGGTTCCCGCCTTGAGCGCCACTCATCATAAAGAAGAGCAAGAATCCAATTAATAAAATCGGCCCGAACGAGAATAAGAACGTTGTGAAAAGTGATTGAGTTGGAACGTCAACATCCCAGCCCTTGACCGGTGGGTTCGCAGTCAGCGCATCAACGATTGTTGGTTCTTGGCGAATGACATAAGAGGCCTCAACTTTTGTTGCGCCTTTAATATTTTTACCGTCCTTGAGAACCAACTTGATCTTCTGATCTTTATCAATCAAAGTCGCTGATTGAACTTCAGATTGCGCAATGGCATCAAGCGCTTGTGATGTAGTGATTACTGTGTAGCGATTTGCAGCACTAGAAATCTGACCAAAGATTGATACTGCAAAGATCGCAACAACAATCCAAAAAAGTGGTCCTCGGAAAATCTTTTGAGCGCGAGTTTTTGGCTCTGACTTTCCACCAGATTTACTTGCCTTCTTTGGTGCGATCTTCTTAAGTGGGTTGTTCTTCTTCTCGTTACTCATAAAAACCCTTACTCGTACATGTGCTTTGCAAGCACACCGATAAATGAAAGGTTGCGGTACTTCTCATCAAAGTCGAGTCCGTACCCAACAACAAAATCTTTTGGAATATCGAATCCAACGTATTTCACATCAACTGCAACCTTCGCTGCCTCTGGCTTACGCAAGATGGTAAGAATTTGAACATCTGCTGCACCGCGTGACTCGAGGTTTGCTTTGAGCCATGAAAGTGTGAGACCGGTATCGACAATATCTTCAACGATAAGAACGTTTCGACCTGTGACATCGGTATCGAGATCCTTAAGAATGCGCACGACACCAGAAGATTTTGTGCCAGAACCGTATGAAGAGACTGCCATCCAATCCATCTGAATGTGTGTCTGCATTGCACGAGTGAGATCGGCCATCGCCATGACTGCGCCTTTGAGCACACCAACGAGCAAGATGTCCTTACCTTTGTAATCCGCATCAACTTGAGCTGCAAGCTCTGCTACGCGCGCCTTGAGTTGTTCTTCGGTTGCAATTACGCGCTCTACATCGGTTCCAACTGCTGCAAGATCCACCGGTTCGCTCCTATTTACGTCGAGGTCGGTAGGACGTTCTCCCCTACCGTGAGAGGGACAGTCTGCCCGAAATACGCTCAACCTTCACACCGCCGGCCAAGCTGACCGCCCCCTGCCCCTTCCAAGCGGAGATTAGGGCGTCGATAGCCATGATCTGCTCGTATGTGAGCTCTCCCGGGGTCGTTCCGGCGGCGAGGGCGGCCTTGCGAATGATCCGAGTGCGGATTGCCCTAGGCAATTGGGCCAACCTCTGACAATCAAGGTCTCCGCTTTCCTGCTCGGCCCATTGATCTAATGCGTCGGCATCATCTCGTAAAAGAGCTGCGGTACGAACCAATGCGTTAGAAATTCCGGGATCAAGATTTTCTTTTAGGTATGGAATTACTTCTCGACGAACTCGGACTCGAGTGAAATCTGCATTGAAGTTATGTGGATCGCTCCAAGCCGTTAAACCAAAATCTTTACATGCTTGTTCTGTCACATCGCGAGTAAGACCAAGAAGTGGTCGAGCATAGATTCCATTCTCACTTGCCATAGCTGATAACGAACGTGCCCCAGATCCACGTGCTAATCCAAGTAAGACAGTCTCTGCTTGATCGTTATGGGTATGACCTAAGAAGACTTTGACGGCTTTCGTTTCTGCCACGCTTTGCGCAATAGCTTTATAGCGTGCCTCACGAGCGCCAGCTTCGATGCCGTGGGTAGAAGAGACCACAACTTTTTTAATAAGAACTTGGCCATAGCCATACTCCTTTAATTGATTCGAAACCTTTTCTGCTTGAAGATGAGAATTTTCTTGTAACTGGTGATCAATAGTGATTGCAATCGGATTGAGCGCCAAAGGCTTTGCTTCAATGAAGAGCGCCGTGGCTAACGCAAGTGAATCGGCGCCGCCTGAGACTGCAACAAGAAAGGTGTCTCCAGCTTCTAACTGCGCAAGAAAAGGTCTGACTGCATTTCGAATTGAAACCGATGCATCAACCATTTTTTATACTCTGCCACCAAATGGCATGAGGCCCTTGATGGAATAAATGTTTGAATAAAGGAGTCCGCGACCTTTTGAATTGGCCTCCCACATCATTCCACCGCCAGCATAAATTGTGATGTGGTGAATTGTCGAGATAGAACCTTTATATGAATAGAAGAGCAGGTCGCCCGGTTGCAATTGAGCCAACGGTACGTGATAGGTATAACCAGCGTAGAGCGCTGAGTTGAGGCGATCCCAATTTGGCCACCCTAGGCCAGCTGATTTATATGCTGCGTAAACTAGACCAGAACAGTCAAATGAGTTTGGTCCCTGAGTGCCCCAGATGTATGGCTTGCGAGCTTGTACTTGCTTCTTTGCGAATGCAACTGCAGCAAGACGTTGCGCCTCGGTTGTGCGAATTGTTGAGCGACCCTTAAATCCGCGATCTGGCCAGACCTTTGATTGATTAATTGTTGTGGCCGCGGTGTTCGCTTGGCTCTCTTCCAGCAGCGCTAACTGACGTTGCTGCTCAAGAGTGATTCGAACATTCTTCGCCCTAGCGAGTTCTGCAATCAATTTATCTTGAACAGCACGAAGCTTATCTACTTCCTTTTGTTGAAGTGCTTGCGCATCATCGGCAACTTTCTTAGCCGCCGCTACTTTTGCAGTTGCAATGACTTGAACCGCACGAGCTTCGTCCGCTTTTTTCTTCGCTGCGAGTGCAACAATTTCTGCAGCTTTAATTCTCTCTAGCGCTGTGGAGTTTCGCGCTCCTAATGTATTGAGAGATGAAAGTTGATCAACGAGTTCTTGTGGACCGCTTGAACTGAGCAACGGTTGAATATCAGTCAGGCTTCCACCCATGATGTATGCGCTCACCGCCATCTTGCCGATTGTTTTATGGGCCTCTGAGACTGCAAGGGCGGTTTCGGCCGCGTGCTTTGCCGCAGCATTGGCGGCGGCTGTTGCCACATTTAGTTCTTGTTGTGCTTTGAGATAGAGGGCGCGTGCGGCGTTGGCTTTTTCAGTGAGTTGTCGCAGAGTTAAATTTGCTGCCGCTAATTTCTTCGCCGCGGCATCTGCCGCTTTCTTCTTCGCTGCTTCAGCTTGCTTTGCCGCCTCAATTTCAGCGAGCGTCGGCTTTGGCTTAGCAATTGCCGGCGTCGTGGCAAGGGTGAGTGCGCCCATCAGGGCGAGAGCAATCACGGACTTGCGGCGCATTATTCAAGAATAAATGAGATGAAGTACTTATGCAGGCTAACGCGCCCGTTGGTATTAGTTAGCCACATCTCTCTTTGTGAAGAGGTATGAGGAGACGAGCAATGCAAGCAATACATAGGAACTTCCAAGAATCATGGCATGAGAATATGAAAGTAATGGTGTACCGCCCTGAGCAATAGTCGCGAATTGATTGCCTGGCATCCAATCCAAAGTTACTGGCTTGACCGCGCCAATCAAGTTTTCAATTATCAAAATCCAAACAAGGGCAATTGAGATTGCAGATATCGGCGAGCGGAGCAAGATTCCGAGCGTGATTCCGATGATGGCGTAGAAAACTATCGAGATATAGACATTGACCAAGGTATGGGCAATCGCGGACCAACCCTCTGATGTGAACCAGAGTTCAGTTGAGACTTTCGCACGATCGGATAAGTAAATTGAAATACCTATGCTGACGATGGCATTGACCCCGGTAAGAAGCAGCGCAAAGCTCTTCATCGCTGCGTATTTACCCATGAGAAGAGTTAAACGTCGTGGTTGGCGAACTAATAAATTGCGCAATGTGCCGTAGGTGTATTCCTGAGCGCTTTGAGCTGCAAAAACGCAGAGTGCAATGATTCCTAGTAGGCCTCCAATAGATGCAAAGCCGTTGACTGAACCGCTGGCAAGACCCAAAACATCGCGTCCAACGCTTCGGCCGCGATCAGAATTTCCTTGAGGTGAGTCAATCATCAAATAAATAAAAGATGTGATGAGGCCATTGAAGAAGAGCGCTGCTGCGAAGGTGCCTAAAAAGAGCGTAGGACGGCGAAGTTTGCGCCATTCAGCGAAGAAGACTTTAAACATTAGCGACCTCCTGTCATCTCGAAGAATGTTTCTTCAAGATTGGGCAATGTCGGTGTGAGTTGCGCAAGAGTTATTCCAGCATCAAATGCTTTTTTGTTAAGCACCGGTGCCCATTCGTGCGGCCCTTCGATATGTGCTTGGTTGCTTCGAATCGTCACATGGTGACCCTCATTGCGAGCAATTTCTGCAACCTTTTCAAGATCTGTCGGATCCAGCGTGCTGACAATAATCATTGGTTTTTGATTGAAGAGTAAGTCTTCGATAGAACCGGCAAAGACAACTTCACCTTTACGGAGCATCACAATGTACTCGGAGATGATTTCGATCTCAGAAAGCAGGTGTGACGATACGAAAACTGTTGTGCCTTCGCTTGCTAACTTTTTGAGCAAGTCACGGACCTCTTGAATACCTTCAGGATCAAGACCATTTGTTGGTTCATCTAAAATTAAAAGTGCTGGATTTGGCAGAAGAGCTGCTGCAATTCCAAGTCGTTGCTTCATTCCGAGTGAATATGTTTTGTATTTATCGCCGCCGCGACCAGATAATCCAACGAGTTCAATCAAACTCTCTACTCGATCAATCGAGATTCCGCCCATAGTTGCGAGAACTTTAAGATTTTCGATTCCGGTGAGTGCGGGATAGAAAGCTGGACCTTCAATCATTGCGCCAACTGATGCTAAATATTTCTCTGGCTCTGTGATGGGATGGCCGAGCACTGTGCCACTGCCGGCAGATGGTGCGATCAATCCAAGGAGCATGCGTATCGTCGTCGTTTTGCCAGCGCCATTAGGTCCGACAAAGCCACAAATAGTGCCGCGCGGAACAGAGAATGAGGCGCCATTGACCGCTGTGAGATTGTCATACCGCTTAGTTAGGCCTTCAACTTCGATTGCGAGGGTGCTCATAGTGGTCACTATATCTGCACTTTATGGGAGTTCTCTGAGCCTCCTCTAAGATTGCGCCATGAGTAAAGATGCATGGGGATACCAACCTCGCAATAATCGTCCAGCTCCTGATTGGGAAGTTGAGAGCCAGACTGATGCCGTTCGCGCAGGGTTAACCCGTACCGGTTTCGGCGAAACGTCAGAGGCGCTCTTTCTCAATAGTGGTTTTACATATTCGTCCGCACAAGAAGCTTTTGATTCATTTACCGATGAAACTGACCACTTTCTTTACAGTCGCTTTCATAATCCAACGGTTGCTATGTTTGAAAAGCGTTTAGCGGCGATTGAAGGTGCAGAGTTTTGTCATGCATTTGGCTCTGGCATGTCTGCCGTCTTTGCCTCAATGGCATGCATGGTCGAGGCAGGCGATCACATCGTGGCATCGGCTGCCATGTTTAGCTCTTGCCATGTGATCATCACTGAAATCTTGCCTAAGTGGGGTGTTACATACGAACTAGTAAAAGCCAACGACATGGCTGCTTGGGAGAAAGCGCTCTCTAAGCCAACTAAGGTTGTTTTTATCGAATCACCAAGTAATCCATTAATGGAAATCACCGACATTCGTGCAGTGAGCGAACTTGCACATAAAGTGGGTGCGACGGTCATTGTCGATAATGCAATGGCTACACCGATGTTCCAGCATCCACTCGAACTCGGTGCAGATGTTGTGATGTATTCAGCGACAAAACATATTGATGGCCAAGGACGGGTACTTGCTGGCGCACTTCTAGGTTCTTTCTCTTATATCCAAGAGAGATTGTTGCCATTCACTCGACATACCGGTCCTTCACTCAGCGCGTTCAATGCCTGGGTGCTACTCAAGTCACTTGAAACAATGCAAATGCGGGTCGAACGGATGAATTCCAATGCGCAAAAGATCGCTGAATTCTTAGAGTCACACCCTGCGATTAAGAGCGTTCGCTACCCAGGTCTGGCCTCACATCCTGATGCTGCAGTTATTGCGAAGCAAATGACTGGCGGCGGAACGACTATCGGCATTGAATTTAACGGACCTCAGAAGGATGCCTTTAAATTTATGGATTCACTTCGAATCATTGATATCTCAAACAATCTTGGTGATAGCAAATCTCTTATTACCCATCCTTCATCTACGACTCACCGACGTCTATCTCCAGAAGTTCAGGCAGAGATGGGTATTACGCCTTCAGTATTGCGTCTTTCAGTCGGCCTTGAACACGTCAATGATTTGATTAAGGATATTGATCAAGCGCTTAAAAGCTGAGCAACAACCAAGAGCACAGATAGCAACGTCAAGTAGGTTATTGACCAGTGGAAAATTCCACCGGCAACCTTGTTGTAATTATCTGAGTTCTCTTTCAGTGCAAAAAGTTGGAAGGTAAATACTGCGCCAAGTGCCACGGTCGCCATCAATGTCCAGACAGGTAGTTCGGCTAACTGAATTAGTGCTGTTGAGCAGAGCACCATGGCAATAGTGTGGAACCACATCTGACCTATTACATTTGCACGAGATGCCACAGAGGGCAACATTGGAATTCCGGCAGCTGAGTAATCATCTTTATATTTAATTGCCAACGCCCAAAAATGAGGTGGGGTCCAAAAGAAAATCACCATAAAAAATGCGATCGGAACCAATGTCAGTGAATTAGTTACAGCCGCCCAACCAATCAAGACTGGCATACAACCTGCAGCGCCTCCCCAGACAATATTCTGAGAAGTATTTGGTTTAAGTGCGATGGTGTAAATAATGACGTAGTAGGCGATTGCAATTGCTGTTAGCAATGTGGCGAGTGGTGTTGTGAAGAACCAAAAAATTGCGAGTGATAACGCACCGATTGCAATTGCAAAGAGTGTTGCTTGAGTGCGAGAAACTGCACCAGTTACAAGTGGGCGCTTCGACGTGCGCTTCATCAACTTATCGCGCTCGGATTCGATCACCATATTAAAAGCATTGGCTGATCCAGCCGCCAGAGTTCCGCCCACCAAAGTCCAAGCGAGCAGACTGAGGGATGGGAAGCCGCCTTCGGCCAGGACAACTGCCGGCACAGTAGTAATAATCAAGAGCTCGACCACTCTGAGCTTCATGAGATCTATATAAGCGCGGATGGTCGGCACGCCCGTAGCCTATTACGCGATTGGCAGAGTAAATAATCGAATTTCTCAGCGCTTTCTCAGAGTCGCAACCTACTTTTACCCCTAGAACGAGATTGTGAAAGACCCGAGAGAGAGGCAAATGCAATGACTATCAATAAGAACGATTCCGAGCCACAGTCAGGAAAGCCAGCTTGGTTCAGTCTCGTTGATGGAGATGCGCCTTCTGCACAGGTCACAAAAGTCAACAAGAAACTCCCGGTGATTGCTCTTGTTGTAACCGGTGCGATCGTTGCATCTGGCACATTCTTTGCTCACGCCTCTGACAAGACTCAGGCATCAACTACTAGCACAGTAACAACTGCGAGCACTTCTACCGCGTCTGATGTTGTCGATCCACAATCAACTTCTCCATCAGCCCAAGCTACGTCTCAATCACACTCGACTGTCAAAGTGAATTCTTCAACTGCTTCTACAACTGTTCAAGACCCTGCACAAGGTGGAGTAAAAGCTCCCGCTGCAGGTCGTGGCGATGATGGCGATGACGATCGTTGGGGTTGGGTACCAGGCTTTGGGGATGACGATCATGAAGGCCGCGGTGATCATGAAGGCCGCGGTGATGATGAAGGCGAAGAGCGTCACTAATCAAGAAATTAAATTTCTAACTTACTGCGGTCACTGATTCACTAACAACTGGATTTTGTACTAGCGTCGGTAAGAGCGGCTTTGCGACCTTACCGAGAATTCGATCTACCGTAGCTCGAACTTTTTTTGTTACTGAGAAACTCTTACTGTGGCGGTCGGCGATAATCACAAAGATGTATTCGTGATCTCCGGATTCAACATAGCCAGCAAGATTAGTGGTGCCATTGAGTGTTCCGGTTTTCGCTCTCACTAGGCCGACTGCATCGGGGGCGGTATCAAGGAAGCGATTCCGCAAAGTTCCAGTTAATCCACCGACTGGTAATCCGTCGACAATCGGAGCGAATTTTGGATCGTGATGAATTGCAAAGAGCAATTGAGATATCTGTCGAGCGGTTACGCGGTTTTGTTTTGATAATCCGCTCGCATCTTTAACAACCAGGTTAGAGGTATTGATTCCGAGCCCAGATAGCAGCGCTGCAAAGGTCTTTGCAACTCCTGAATCATCAAGTGAATTACCTGCGGCGACAGAGGCGAGTCGCGCTACGCGTTCGGCAACTAAGTTATCGCTCCATGTCAGTAGCCAATCCACAATCTTCTGAAGTGATGGCGAGACTGAAGTGAATATTTCGACTCCCTGGAGCGGTTCCAGGGCGTTAGGTGAGACGCGCTTGAGCTGAGTTGATGCACGGTGATCTCGTAAGAATCGCTTTATATGGTTGATCTCTGAGGCGTAGAGGCCGCTGTAATAAATCGTTGTACCTTTTGTTGAGCCGTTATTCATATCCTTCAGCGCGCTCAGTGAGTTGTACTCGATTCGTTCCAGCGAGGTGCGGCCCATTTTTACTGCGACCTTATGGTCATAACTCATCCATGGATCAAGCGAACCTTTGATGACAATGGACTTCGCATCGGCTCCCGTATATAAAGTAGTAGAGAAGCTATCGCTCGGTGAGAGATATGTATAAGCAGATGCAGCAGATATCAATTTGATAACAGAAGCCGGCTTTCGTGGTGAATTTGAATTTGATTCGAAAAGAACTTCACCAGTCTTTTCATTAAGAACAATAACGGAAGGGTCAGCAAGTGTTGGAATCGAGGTAAGTTGTGAAAAAACAGAAGAAATCGCAATTGAATCTGCGGCCTGTGCTGCACTTGTAGGCACAACATGTGCACCTATAAGAAGGCAGACGAGAAATGAGATTCGAGAGCGCATGAGAAAATTCTTAAACGCCGACAGCGATAATGATGTTAAGAACTGTGAGCCCAAGCATTGTTGCCCAGACCCAGTTTTTAAGCACTTCCTTCTTCACATTCTTATATCCAAGAATAAGAATGACGGTGAGCACAATAGATTTAATCCCAATTTTTGTGTGATTAACTGGATCTTCCGCTTCGATTTGCGGAAGCACACCAACCATCACGATTCCTGCCACCAGTGCGGTCAATCCAGCATGAATGACGCCAGGGTTGAGCTTTCGTGGGCTCTTCTGTACTTGCGATAGAAGCAAACCGAGAATTCCAAGGATGCTGAGGATGTGAACCCCGAGCGCGATGTTAAATACTGTCTTCATGCTCCTTAGTTTAGAGTACGACAATGGAAATCAAGACACCTGCAGAGATTGGTCCCGGTGAATTCTTCCCGGTCGTAGGTGTCGGACCCCACCCAGAGCCTTGGCCAACCGGTCCGCAGTACGACCCAGAGCTTCTGGCAAATGGCGATCGACGAAACGTCTTGGATCACTATCGATATTGGTCTGTTCCTGCCATCGTCGCCGACCTCAATACCAAACGCCATAAATTACAGATTGCAATTGAGAACTGGCAACACGATCTCAATATTGGCTCAGTAGTCCGCACAGCAAATGCATTCAACGTAAGCGCAGTTCATATCATCGGGAAGCGCGATTGGAACAAGCGTGGTGCGATGGTGACCGATCGTTATCTGACAGTAATTCATCACCCAACTGTCGCGGATTTTGCGCAGTGGTGTCGTGATAATTCACTGCCGATCATTGGTATTGATAATGTCCCTACTTCTCGCAATCTAGAAGGCTCGGATGTTCCTGAGAGTTGTGTACTGCTCTTCGGCCAAGAAGGCGCCGGAATGTCAGATGAAGCTATTGAAGTATGTGAGGTGTTGTATGCAATCGAACAATATGGATCTACTCGTTCCATGAACGCCTCAGCTGCAGCTGCAATCGCTATGTACCACTGGGCGTTGCAACATCTGCCACGAAAGAGTTAGTTCAAAGCCTCTTTGACTGAAGCTAGTCGGCGTTCAACTTCATCGGCTTCTTGAATACGTCCTAATTGACGCATCACAACTGCCATTTGCGATTCAATTTCAATAATAAATTCAAAGTCTTTTGGCTCTTCTTCAGCTGTTACCTGCAGGACGTTATCCAAAGTAGCCAAGCCATCTTCTAATTTGCTGAGCAATATTTCTGCTCGGCCGATTTCGTAGAGGGCGAATGTTTCGCGGCGATGATCGTGGGCGGTTTCGAATACATCCATCGCTTTACGCGCTGATTCAAGCGCTTTTTCGCCTTCGCCTAGTTCGTTATAGCAAGATGCAATTTTTTGATCACAGCGCGCGATATGAAGAACTTCCTTTTCGGCTTTAAAGGTGGCGCGCGCTTCTTGGAAACAAATTATTGCTTCTTCATAATTTTTGAGTTCGCGATGAGCACACCCAATTAAATGCATATCGTTGGCTGCACCAATATTGTTTCCATCCACAATATGTTCTTGTGCGCACTCGTACATCGTTTCAATGACTTTTTCGTAATTCTTTGATGAGTACCACCATTCGCCTAATGTGCAGGCGAGTTCGAGAGCAATCGGAGATTTGTTTTCACGAAGTAGCTCTACTGCCTTAGACATTGCCGTCGCAGCTTCATCCATTCGTTTCAATTGATTGAGGTTGTAACCGATGGCAGAGTAGGCCTGAGCAAGTCCTTCGCTATGAGAGCTTGCGCCAAGTTCTGAGTAAATATCGCGGGCTGTTTCTGCAAGAGCGAGCGCCTCGTCATACTGTCCGCGCGCAAAGATGCGAGCACTGAGTTCGTAATAAGTCTCGGCTCGTTCTTCACCGGTGACTTCAGGAATTCGATCCCAGAGCATCTCTTCCGTCAGGATTTCATCTCTACCAAGATCGTCATTGCTCTGGTCATCACCATCGTGGCTCATTGAAACCTCCCGCATGTAAAACGCTCAATGGCCTGCAAGGCCTTGAATTCCCGCACTCTAGACCTTTCTCACGCTGCGGGGCGGTCATTTCAAGTTTCCAAATGGTTAAAACTCCCCTACCCTTCTACTTGCAAATGATTTGCATCTAGCCCGTAGGAGAGCAATGAGCCAGAAGGCAAGCCTGAAAGAGCACCTCCGATTTAGCCGTGAGGAGCTTCCAGCCCTCTTTGGCGTGCTCGGTACAGTCATATTCCTCCACATCCTGGGTTGGGGCCTCTTCATCCACTACAACTCTGATCCTCGATATCACTCATTGGTTGATGGAAAAGGTGCGCTCATCTATGCCGGCGCGGGCGCCTTGGCATATTCATTCGGCCTCCGTCACGCCTTCGATGCCGATCACATCTCTGCCATTGATGACTCAACTCGCATCATGTTGGCAAAGGGAAAGAAGCCGCTTGGTGTGGGACTTTTCTTCTCGCTAGGCCACTCCACCATCGTGCTTGCACTTTCCATCGCGATCGCATTCGCGGCTAAGACGGCGATTAAGTTTCAAAAGAATTACGCCGAAACCGGCGCAATCATTGGTGCCTCTGTTTCAGGCTTCTTTCTCTATCTCGTCGGAATTCTCAACCTTGTTATCTTGGTTGGCGTATTAAAGGTGTGGAAGAAAGCCAAGAGCGGGCAGTTCTCTCACGAACACTTAAACGAGCTTCTCAATGAACGAGGAATCATGAAGCGCATCTTCCGCGGCTTCTTTAAGAAGGGCTTTGACAACTCATGGCAGCTCTACCCAGTCGGAGTTCTCTTTGGTCTTGGTTTTGATACGGCGACTGAGGTTGCACTGTTGGCGCTCTCGGCAACAACTGCAGTAGGTGCAGTTGGTGGAACTCTTCCACCGCTTGCGATTATTGCGCTGCCAATCATCTTTGCTGCAGGCATGTCGTTAATGGATGCACTTGATGGCATCTTTATGACCAAGGCTTACTCATGGGCATTCACATCTCCACTTCGTAAGATCTATTACAACATCACCACAACCGGGCTCTCAATCTTTGTTGCCTTGGTGATTGGCACAATTCAATTGGTTGGTGTTCTCGCCACCAAGACTGATATCGATAAATATCAGCCATTTACGCTGATCGCATCAATTGAACTTGGTGGAATCGGTTATTGGATTGTCGCGTCGTTTGTCCTTGCTTGGATAGTCTCAGTGGCTGTGTGGAAGATAGGACGGTACGAAGAACGTTTCTCCTCTGGAATTGTTGAGACTGAGCATCTCCATCAAGATATTAAGATCGTTTAAGCTTAATTCGTTCTTGTGCAATAGCAGCACCTAGCAAAACAACTAAAGCACCTACAGGTTCATTCCAGGAGATGCTCTCTCCCAAATAGATGATTCCTACGATGACTGCCACCACTGGGGTCAAGTAAGTGACGCTACTTGAGATAGCACTGCCAGCGATTTCCATCACTCTAAAGTTCCACAAATATGCAAAGCCGCTTCCAAATACTCCGAGCGCAACCATCGAAAAAACTGGTGCAAGTTGGTAATCATCTTTTGCAATTCCATCTACGAGATAGAACGGCAGCAATGTAAAACTTGCGAGAAGAAGTTGGGTTGCAACAATTGCCTCTGGCTTAATTCCGAGCGGCATGACAAAACGGCGAGTGTAAGGGTATGAAATTCCATAGAGCGCGACTGCAATAAATAGAATGAGCACTGCCCACCACGGATTGGTGCCGAGTCCGTTCCATGCAGCAAGGACAATCAGGACTCCGGTAAATCCAAGGAACAAACCAATTACTTGAACCCGCTTTACCTTCTCGGCGCGGTTAACTCCCAAGATCGCAATCAAGGTCATCAACGGTGTCACCGCATTGATGATTCCAGCGAGAATAGATGTGACTTCTGTTTCTGCCAGTGCAAAGAAGATTCCAGGGAAAACGTTGAGGAGTAACGAGACCGCCCAGATGTGAAAAAGGATCTTCTTCTCCCGCGGAAGCGAGATTTTTCTGATTTTTGCGATTGCGTACAGTGTCAGCGCACCAAGAGCGCATCGAACAAAGGCAACCCCTATTGGAGTGAGGAAATTAAGTCCCTCTTTGATAAAGATAAATGAGCAACCCCAGACAAATCCGGTTAGAAGGTAGAACGGCAGCCACGAACTTGTTTTCTTCACATGGCGAAGATACTAGAGTCGAAACCATAAGTGATATTAAAGAAGTGAGAGAGTCAACGCTTTCTTCGCCGCTTCTTTACGATCACTGACAGCGAGCGCCTGATAAATGCGCATTGTCTCGTGGCGAATCGTGCTGACGCTAAAACCGAGCTCAGTTGCAAGTTCGTGGTTGGTCTTTCCTTCAACCATGCCCGCGAGAATTGAGAGTTGGCGTTGCGTTAATTGAGCTGATCCCGTATCGGTGACACTGCTGTGATGTGATGTTTGGGTACGACCATCGTGGCTGAGTGAAAGATAGAGCGCAGTAGGTATTGCAAAATCGAGTACAACTTCTTCTACCCTTGCGGTGTCTTCAACTGGTGCGGAGAATCGAATCGCAAGGTGTCCCTGCATCGCGCCTCGGCTACGGAGCTGGAACATCAGCAATTTCTTATCCTCAGACCAATGGTTCGGGTTGCGACCCAGAGCGATATCTGCGGCATCGTGGCTCCATGATCGCCACTCTTCGCCCGAAAAAGTCTTCCCGGTGCGACCATCTTCAAAACCGTAATCACCAATAAAGGTAAGTGAGTCATCTGCATTGAGTCTTCCGATGCGCGCGCAGCATGCACCCAAAGAGACTAAATGCTCAAGTACGAGAGCACGAGTAATTTCATTCGGGGTTGGGTGGTAGCTCAACCACTCGATATATGTTCTTATCTCATTCATCCCCTGGACCCTCTCAGATTGCTCTGACATGGATACCGTAGGGAACACCCAGTTTTTATGCGACTCGTTAACTGGTTTTGACCAGTCAAAACCCGACTGGTCGCTGGCTGGTCAGCAGATCAGAGCGTAGCGGCGAGCTTTCGAAGCTGTTCTGTATGGCCGGTGAGGTGGCCATCCGCCAGGATGACTAGATCTGCCAAGGTGACGAGCGTGCCGTCTTCTCGCTTCATCGTGCGAGCCCACTTATCGTCATCAATCAAAGAGAGCGTTTCTAAAATCATGGAACGAATACCCACAATTGCAGCGAGTGATTTATTTACTGTGCGCTTTTCGTAATGGAGAACTTCTGGATACCAATCTTCATTAAAGAGAACAAGGTGCGGATTATCTGCACCAAGTGTGAGCAAAAATCTTCCGGCAAAGTTTGTCTCTCCATCACTGAGGTGGTGAACGATGAAGGCAGCCGACCACTCGCCTTCTGGTGCGATATTCCGATTGCGTTCTGGAAAAAGTGCGAGTGCATCTAGAAAATCCGTTGTGTGTTGTTGAAAATTTTCGAGCGCCTTATGCATTTACTTTTCCATTCTCTTGGGTGATAAAGATTTTTTTCAAATGCTCTGGAACAGTACTCAATTCACCAGGGAAGTATGTAACTTCACTGTCGGAGGAAATGCCCCAAGAGAAGTTGAGATCAAGCAAGGTTCGCAAGAAGACCTTTGCCTCGATCTCAGCCACGTGGTTTCCAAGACAGGTATGGGGGCCAAAGCCAAAGCTCAGATGCGGATTTCTCGCTCTAGTGAAATCGATTTCAGTAGGGTTGGTGAAAACAGTTTCATCAAAATTTCCAGAGATAAAGCTGATTTGCACATATCTATCTGCGGGAAGTTCCACCGCACCTCTTTCCGGAACCGTTGTCCGTGCCATTGCTGGAAGAGGTGTTAAGAAGCGCAAAAATTCTTGTACCGCGCCATCAATCAGATTGGGATGGTTGCGTAATTGTTCGAGCGCCTCTGGCGTATTTCCGAAGTGCCAGATCATTCCTGTCAATAACTTAACAACAGTATCTCGGCCGCCTGCTAATAAGACGCCAGCTATGCCACGAAACTCTTCTGCTGTCACAACTTTTCCTTCTATTTCAAGTTGTGCAATTTCGGTATAAATATCGGACGATGGCGTTGTAATCGCCTCGAGGTAGACGCGATCAAGGTAGGCATGCAAGACATCACCACTTCGTGTAGGTCCAGCAGCGGTCCACACATCCGGTCCCCACGAAATCCATTCGGGCACATCTTGTGGGCGGTTATAAATAACACCGAGATTCTTCATCACAAGCGGAAGGGCTAATTCGCTGACAACCTCTTGGCCTCCTTGGGCAAAGAACTCTCGCAAGGATTGGGCGGCGATGGCTTCAAAGGCAGGAATATGTTTTTCGATAGCGGGTCGAACAAAGAAAGGCGTCAGCGCAGTTCGGAAGAGATGATGGCGCGGAGGATCGACTTCAAGCGGTAGTTGGCGATAGTCACGTACATCGGCATCACCTTGTAAATCAGATGAGTACTCGGTTGTGTTTCGTAGCGCTTCTCGTACCGCTTTATGACCGGTAATTTCACGAGTAATAGGTACTTTCACAACTGCCATGGGTTGACCATAATTAAGCACCTACAGAGAGTCAAGGGTCCCAATGAATAAGATGTCAGCAGTCGCCATTTTTCCAAGTATTTCTTCCGAGAATCTTGCAGAGTTCAAATCTCTTTTATCTCAAATGCTCACTGTTATTCAACAGCAAGAATCCATCCTTCGTTACGATGTTTTCTTTAATCAAGATCAAACTCGATGCGTTGTATTAGAAGAGTTTTCCGACCCCTCAGGCACCATCGAACACGTCAATAAGAATCGAGAAATCCTCGACAAGTTGGTTGCCCTTGGTGGTGCGGTAGATGGCAGCGTCTTTCCAGAGAGCCAAGAAGGTGAAGCGTTAGCCGAGATACGAGCTAACTGGGATACCAAAATTCATACCTATTTCGCTGGCAAGAAATAAGTGGGCCCTGTCGGGCTCGAACCGACGACCCACGGATTAA
>JACCDX011219201.1_pt1 | contig 25939 bp, 22 predicted proteins | sample 7449681 | NCBI WGS metagenome assembly JACCDX01 (sample SAMN15323450, study PRJNA562643) | freshwater metagenome | isolation source: river surface water | place: USA:Blue River Watershed | collected 2017-08-18
TGAATACATCGAGGAATTCTACAATCGGGTGAGGCTCCATAAGCACTTAACCCAATTAAGCCCACTGGCGTTCGAACAACGTCAAATTGCGTTATGAAAAATGTCTACGATATTGGAAGAATGCCAAACTGTGTGATCTTAATTAACAAGTTACTACTAATTTAGTTAGGTAAAAAAATATACTAGATATATGGCTATGTTGGCAAAAGTCGACAAACAAGATTTTACAGAACATGATAGTTTTTTAAGTATCTTAGGGGATGCTTGAATAAATTAAACTACTAAAAATCGAAACTTACAAATGCCGATAATTATTTATTGTATTTTTAACCCTCAATTATAAATAAAAAACCTGTAATGATTCACAAAAAGCAACTTAGTTTCGCATACCACGAGAAAAAATATCAATTTTAAGGTGGCATAGAAATTTTAACAACGACCAAAACTCAAGGATGATTTTGAAAAGAAAAATATAAATAAACTAAAGCTATCTATTTTTTCGGAAACAGCCTAGAAAATGTGAAGCACGAAACGTAACTATTTGGCGATACGTAATGTTATATAAAATTATAAAAAAAATAGCACTAACACTTAACTTAATTGTGGAATCCCACCACAGAAGAGCAGGAATGACTCCTATACTAGATAGCAACCAAAGATAGGGTGATGTTTTTGAATTGGCCAGGTATGATTGTTCGCCAGACTGACTCCAGCGCATGATGCGTCGGTAAATAAGGCTATGAAAATGAGCCCCATCAGGTAGCCCAGGATTTCTTCCTTTATGAATACTGCGTCGCCAGATTGTAAAGATGGTTTCAAAAATTGGATAAGCACTAACCATGATTGCAAACCAAGGGGAAACATTTGAATTACGAACTACCAATAAAATCGATAATATCGAGATCATGAAACCGATTAAATAGGCTCCCCCATCACCTAAAAAAATAAGTCCTTTAGGGTAGTTCCATACAAAAAATCCACAAATCGCACCAACCATTATTAATGCTAAATTGAAGACAATGGGATCAAATACCTTAAATGATACATAACAGATTGCGAGTAAAGCAATTATGGCAACCATGCTAGCAAGCCCATTAAAACCGTCAATGATATTATAGGCATTTGACAGACCAGCTGTACCAAATGATAGGAAAAGAACAACAAACCATGTATGATTAAATAAATCATTTAATATCTCATAACCAAAGCGTATCGAGGTAATATTAAATAACCATAAAAAAAGCAAACCAGAAAAAAAAGCAGACAATAAACGAATTGTAACTCCGGATTTTTTAGTAATATCTTCATAAATCCCAGAAATAAAGATAGGCAAACTGGATAAAAAAATTAAAAAAAGAGGTTTTGCAAACCATGGATAAATGAACCAAATGAAACAAAATGAAACAAACAAACTCGATAAAATAGGAATTCCACCAATTCGAGGGGTAACACTAGTATGAAATTTTTGAGGACCATCAAGATCATGATCTCCACTTAGATGATTATGTAAGTGCTTGTACTTAATAACAAAACCTGTAAGAATTGTGCTAACAAAAAAGGAAAAAATAAGTATTATCATCACAAAATTATAAAACAATAAGTATGCTGAGATAAAAAAAATTAAAAATATGCACGATTGATAATAGAAATAAAAATAGAATAACTATCTTAATAAATAAGCGTACACACTATGTCCACAGAAAAGTATTTGAATTAAAAAAATAAAAAAATAATAAAAAGAGGTATAAAAAAATAGTTATAAACCATAAGAAAGTAAAAAAATAAAAATGAAGTTCACTAACTATATGAGTGTTTAAAATTGTAGAAAAAAATACAAACAATGTTACAATAAAATTGAATCCCATTAATTATACATTGAAAGAATAATTACAAAATTACAAAGATAACGATATCAGAAAATATTTAATAAAAATAGGTAATAAGAATAAAATTGTATTAACGCCAACTTACATACAAGATATTAAAAAGGTAATAATTAAATAAATTTAATTTTACATTCTTTAAAAAATAGCAAGTAATTATAACTACTGTGATGAAAATAAATTATGAATCATAAGATTGAAGAAATAGGTTTAAAAGAATTAAAGGTTTTAATAGCAAAAAATTTGAATATAACTATCTTAATAACAGCAATAATTGTGATAATAACTATTTATTATATTCTCACATTTCAAGTAAAATATGAGGCAGTAAGTGTAATCAAGTTAGGAGAAATCAATTTTGTAAAACCTGCAGACCAAATAAAAATAAATGATGATATGTTAAAAAACCTAACAGCATTAGCAATGTTAAAAAACTTTTATGATGAAAATATAATAAAAAAATGTAATTTTGATACATCAAATCAATCTCTAAATCAAAAAATAAAAATAAATCAACTATACTCCGGAATAAGTCCAATAATTGAGTTAAGAGTTAGTGGAAAAACAAGCGAAGACAGTAAATTGTGTAACGAATTAATTATTCAAAAAATTAAAGATTATCACAACGGACAGCTAAAAAAATTTGGAGAATTACGACAGAAACTTGAAAAAAAATATATAGAGGTTGGTAATGATTTGACGGAAAAATATTTAAAAAAAGAATCTACAATCACAAACGAAATAATAAAAGCACATATTACTTTACAAACAATATTCAATCAGGAACTAACAGTTATATCAGAAACAGAGATTGCAGTTCCAACATATATAAATATTACAGAAAGATCAACATTACAGAATATAACTTTATTAATTCTGAGTTTAATCACTGGACTAATGATAAGCTTATTATTTATTATAATTAAAACAACTATTAAAAACAAATAGAACAAATTTCATGGGTATTAAAAAAATATTAATAATATTTCCTGATAATCATATACTGTATTCACCTACAATTTTAAATATAATAAATGATTTAGAAAATTATTACTTCATACATTTATTAATACCAAATAGAAAAAAATTAAATAACACCTCTTTAAACAATACATCAATTTATCAATATTCAAATAACATTTTTGAAGTAATAGAAAAATTGATGTTAAAAATTGATGGATTTATTAACTTATTTATTAATAAAAGAATTTTATATTCGCTATACAAAATTCTTATAATTAGAATTTATATTACACTTAATAAAGATATCAAATTAACGAATTATCATGCCGTTATTTGCATTGATAATATTGGATTTTTTGCAGGTTTAATAAAAAGCAAAAAAATACATTATATTTCTTTAGAATTTTATAAAAATGATTTACTGGATATATTTTTAAAGAAAAATATGGTAAGCATAAAAACGCTGGTTATTCAAAATATGGAAAGAAAAAATATATTTTTTAAAGAATACAATGGAAAAGTATTTTTTATACCAAATAGTCCAATATATACATGTATAGAAAAAAATGAGAAGTGTGTAAATACCGTAATATACTCTGGATCATTTATAGAAAAATTTGGTAAAAATAAAATTATTCAATTTGCAAATAAATATAATGAATTTAAAATTTATATAATAGGCCCTAATAAAATTGAAAAAAATAATAATGAAAATATTATATTTAAAAATAAATATATACAAAACAAAGATTTAAATAATTATCTGGCAAAATTTGAAATTGGATTAGCTTTGTATGATTTTGATGTAATGAAGAAAGAAGAAAAGGAACACTTCTTTATTCTTTCATCAGGAAAAGTTCATAATTATATGAATGCAAGAGTACCAGTAATAGCAACAAGGTGTAGCGGATTGGAATTTATAGAAGTGTATAATTCTGGAATCTTATTAGAAAACACAGATCCTAGAGATATATATCTAGCAATATTAAAAATTAAAAAAAATTATAATATTTATCAAAATGGGTGTAAGGAAGCAGCAAAAAAATATGACTTTAAAGCTTATTCAAAAAAATATTTAAGATTCATAAATGAGTCAGAATAAAATTATAAACGAAAAATTATTTAAAATAGCGAAAAGTCTTATATTTATTTCCCTAATAATTATTCCATTTATAAATTACGGAGAGATTCTTGCGCTTTTTAGAAATGATATTATAGGTACTTCAAAATTATATATTCACCCTATTTTTAAATTAATAAAAGATATTTTAATCGTCCTAATTTTTTGTGTAATACTTTTTTGTATATATATAGAAAATACAATCATATCAATTGAAAAATATTTATTATTTCTTGTTATTACATTAATAATAATATTAGGCATAGTCAATTTAGATACGTATAGCATATTATTAATTCTTGCTGGTCTGAAATTTAGTTTTTTCTTTATCCTACTATTAATATTTTCTATTTATAAAAGATCATCTGAACTTTTACCATCTGAAAGTATTATTAAATTTATGTTACTAATAAATTTAATAATGCAACTAATTCAATTTTTTTGGGGTGGAAATTTTTATGGTGTAAACGAAAATGGATTTGCATTAAGATCACCAGGCATTTTTCTAATTCCAAATACAAGTGGATTTTTTAGCATTTGCTGTCTTGCATATTTATTATTTATTTATAAAATAAATACTTACAATAAAATATTTTATCTAGCTGTGGCAGGAATAAGCTGCTATTTAACTTTGTCAGGCGTTGCTATTATTTTATGGTCTATTATTGTTTTTATAAATTTTTTTGAACATATTAATGTATTATTAACAGTAATTATTTCTGTAATAATAATCTTGCTGTTATTTACTCAGCTAGATTTTATAACAGGTCGCGGTGAAAGATATACTTCAATTTCACTGGGTACACGACTTGATATTTTATTTACTTACATAAATCATATAAATTTTATAACAATGGATTTTGGAAAAGCTACGCAAATTGCATACTTATTAAATTTAGAAAGTGCTCAGAGTGATAGTACATTTTCAGCGATTATTGTAAATTATGGATTTTTTGGATTTTTACTATTGATCTTCTTTATCTTTTATTTTTTAATTTTGATAATCAAAAATAATGATAAGACTTTACTTGTATTATATATTGTTTTGTTTCAATATATGCTTTTTACATCAGTTCCCGAAGCATATCCAATGAATTTAATGCTGGCATTAGGAATAGGAAGCATTTTTTCAAAAAATAGTAATATAAAATGAATCCCAAAGTTTCGGTAATAACAACAGTTCTTAATGATAAAGAAAACATTCAATACACTATTGATTCCATACTAGAACAGGATTATAGTCCATTAGAATATATTATCATTGATGGGAATTCAACAGATGGAACCTCTGAAGTAATTAATAAAAACATATACAATATTGATTTATTTATTTCAGAAAAAGATGGCGGAATAAGCAGTGCATTTAATAAAGGAATAAATAGGTCAACAGGTGATTATATAATTTTTATGGGTGCTGGTGATAAATTCATAAATAAAAATTCAATATCTTTATTAATGACTAATGTAAATATTGATAATGATATGATGATTTGCGGAAGAGTTAAGAGGGTTAATCATTTACGAAAAACAATTTATGTAACTGATTATGTTTCTAAATTAAGCAGGTTTAGTTTATTATTTAAGATGGGTGTATCCCATCAAGGCATAGCAACACATCGAAATTTATTTAATAGTTATGGTAAATTTGATGAAAAGTTAAAATTTGCAATGGATTATGATTTTTTGATAAGAGTAATAAAGCACAACATAAATATTAAATTTTGTAATGAAATAATATCTGAATGGCGTGATGGTGGAATAGGGCAAAATAATATTTTAGGAGTATTAGAAGAATATCACAAGATAAAAATAAAAAATAAATTAGCACCATATTTAATTTTATCTTATATTAATTTATACATTATCTTAAAATACAAACTCAAGAAATATCTATTAAATGAATAATACAGAGATTTTAATAATAACTCACATTCCATCATTTTATAAGACAAATTTGTACAATGAAATATCAAAGCAAAAAAAAATATTTGTAATATTTTTAGCAACTAATACAAAAAATTTTAGAAGTAGTGATTTTATTAATTTAGAAAATAATAATTATCCTTACTTATGTGTTACAAATAAATATTTAGAAAATTTCAATTTTGTTGATACAATAAAATTATTATATTATATTCATTACAAAGTAAAATTTGATAAAATAATCATCGGCGGTTGGGAATTATTAATTTTTTGGTTAATTACATTAACTATTAATAAAAAAAAACTTATTCTAAACTTTGAGTCAACAATTTATGAAAGTAAAATTAATTTAATTAAAAATTTTTTAAAAAAGTTTTTTTTAGGTAAGATTAATTATATTATTACACCAGGTATATCAAATCTTGAACTGCTTAAAAAATTAGATAGTAGGAATAAAATTATTCTATCAAATGGTGTAGGTTTATTAAATATCAATAAAATTCCTTCGCGATTGAAGAAAAACTATAATGGAATTTACTTATACATTGGAAGGCTGTCTGAAGAGAAAAATATTGTTTATCTTGTTAATATATTCAAAGTTCGACCAAATTTAACACTAAAAATAATAGGTTCTGGCCCTCTGTTAAGTTCTTTAAAATGCGCTTTAACGTCAAACATTAAAATTATGGATTCTATCCCTAATTACAGAATATTAAACGAAATATCTAATGCAGATTTTCTAATTCTTCCAAGTAAAAGTGAACCGTGGGGATTGGTAGTAGAGGAATCTTTATCGTGTAATATACCTGTAATTGTATCAAATAGGTGCGGTTCATCGGTGTTAATTCAAAATGGATTTAATGGATGGGTTTTTGATCCCAATGAAACTAACTCTTTGGAAAGTATTTTAGATAATATTAATAGTGATTTATATATAAATTTAATTAAATCATTTCCGTCTTATAATCTAGAATTTAATCAATTAATTCAAATAAGTTCTTACACGAATATTTTATGAAAAATTATACTAAGCCTCTTCAAAAATGCAGAATTTCTGGTTCGAAAAATCTTGTAAAAGTATTATCTCTAGGACAACAAGTATTAACTGGAGTTTTTCCTAAATCTAAAGATATGGAAATTACCATTGGTGAATTAGATTTAGTTTTTTGTGAAGATTCATCTCTATTGCAACTAGGTCACTCATTTAATCTTGATGAAATGTATGGTGATAATTATGGGTATAGATCTGGTCTTAATCCTAGCATGGTTAAACACCTAAATGACAAATCATTACAACTTCAAAAATTAGTTTCTCTTGATTTTGATTCAATAATTGTTGATATTGGATGTAACGATGGTACATTTCTGAATTCATTTAATATAAATGGTTTAACAAAAATTGGCATTGACCCAACCTCAAAAAAATTCAGTAAGTATTTTCCGTCAGACATTAAATATATATCTGATTATTTTTCAGCTAATACGTATTTTGATTTTTTAACGAAAAATAATATAATTAAAAATAAAAAAGCAAAATTAATTACATCTATTTCTATGTTTTATGATTTAGAAGACCCAAACTCATTTGTTTCAGATATTAAGTCAATACTTGATATAAATGGGATATGGCATTTTGAACAAAGTTATATGCCAACAATGCTTCAGATGAATTCATATGACACAATATGTCATGAACACCTTGAATATTACTCGCTAACAGTTGTTAAAAAGATTTTGGAAAAAAACGGATTAAAAATTATTGATGTTGCAACTAATAGTATTAACGGCGGTAGTTTCTCTGTAAATGCAGCGCATAAAGAATCTTCATTTTCATCAAATGATCCAATTATAGAGTGGCTTTTAGATAAGGAAGAGAGATTAAACTTAGCATCTTTAGAACCTTATTTGGAATTTGGTAAACGTGTAATTCAACATAGGAATGATTTGGTTGATTTAGTAAGTAAATTAAACAAATCTGGAAAATTGATAGTTGGATATGGTGCTTCTACAAAAGGTAATGTTCTATTACAATATTGTGGATTTAATCAAAATGATATTAAATGTATTGCAGAAATTAATGAAGATAAATTTAACTCTTTTACTCCTGGAACATTGATACCAATTCAATCTGTTAATGAAGTTCTAAAGATGAAGCCCGATTATATGTTAGTTTTACCTTGGCATTTTAGAGAATCAATTATTGAGCGTGAACAAGAATATATAAAAAATGGTGGCAAACTTATTTTTCCTTTACCTGATATTGAGATTATTTAAAATTTTAATTAAAAATTCTTAACTAATAACTTGGTAAGCAAAATTCCTTCAAAAAAATGCCTTATAATTGGTGCAAATGGCCAAGATGGACTATTATTGGCAGAATATTTATTATCTCTAAAATACGACTTAATTTATATTATTAAAAATTATGTAATAATTAATAATATAAAAAATCCATTTTCAATTTTATCACAATCTGATGTTAATAATTTAATTAAAAACGAAGTATTTGACAAAATTTTTTATTTAGCAGCTTATCATGGCTCTTCTGAAGATAAAATTGAAGATGATAATTTAATTTCTTATAATAAATTTCATGATGTAAATGTTTGTGGTTTTATTAATTTTCTTTACGCAATAAAAAAATTCAGTCCAATTACAAAAATATTTTACGCATCATCTTCTCTTATTTTTGACGGAAATAGTGAGATAAAGCTATCTGAAAATTCATCTTTTAACCCAGATAGTTTTTATGGCATAACAAAGTTATCAGGTCTTCAATTATGTAGACTATTTAGAAATAAGTATAAAATTTGGGCTACATGTGGAATTTTATTTAGTCATGAATCGATATTGCGTTCAAAAAATTATTTATCAAAAAAATTACTTGAGTCTGCTTATAATATATCGCTTGGAATTCAGGATAATGTAACTGTTGGCAATTTATCTTTTATTAATGATTGGGGATATGCAGGTGATTATGTAGTTGCAATGAATTTAGCACTTGACGCTTCTGCTGATGATTTTATTATTTCAAGCGGTGAAGGCCATACAGTAAAAGAATTTACGAATTTAATATTCTATAATTTCAATTTAGATTATAAAAAATTCATTATAGAAGACAATAATCTTATAATTAGAGAAAATAAAATAAGAATAGGCGACTATACTAAGTTATTTAAAGCTACAGGGTGGATTCCAAAACATAGTTTCATTGATATGATTAAGAAATTAGTTGATGAATATATATTAGAAAAAAAATATGAAGTTCAGTATAATAACAATAGTAAAGAATAATTATAAATTTATTCAATCATGTATTGATTCTGTAAATTCTCAAATATATGATAATATTGAGCACATTATTATTGATGGTGGAAGTACAGATGGAACCTTAGATATCATAAATAATAATTTATCTAATAAAATTAGAATTATCTCTGAACTTGATAGTGGTATATATCAAGCTCTAAATAAAGGTATAAAAGAATCAAAAGGAGATGTAATTGCGGTCCTACATACAGGAGATTATTTTTATAGTGAAGATATAATTCAAGATGTAAATACAATATTTAGGAATAACCCAGAGATAAATATTTTAATTGGTGATGTATACTATTGTCACAATAAAAATTGTAATAAATTCATTCGATTCTACAAATCAAATTTATTTAAACCTTGGATGATAAGATTTGGCTTCATGCCAGCTCATACCGGTACATTTTTAAAAAAATCTTACATTAATAAAATTGGCTTATATAACGAAGATTTCTTAATAGCGGGCGATTTTGAGTTCTTTGTACGTACCATTTATTTACATAAAGAAAAATTATTTTTTATTAAAAAGCCAATAACAATAATGTCTGTTGGTGGCTTGAGTTCAAATGGTTTTGAGAGTTATATAACATCCACAAATGAAATGCTTAAAGCTTTAAATTCGCACAAAATATACTCAAATTACATATTTTTGTATATAAGATTACCTATTAAATATTTATTAAAATTATTTTTTAATTTTACTCAATTATTAAAAAATATTAAAATTCATAATAATATTTAAATTTACTTTATGTACTAGCAATTGCTATTAATGTGTCAGTAGCATTTATTCTAGATAAAGCTTCTTGGTAAAAATGCTTTAGTTCAAAAGTTTCAATACTAGAATAAATTGAATTATTGCCGCCTGGAGTGCCATTAATTAACCAATTAAAATGATTTGAAATGCTAAATCTTTGGTATCCATAAATACTTATATTTTTAAAACCAGCATGTTGTAATAATAATTTTAATGATTCATTGGTATGTAATATAAGATGTTGGGACCAAAGAGTAAAGTTAGTGAATGATTTACTTTTTAAGTTTTGAATTAAAAAATCTCTAGCATTTGGAACTTCAATTATAATTTTTCCCTCTCCTCCCTTTTTTAAAAGATGCAATAATTTTTTTAAAGTATTGAGTGGATCTGGTAAGTGCTCTAATGAATGAAAAAGTGTTATAGTATCAAATTCTTTAGTGATTTCATCTAAGGATTTATAGCATTCAATTCCATTTTTATTAAGTGAAATTAAAAAATCATTTTGTAATTCAACAGCGGCTACCGAGGAAGAAATATTTTTACACATTTTAATAAATGTGCCGGATCCGCAACCAAAATCACAAATACTCTTATCTATAAAATATTCATTTAAGTTAGAAAATCTTCTTATACTGTCAACAATATCTTGATAATTATAATTATTTGATGAATTCTTGGATAAGTTTTTTCTATAGTTTCCAGACATGTATTCTGAATTACCAACATAAAAATTATCGATAAAAATTACATTAGATACAATATCTGTCCAAACTTCAACTTCTATATTATCTCTCGTACCCTTATTAAAAAGCCTTATATTGCTCTCTTTGATAGCATTTATTTTAATCAGTGTATTTCTAATTTTATTTTTTTTTAAAAATTTATTCATGATTTCCTGCTATAATATAGTTTTATATTCAAATACATGAGTAATTCTACCTTAATTTATGTAGCCGGTCATAAGGGTATGGTTGGCTCTGCAATTGTTCGTGAACTCCTTTCAAATGGTGTTTGCGAGAAGTCTATAATTACAAGAGCTCACTCTGATCTGGACTTAACTGATCAATGCGCAGTTAGAAATTTTTTTTTAGAAAATAAACTAAGCCATGTTTATATTGCTGCTGCTAAAGTTGGCGGTATTTATGCAAATAATACTTACCCTGCGGATTTTATTTATAGCAATCTAATGGTTCAGTCTAATATAATTGATGCAGCTTTTAAAAGTGGCGTAAAGAAAATTCTATTTTTAGGTTCCAGTTGTATATATCCTCGTCTTTCTCGGCTTCCGATTACAGAGGATCAATTACTTTCAGGTCAGCTAGAGCCAACGAATGAACCATATGCAATTGCCAAAATTGCCGGTATTAAAATGTGTGAAAGTTACAACAGGCAGTTTAGTGAAAGTCATGGTATTGACTATAGATGTGTTATGCCAACAAATCTTTACGGTCCTGGTGATAATTATCATCCCCAAGACTCACATGTCATACCGGCGTTAATAAGAAGATTTCATGAATCAAAGATTAAAAATTCTCCTGAAATTAAAATATGGGGAACTGGACAGCCAAAAAGAGAGTTTTTGTTTGTGGATGATATGGCAAATGCAGCTGTAAAAATTATGAATATTGAAAAATCTATGTTCAAAAAATATGCAAATGATAGATTAAGTCATATTAATCTTGGTTCTGGGGAAGAATTAACAATAAAAGAACTTTCAATTTTAATTGCGAAAGTTGTTAAATATAGCGGAAAAATTGTATTTGATACTACGAAGCCTGATGGAGTACCTTCAAAATTACTAGATTCAACAAGAGCTAATTTGCTTGGCTGGAGACCAAAAACAGGATTAGAGGAGGGCCTAAATATTACTTACGAGGATTTTTTAAAAAAGTTTTCATATCAAAAATAAAATTAATTCTATTATTTAAAATAAAAAATTCAATTAGTTTATAAGTAATTCATAAATTTAATCTTCTGATTAAAATTTTACTGAATAAATATTGAGATGGTTCAATTTGATTTAAAAATGGCAAAAAATGCCTTAATAAAGCAAAATGGATTTAACATAAATTTACCTAAAGAATAATTTCTTGAAAACAATAATAAAAATTTACAGAATTTTAAATAAAAATGAAAGAAAAAATGCTTTTGTACTCCTCATTATGAGTATTATAATGGCGTTTTTTGATACAGTTGGTGTAGCTTCGATTGTTCCATTTGTAACAGTATTAGCAAATCCAAACTCTATTGAAACAATAATATATTTAAATAAATTATATTCTTATATTCAAAATTATCAATCAATAAGTATTGAACAATTTCAAATTACTATTGGTTTAATTGTATTTTTTATATTTTTAATCTCAGTTGGATTTAAATCATTAACTATATTTTTTCAAACAAGATTCACCATGATGTGTGAATATAGTATTGGTTTAAGAATATTAAAAAATTATTTAAAAAATAATTACAACTGGTACATTGATAGGAATAATTCAAACTTTAGTAAAGTAATTCTTTCTGAAGTTAATCAATTAGTATATCAATCAATTATTCCGTTAATGAATTTACTATCACTTATTTTAGTAGCATCAGGCATTATTTTATTAATATTTTTATTTAACCCAGAAATTGCAATCATTATTATGATAATTTTTGGTAGCAGTTATATATTTATTTATATTTGCGTAAGAAAGTACCTTAATACAATTGGAACAATTCGAAATTACGTAAATAAACAAAGATTTCATATTATTAGTGAGATTTTTAATTCGATTAAGCAAATAAAATTACAGAAATTAGAAGAAAATTACATAAATAAATTTGAAAAACCAGCAAGATTATACGCAGAAAATCAAGTAAAAGCTCAAATAATTGGTCAATTGCCAAGGTTTTTAATAGAAGCAGTTGCTTTCGGAGGTGTAATATTATTAATATTAATATTAATGGTAAATTATAAAAACTTCCAAACAATATTACCTATAATTACCTTATATTTATTTGCTGGTTATCGATTATTGCCTATACTTCAACAAATATATATTTCAATTACTCAAATTAGATATTCAAATGAATTAATCGAAAATATTACAAATGAATTGAAAATAAATGAATCAGGTTTAAATACCTTTAAAAATAATAAAAAAATTAAATTTGATAAATTACTATTAAAAAACATTGAATTTGAATATAAAAATAAAAAATATAAATCTCTCAACAACATAAACTTAGTGATAGAAAAGAATCAAACTATTGGAATAGTTGGAAAGAGCGGGAGTGGAAAGACAACCTTAATTGATGTAATAATAGGATTATTAGAACCTAGAATGGGTTATCTTGAAATAAATGAAAAAAAATTAAATAATGAAAATTTAGATGAATGGAAAAACTCTATTGGATATGTACCACAAGATATTTATTTAATTAATGACACAATTTTGGCAAATATTGCATTGGGAATCGAAGAAAAAGATATAGATATTGAAAAAGTTCAAACCGTTTTGAAAGCATCTTGTCTGCATGAATTTATTCAAAATCAATTACCACAAAAGTACAATACAATAATTGGAGAAAACGGGATTGGTCTTTCAGGAGGCCAAAGGCAAAGAATTGGAATAGCAAGAGCCCTATATAGAAATCCTGAATTTCTAGTATTAGACGAATCTACAAATGGTTTAGATTCAATTACTGAAAATTCTATTATGAATTCAATTTTGAAATTATCGAATAGTATAACAATATTAGTTGTCACTCATCGATTAATTACACTAAGAAATCTTGATCGTATACTTGTAATGAATGATGGTAAAATAATTGCTGATGGTAATTTCAATTATTTGAAAGAAAATTGTAATTATTTTAAGAATCTTTTGCTAAGTGAAATTGTAGATAAGTAATTTTTATAATAATTGAATGTATAAAAAAATCATATCAGCATTAATACCATTAAGAGGTGGATCGAAAAGTATTCCAGGTAAGAATATAAAAATGATGTGTGGAAAACCCTTGTGCGCTTGGGTGATAGAAGCTGCAATTAAGTCAAAACTTATTAATGATGTAATTGTTTCAACAGATAGTTACGAAATTTCAAATGTTGTTAGATCAATAAATAGGAATATTCACATAATAGAAAGGGACAAATCTCTAGCAGAAGATGACACCCCAACAGAATTGGTAATGATCGACACAATTGGTAGAATAAACTCAGATATTTTAATTACATTACAAGCAACATCACCATTAACTACTCACAATAACATAAATAATGCAATAAGTTTATTTCTTGAAAATAAATACGACTCATTATTCACAGCTGTTCGTACAAAGAGATTTTATTGGAATACAAATGCACAGCCCCTAAATTATGATCCTCAGAATCGACCAACAAGACAAAATTTCAAAGGTACTTTTATGGAAAACGGTGCCTTTTACATAACATCAAAGGAACTATTGTTAAAAAATAAGTGTAGGCTTGGCGGAAAAATTGGAATATATGAGATGTCTCAAGAATCTTCAGTTGAAATTGATGAACCGGAAGATTGGCCTATAGTAGAAAATATTCTAATGAATAGGGATTAGTAAATGTACATTCAGAGAGAAATTATAGATTATATTATTACAAAAGAAGACTCAATCTTAGAAGCTTTAAATAAAATAAATAAAAACAAATCAAGAATAGTATTTGTTACTGAAAATAATGGCGTTTTAATAGGATCGTTAAGTGATGGAGATTTAAGAAGATTTCACATTAAGTCAGGCGAAATTAATAATTCAATACTAATTAATGATGCCATGAATGTAAATTATACTAAATGCTCAATTCATGATTCAATAAGTGATATTAAAAAAACTTTTAATTCGAAATTAGAAGTAATTCCCTTAGTCGATGGAAAACAAAGATTAGTTGCAATTGCAAAAAATATAAACAATTTAATAGTAGTTGGTAATAAAGTAATTGGTGATAATGAAAAGACTTTTATTATTGCGGAAATTGGTAATAACCACCAAGGTAGTTATGATATGGCTATTGAGTTGATAGACAAAGCTGTTAATGCTAGAGCAGACTGCGTTAAATTCCAAATGAGGCATATGAATAGTTTATACTTTAATCGAAATTTAATAAATGATAATTCATTAGATTTAGGCACTCAATATACAACTGATCTACTTTTTAAATACCAATTAAAATCTGATAAATTATTAAAACTTTTTGATTATTGTAAAAAAAAGAATATTATCCCTCTTTGTACGCCTTGGGATTTAAGAAGTGCAGAAGTTTTAAATGAATATGGAATAGATGGATTTAAAGTCGCTTCCGCTGACTTAACAAATTACAAATTACTTGAATATTTAGCAAAAACTGGAAAGCCAATATTTTGCTCAACTGGCATGAGTACTGAAATTGAAATTAAATCAACAATTAGTTTCTTAAATAGTATTGGAGCTAATTATGCTTTGCTTCATTGCAACTCTACATATCCAACACCATTAAAAGATGTAAATCTGACATATCTAAACAGATTAAAGGAAATTAGTAATAAGATAATAGGCTATTCTGGCCATGAGCGTGGTTTTATTGTTCCCATAGCTGCCGTTGCAATGGGCGCTAAAATAATTGAAAAACATTTTACATTAGATAAAAATTTAGAAGGTAATGATCATAAAGTTAGTTTATTGCCAAATGAATTTGCTAAAATGGTAGAAAATATTCGACATGTAGAAGTTGCTTTAGGAAATGATTCTGAAAGACAAATTTCTCAGGGAGAAATGATTAATAGAGAAAATCTTTCTAAAAGTTTAGTTATAAATCAAAAACTATCTGAAGGAGAAATAATTCAAAATCATATGATAGAAATAAGTTCTCCCGGCCATGGATTGCAGCCAAATCGATTGAAAGAACTAATTGGGAAAAGAGCATTAAGAAATTTCGAAAGTGGGGATATATTTTTTGAATCAGATTTAAATTTTGGTGTAATTAGAAAAAATCAATATATTTTTAGCCGACCTTTTGGGATACCGGTTCGATATCATGATTTTAAAAAATTAATTGAAGGCATTAATTTAGATTTTGTTGAATTTCACCTAAGTTTTAAAGATATAGATGTAAAATTAGAGAATTATTTTTCAGAAAAAATTAAACTTAAGTTTTCAGTTCATATTCCAGAACTTTTCTCAAATGATCACTTAATTGATTTAGCATCGGATGATATTAATTACAGAAAAAGATCTATATTTGAGTTAAATAGAACTGTTCAAGTAGCAAAAAACTTAAAAAATTATTTTGATACATCAAATACAAATCCAGTTTTAATTTTAAATGCAGGCGGTTGGACAAAAAATGGTTTTATGGAAAAAAGTAAAAAGGATATTTATTACAACCGAATAATTGAATCATTAAGCTATATTAATTTAGATGGTATTTCCTTGGCTATACAAACAATGCCACCATTTCCATGGCATTTTGGCGGTCAGTCACATCATAATTTATTTGTTGATCCTGACGAAATATTAAAATTTTGTCTTTCGTCTAATTTTAAAATTTGTCTAGACATATCACACTCAAAAATGGCTTGTAATTTTTACGGATGGAATTTTGATTTATTTTTACAGAAAATTTTGCCTCATACGATTCACTTACATATTTCAGATTCAATTGGTATTGATGGAGAAGGAGTAGAAATTGGAAAAGGTGATATTGACTTTATTCAATTACGTGATCAGTTAAATAAATATGCACCCAATATTCAATTTATACCCGAAATATGGCAAGGTCATAAAAATAACGGCGAGGGATTTTGGAATGCCCTTTCATTCTTAGAAAGATATCAATTTTAATTGATTGCATTTACAATTATAATAATGTTAACTAATTAATAAATTTTATGATTTTAACTATAGAGCCATGGATTGATGAAGAAGAATTAAATCAATTAAAGAGAGTTATAGATTCAACATATGTTACAGAAGGACCTCTAACTAAAGAATTCGAGAATTTAATAAAAAATTATACAAATGCAAAGTATTGCATTTCTTACTCTAATGGAACTTTGGCCCTCTATGCATCTTTGCTTGCATTAAATATTGGCGAAGGAGATGAAGTAATTATTCCAGATTTAACATTTGTTGCAACTGCTAATGCAGTAATTATGACTGGTGCAAAGCCGGTATTTTGTGATATTAACTGTTCAAATTTTGGAATAAATTATAATAATGCTGAAAAATTAATAACAAAGAGAACAAAAGCAATTATTCCAGTCCATTTATACGGAAAATCGTGTAACGTAAAACAGATTAAAGAGCTCTGTGAAAAATATAATTTATTTTTAATAGAAGATGCCGCCCAAGGTATGGGTGTATTTGAATCAGGAAAACATGTAGGTACATTTGGTGAGATTGGAGTTCTTTCTTTTTATGGAAATAAGACAATTACAACAGGAGAGGGTGGGGTTTGTCTCACAAATAATGAAGAGATTGCAAATAGTCTTTATATGTATAAGAACCATGGAAGAAAAGTAAAAGGGACTTTTTATCATGAAAGAATTGGCTATAATTTCTCGTTTACAGATTTACAAGCTGCAATAGGAATATCTCAAATTGGAAAACTTGAACGTATAATTAATAGAAGATATGAAATTTATAATATTTATAAAAAATTCTTAAATGATAAAATCATACCGTATGATCCTAATAATGGTGAATTACCCTGGTTAGTTTCTATAAAGGTAAAAAATCCATTATTACTTGAGCAAAACTTAATAAAGAACAATATACAAACAAGAAGATTTTTTTACCCCCTCCATTTACAGCCTTGTTATAAACAATTACAAAATAATAATAATTTAATAAAATCTAAGTGTGCCTACGAAAGTCACATATCTCTCCCTTCAAGTCACAATCTAAAAGATCAAGAAATAAAATTGATTTGTGAAATTCTATTAAGAAATGAAAATCTATTAGCAGATGATAAAAATATTTGGTGTAAAACAAATTAAAATAAACAATGAATTCTAATGTATTATTGGTTGTACAGTCATATCCAGCGTTGCGAATCTTATATCATTTAATAGCAAAAGGATTCAATGTGGAAGTGCTTTCAACAAATAAGACAGTTATTAAATATTGTAAATATTATGATATAACTGTAAAGGATATGAATTTAAAAATAATAGAAAATACATTTTTAAAAAACTATAAAATTAAATATATAATAAATTATTTAATAGTAAAATATATAATATCAACTTATATTAATAAAAAAAATTTTTCACTAGTATTTACGATATTAGGTTTGGATTTAAAGCTACTACCTGCAATACTAAGTTTAAAATACAAAATTTATTTTTGGGATGATTCAAATTGTGTAAAAAGGTTAAGGATAAATAATTTAAATATTCGGGATCAGTTATTTTTAACTTTTTTTAATTTTATTACAAAAAATAAATTTTATTACTACAGCGATACAACTTTTGCGAAATTTATGTGTGTTGATATAGAAAAATTAAATAAAAACATTGAAATCTTACCGAATAATTATGTAAAAAATATAATTCCAAATCAACTATTAAGAAAAAATAAAAAAAATTATAAAATTATTTTACTTGGTGATTATAGTTTGTACGCTATGTCACTAAAAGTAAACATTATAAAGCTTTTAAATCTAATTGAAGAAATAAATTCAACTTTTAAAAATTGCCTTTATTATAAACCACACCCTGGATCAAATTCAATAATAGGATTGGAAATATTTGAAGGTCGTGTTATAGATGATTTTATACCAATAGAATCCATTATTGATTCCGTTAATTGTGTATTATGTATTGGATCAACTGCTAGTATAATGGATATTTATTCTAACAAATTATTAGGATTGGGATATATCATTGATCTAAGACCTGAATTAATAAATTTATCTAAAGCACAGGGCCTTACACATATATCTAACAAAGCTTCCCTTATAAATCAAATTCAAAAGATGTTAATTTAAATTAATAAATTATATTATGTTAAGTATATCTGTAGTTGTCGCAACTTATAATGAAATAAAAAATTTACCAGAACTTGTATATGAGGTGTTTAATTCACTTGATGAGTTAAAATGTGAGTCGGAATTAATTATCGTAGATGATAATAGTCCTGACGGAACCTTTGGAGAGGCTTTGAGATTAGGTAAATTAAACAATCGAATTCGTCCGATACTACGTGAGTCAAATAAAGGTCTTGGAGCTTCAATATATGAAGGTTTAAAAGCAGCAAGAAATGAAATAATATTTATAATGGATGCAGATTTAAGTCATTCACCAAAAGAATTTAAAAACATTCTATTAAATTTTTGTGATTCTAAAGTTGATATGGTTTGGTGTAGTCGCTATGTGAAAGGTGGAAAAATTGAAGAACCGAAAAGATTTACTTTTCAGTTTTATTTGTCAAAAATTTTTAATATTTTAATAAAAAATTTACTTTGTTTACAGATATATGATACCACTAATGGATTTTTTGGTTTTAGAAAAAAATTATTTAATGAAAATGATTTTCTAGAGTGTTTTACTGGTTATGGTGATTTTAGTTTTTTATTTTTGCATAAGTTAAACTGTAAAAAGAAAGTAACAAAATTTTCTGTTATCGAAATTCCAAGCGTTTACTATCAAAGAAGATATGGAGAATCTAAAACAAATTTAATGAAAGTCGGCATAAGTTATTTATACGAAGCAATTAAGGCAAGATTGCGCTGAAATTTTATATTTTTTGATTTTTATTTAAGTCATGCTATCATATAAAATTAAATTTAAATTTTTATTATGAATAATTATAGATGGCCCTTAATGAAAGATACTATTACATTTGGTGATAGATTATCCTTAGCAAAGTTCTGTATAACGACTAAAAAATTTTCTTCTGGTCCTTTAGTTAAAAAATTTGAAAATGAATGGACTAAATGGATTGGCTCTTCTGAATCAATATTTGTATCCAGCGGAAGTACAGCAAATTTTTTGCTTTTAGCTTCAATTAAAGAATTATTTGGATTAAAAGATGGAGATAAAGTTTTAGTCCCAGCATGTACTTGGGTAACTAGTGTGAATCCTGTATTTCAACTAGGATTCGAACCGGTATTCTGTGATGTTAATCTCAAAAATTACAGTTTTTCTCTAGAACATGCAAAAGCTCTTTCGCTTAAACATGATATTAAATTAATTTTTGTTACGCATCTTTTGGGATTCTCCTCCCCCATTGAAGAGTTAGCTGAAATTTTTCCAAATGCACTCATAGCTGAGGATATTTGTGAATCACATGGTTGCAAAGGGCCCTCCGGTAAGAAAAGAGGAGTTGAGACTTTGGGTGGAACATTTAGTTTTTATTTTGGCCATCATATGACCACAATTGAAGGTGGGATTATAAGCACTACTAATCTCGAACTTGCTGATTTAATGAGACAAAAACGCTGTCATGGATTGGCTCGAGAGTCTGTAAATTTTGAAAAAATTGCAAATAATCATCCTGAAATCATACCTTCATTTTTATTTAATACTGATGGTTATAATTTTAGAAATACAGATCTTGGTGCATGTTTAGGATTAAGACAATTAAGAAGACTAGATTCTATGATTAAAACAAGAAATGATAATTATGAAAAATTTTTAAATATACTAAATGACTTTGAAAATCATTTCTATGTACCGGAGTTTTCACCATCAATGAGCAGCTTTGCTTTCCCATTAATATGTAATAATAATGATTTACGAGAATCACTTTTAAAAAAATTTAATTATAAAAGTATTGAGTATAGACCTGTTGTTAGTGGAAACTTATTGAGACAGCCATATTTAGAAAGATATAATCTTAATGAGACATTTCCTAATGCGGATATTATTCATGAAAATGGTATTTACATTTCGAATAACCATTTTGTAGGTAATTCTGAATTAGATTTACTAAAAGAAACATTAAATGAAGTGATTAAAATATAATCAAAACTAATGTATCTTCATGAATCCAAGCATAAATATACATTTGACAAATATTACTGGACTTGGAGCAACTCAATTAGTACTCTCACTAGTTCCTGAATTATTAAAATTTACAAATGTTGAAAATATGTATTTGCCAAGTAGTGGAATACTTACAAAATTCGCTAACGAAAAAAATAATAAAATTTATAAAAGAATATTACCAAATAATATATCTCGCTTTTTAGAATGTACTTTTTTTTCATTTAAATTCGACAGTAATATACCTATAATTGTTCTAGGTGATTTACCACTTAGAACTCGTTGTAAGCAAATTCTTTTAATACAAACACCACATTTGTTTCCACTGAAGTCGAATAAATTAAATTTTAATTTTTCTTTAACTAAATTTAAATTTCTTATTTCAAGATTGATTTTTCACTTGAATTTTAAATTTATTGACCAAATAATTGTCCAAACAGAAGTAATGAAAAGTAGAATCCTAAGTTATTACCCTAAACTTGAAAAGAGAATTTCTGTTATTCCAAATCCAGTGCCAAATTGGATTCCCGATCAATATAAAAAAATTTATTACGTTAACAACGACAATAAAAAAAATTTAAAATTAATATATCCAGCAGCAGGCTATAGTCATAAGAACCATGATTTATTATTAAAAATTAATGATCTTGATCAGGAAAATGTTACGATCATATTGACGCTTAGGAAAATAAGTTCTAAATTTAAGAAACATAAATGGATTATTAATTTAGGACAACAGACTTCTTCACAATTATTAAATGAATATTTAAAAGTTGATGGTTTAATTTTTTTATCAAATGATGAAAGTTATGGTTTTCCGCTCATAGAAGCAATGTACTTAGGATTACCGATTATTTGTCCAGATCTTCCATATGCAAAGATACTTTGTGGTGATAATGCAATTTATTATAGACAAAATGATGTAGATTCAATTGTTGATTCAATAAAAATATTGAGAAATCGTTTAGATAATCAATGGACTCCTGATTGGAGTAATGCTCTTTCAAAGATTCCCAAAAGTTGGGAAATTGTGGCAAAGAGTTATATAAAACTATTATATTAACCATGAAAATAAGAAAAATATTATATTCATTTTCGGTTGTATTTCTCTTATGGTTAATTTTTGAGATTCCCCGAAATTACTTTGAAATTCCACTTTATGGCAAGTATTCAGGCAATACAGCCCATACATTAACAAATGCAAAAATTTGGTATGAAGAAGGACCTTTAAATGTAAATTTTGCAAGTATTTTGTCATTTAAATCAATTCAATATAAAAATTTAGATCAAAATTTACATGTGAGACACATTGGAGGACTTACATTTCCTCAAAAAATAAATGAATATTTAAGGGAAATTTATATTAGCTATCCTCCGGGTTATATTTTTCCTCTATATTTTGATTCACTTTTTTTTAATGAAATGCCAGACGAAAAGAGTGTGTTTAGGATAAATGATATTTTATTTTTATTATTATTATTTTCTCTTTACTATACTATAAATTCAATTATTAAATGTTCTGAAATTTTTTCAGGTATTTTGCTATTTTCATCATTAATTAGTATATCAACTATTTATTTTTTTCAAACATTTTTATCATATAATTCACTTGGTGCAATATATTTTTCCTTATTCCTACTTTCTTATTTTAATAATTATAGATTTATTTCGTTACTTATTATAATAATCGGTTTATTAACTGACTATATTTTCTTTTTTTTGGTTATAACACTTTTTGCTGTAGAATTTTATCAAAACAGGAGATTTACGAGCTATCAAGTATGGCTCTTTTTTATATCATTTTTTGCTTTTTTTATTTTTTTATTTCAACTTTATTCTTTAAATGTATTGGATCATTTATGGTGGAAATTTAAGTTTCGGATTGGAATTGAGGATACTCTAGTTGGCGGCCAATTAGTAAAGGATTTATCTAAACTAAGCTTTATAAAATTTATATTATTTTATTGTTATAATTTATTAAAAATTATTAGCCCATTTATTTTTATTTTTTCATTCTTATTATTTTTTTTAAGAAAAAAAATAAATAATTCTGAATTCTATATACTAATACTCTCATTTTTTCCTCCTTTTTTCTATACTCTATTATTACAATCTTCAAGTATTCATGAATATGAAACTTTAAAATTTATTCCATTTTTTGTTATTTCTTCCACATTAGTAATAAAATATTGCCATATTAATAAAATCTTTTTACTATCATCATTATTTATAATAAATTCATTAGTTACTTTATATTTTTTACCAAGTTACTATCAATATTCTAAAAGCTATATTGGTCAGCATTTGACTAATTTATCTATTAAAGAATACACCAATAAAGACGATATTATTTTTCAATTTGAAAAACCTGTTTCAATATGGAATAATAATTTAGAATTTCCAATTTCTCCTTATTTGTGGTGGTCAGATAATGCTTATAGAGAGCGTAATGTTAATCGTATAAATAATTTTAATGAATTAAAAGACTCCCTATCTCGATTTAATGTAAATTATGCAAGAGTGATACTTGTATCTAAAGACAATGATCATCTAAAGTTTCTTCCTTCTTCTTCAATTGTTGAGACTTTATACAATAATGACGGTAATAAAATTTTGGTTATTGATGTTTTGTCAGCTGATAAAAAATAAACCGTAATACCCTTGTATAAGCAAACTTTTTGGAAGTGGAATTTTCTGTTGGTTATGGCAGTACTTACAACAGGAGGTTTTATGAAGAAATCGAGGTTTACCGAGAGCCAAATCGTAGCAATCCTCAAAGAGGCAGAAGGTGGCATCGCTGTGAACGAGGTCTTACGCAGCCATGGGATTAGCGCTGCAACTTTCTATCCCTAAAGGGATTCCCTTTGGTCACAATGGCGTTCTAAATACGGGGGTCTGGAAGCCTCGGAGCTCAAACGGGTGAAGGAACTTGTGCAGCAGCTCTCGGACTATAAAACCATGGTCGCGGAACTCACCCGCGATAATCGAGCGCTCAAGAACCTCATCGAAAAAAAGCTCTAGCGCCAACCGGTAAGCGAGCATCGGTGGATTACTTGGTTGGCGAAGAACGGCTTCCGATACGGGTAGCGTGCGAGGCGATTGGTCTGGCACACGCGACCTATTACAAGAAGCCAGCTGGGCTTCGGGAAAAGGATCAGCCCGTCATCGCTGCCTTAAATCAGGTGGTTGGCAAACATGGCCGCTGGGGCTTTGGCTTGTGCTTTGCATACCTTCGTAATCAAGACCATGCTTGGAACCACAAACGGGTCTGGCGAATTACGACCAAAGGAAGTCCCTTTAGGGACAAGCAAATGGACCTTAATTTACCAAGGCGTACTAAAAAACGCCTACCCAAAATCATCAAAGAACCCCTGATTGCGCCACAGGAACCCAATACCATGTGGGCCTTAGTCCCATGGGATTCCCTTTGGTCACTTTATGTACGACACCCTGTATTACGGCAGGTCGTTTAGAACACTAAACGTGATTGACGAGTCTAATCGCGAAGTACTCGCCATTGAGGTTGATCTGAGCTTACCGGCCGCTCGGGTAGTACGGGTCATGGAGTAGTTAGAGGAGATGGTGGGATTGCTAAAAGCCATCCGCCTAGATAACAGAAGCGAACTACGCTCCGCGATCTTTACTGGCTGGTGAGAAGAAAAAGGCATCGAGCCCAAGTTTATCCAGCCTCGTAAGCCCCAACAAAATGCCCTTATTGAACGTTTTAACCGCACTTATCGCCACGAAGTACCAATGCCCATATCTTTGAATCGCTCGAGCAGGTTCGTGAAATTACCGAGGAATGTATCCACAGCTACAACTAAGATCGCCCTCATACAGCAGCCGGGAAGTTGTCACCGCTACACTATCGACAACAAGCAGAAAAATCTATTTTAGGAGTGTCTACTTTTTAGGGGGTATTCCAATTGGCTTACAAGTTTTTACAATGTGTGTCAGGATCACAAGAAAGTATTTGCTGTAAAGTTTTTATTCTTTTCTAACTTCTATATAGAGAGACTCCTCTTTGCGCTCTTGCAAATTTAGTGATCCAGGATTCATGATGGTGGTTTCGCCTGGGTTTAATACTATCGGCTTTTGAAATCCCGCTCCAATAAGGAGATTACAAAGGGAATCTTTGTCATACATCCATTGATGATGTCTAAAACCAATCAATAAAAAACGAAGTTTTTCAACAAGATTTTTCGGACGAGGAACACACAAATGAGTAGCCTCAATGAAGTTATCTGCATTATTAGTTCGTAAATATTCATTAACCTGGAGTTTTAAATCGGGGACTACAATTCGCAATATTCCACCTGATCGCAATACTCTTTTTGCTTCTATCAAAAAAGACTTTACATCGTGACGATCGAGATGTTCGAGCATATGAGATGTATAGATAACATCTATTGAGTCATTTAGTGCTGGAATTTTGTGACAAGCATTGGCCCGTTCAATGTCATTAATTTGATAAAACTTAATACTATTAAACGATAAAGTATTAATTAATCTAAATTTATATAATAAAAATGCAAGAAAATGCCATTTAGCAATACTAATGCCAAATGAGTTATCAATATTCCTCCAACCTTTTGTGGGTGTCATGCCACAGCCAATATTGATGCGATTTATATTTCCCCCCATTTCTTATTCAAGCAATTCTTCGTCTACAAATACTATTTTTTTGCAAAAGCGCATATGTATATTCTATTTTTATAAGTTGCAATTTAGCATAGTTACAGCGTGACGAGTGCAATATTTTCATCATCGCGCATTGTTAAAATGCATTAAAGAAAAGTCAGCGAGTCTAGATTACTTTTACGCATGCGCGAAATTAATGGTCACAGCATTAAATCTATTATAGGCCCATTGGCATTCTTCCAATATCGTAGACATTTTTCATAACGCAATTTGACGTTGTTCGAACGCCAGTGGGCTTAATTGGGTTAAGTGCTTATGGAGCCTCACCCGATTGTAGAATTCCTCGATGTATTCA
>JACCDX010410786.1_pt1 | contig 25930 bp, 28 predicted proteins | sample 7449681 | NCBI WGS metagenome assembly JACCDX01 (sample SAMN15323450, study PRJNA562643) | freshwater metagenome | isolation source: river surface water | place: USA:Blue River Watershed | collected 2017-08-18
AATGAGGAAAGAATTGATTTATGGCTTGCAAAAGACTATAGATACCTTCCTATCAAAATAAGGAAGACAGAAAAAGATGGAAGTATTTTAGATCAGTCTGCAAAAAAAATTGAAACAGAAAGTTTAGAGCCTTAAATATGCTTAACCTAAATTTAATACAACATTGTGCAAATATCTTGGGAGAAATATTAGGCTTTCATGGCCCTGCAGATATGAAATTAAGTAACTATTATAGAGAGCATGGCGAGCTTGGTCAGAAAGACAGAGGGGAAATAGCTGAATGTATCTATGGCATTATTAGGCGATTAAGATTTTTACAAAAAATAAATGAAGATGATCTTAACTACAAAAAGCTTGTAATTGCGTGGCTAATAAAAATTGAAGGCAGAAGTGTTCGTGACTTAGAGCAAGCGTTAAGTAAAGAAGAAATTGAATGGGCTAAATCATTAAAATCAAGAGATACAGAAAAATACACATGGCCAGAAAAATTGAGCTTACCCGATTGGCTTTGGAATTTGCTTGTTGATCAATACGGTATTGAGGAGACAGTTCTTTTGGGTAGAAGTTTTCTTGAACCAGCCAAATTAGATATAAGAGTTAATACTATAAAAATGAGTAGAGATGAGCTCATTAAATTACTTGGCAAAGAAGTAACTGATATTGAGGTCATGACTTATTCCCCGACAGGAATCCGAATTCCCAGAGGAACATCATTAAGCCGAAATCCATTATTCGTTGAGGGAAAAATTGAGGTTCAAGATGAAAGTAGTCAAATATTAAGCTTTGTAATAGATGCAAAAAGAGGAATGATGGTTGCAGATTTTTGTGCAGGTGCAGGTGGTAAGAGTTTAGCAGTAGGTGCAATTATGAAAAATACTGGACGAATATATGCTTACGATGTTTCTGAAAAAAGGATTGTTAATTTAGGTAAGCGATTAAAAAAATCTGGATTATCTAACTTATTCGCACAAAAAATAAAAAATGAAAAAGATGCCAAATTAAAAAAATTAAATAGTAAGTTTGATCGAGTACTTACTGATGTTCCATGCAGCGGAACAGGGACTCTTAGAAGAAATCCAGATTTAAAATGGAAAAATTCTATGCAAGATCTTGATGAGCTTAATGTCAAACAATTGGCTATTCTTGAAGAAGCTAAAAAGCTTGTAAAAAAAGAGGGCAGATTAATTTATTCTACATGCAGTCTTTTGAAAAGAGAAAATGAGTCTATCGTTGAGATTTTCTTAAAAAATAATAAAAATTTTAGATCTATCTCTGTTGATGAAATATTAATAAAAAATCAAATACCTCTCTCTACAGGTCATTTTCTAAAATTAACCCCTCATCATCAAAAAACAGATGGTTTTTTTGCCGCAGTTCTTCAACGCATAGATTAAGCAGATGAAACATACGACAAATCATCAGATTTTAATTGGCATGCTCGTTGGTTTATTAATTGGCCTTTATATCAAACTCAATCCTTATGGTATTGGGAGTGATTCAATTATTTATGCAACTGATCTTATTGCAGATATATTCGTTTCTTCTTTAAAGATGGTACTAATTCCAGTAATATTTTTTTCCATATCTGTAGGTATAGCTAATCTAAGCGGACATAAACAGTCATCAAGAGTTTGGTTTTTAACATTCGCATTCTTTTTCTTTTCCATGGCGCTAGCAATTATATTGGGGCTTGGATCAATGAACTTATTTGAGCCAGGACGAGGTATATCTTTGTCTATTTTCAGTGAGCAATTAAATAATTTTCACTTATCCTCAATTCCCCTTTCTGGATTCATCAAACAATTTCTTAGTGGTATTTTTGTTAATCCATTTAAAGCAATGACCGAAGGAAATATTTTAGGAGTCATTACATTTTCGATATTAGTAGGCTTTGCAATTGCAAAAGGTGGAAAAGAATTTTTGGAGGTAAAAAGGATATTCAATGGTCTATTAGGAATCACCATGAAAATAGTGTCTTGGATTGTAAAATTTTCTCCTTACGGTGTTTCGGCTCTTATTATTAAATTAGTTTCTCAACAATCGCCTGATTTATTTATTACGCTATCAAAATTTATAATAGTAATTATTGGGACGACACTTTTTCATGGAATAGTTATTTTGCCTTTGCTGCTTTATTTTTTTACAAAAATAAATTTATTTAGTTTATGGCAAGGTGCCCGAGAGGCAATTATGACCGCCTTTGCAACCAGTTCTAGCAGCGCGACAATTCCAATTACTTTGAGAGCTGTTGAAAAAAATTTAAAAGTTAAATCTGATATTGCTGGATTTGTTATACCTCTAGGGGCAACCATGAACATGGATGGCACTGCGCTTTATGAGGCTTCTGCCGCCCTATTTATTGCAAACCTCTCTGGCATCGATTTAGGTATAGGACAACAAATTATCATCTTCTTTACGGCAATGATTGGTGCGATTGGTGCGCCTGGCATACCAAGCGCTGGCATGGTAACTATGGCTATGGTATTGCAATCTGTTGGACTTCCTTTAGAAGCACTTGCTATTTTATTACCTATTGATCGTTTGCTTGATACATTCCGAACCGCAGTAAATGTAGAGGGTGATATTGTCGTAAGTTTAATCGTACAAAAATTAATAGGTAAACATTAATTTTTAATTGGTAAATGATTAAAGTGAGTTTTTATTTTGCCCCATTCAAAATAAGGACCTGGATCTGTTTTTCTAGATGGTGCAATGTCTGAGTGTCCTACAATGTCTTTAATAGGATATGCTTTGATTAAAGGCTGAATTAATTCGTTAAGACAAGCATATTGTTCGGCTTCAAATTCATCATAATCGCTTCCTTCTAGCTCAATACCAATTGAAAAATCATTACAATTATTAATTTGATTCCAACTAGATTCGCCAGCATGCCAAGCTCGGTCCAGACAAGATACAAACTGAAAAAGTGAGCCATCGCGTCTAATCAAGAAGTGAGAGGATACTTTTAGACTCGCAATAGATCTAAGGTATTCATGATCATCAGGATTAAGTTTATTTGTAAATAAATCAATAATATTATTACTGCCGTAAATTCCAGGCGGAAGGCTAATATTATGAATTACAATTAAATTCACATTGAACTTGTTCGGCCGACTATCAAAATTGGGCGATAATATAATCTTTGCTTTATTTGCAAATCCATCATCATCTATTAGTATAGGTGTAAGCATCGTTAATCTAGTGGAGTATTAAATTAAAGGATTGAAATGATCTTCTTAAAGTTATCTTTTATGTTATTAGTTATTCTAGTCTCAGCTGAGATATTTACCAATGCACTTGAGCATTTGGGTGAAAAATTAAAAATTTCTGAGGGTGTAACAGGATCAATTTTTGCAGCTATAGGAACCGCACTTCCTGAGACCTTAGTTCCGTTATTGGCACTCTTATCATCACATGGAGATGCTGAAACTAATCATCAAGTTGGAGTAGGCGCAATTTTAGGGGCTCCGCTTATGCTCTCTACTCTTACAATGTTTATTATGGCTGCATCTGTAATTGGACATCGAGGAATTGGAGGGCATTTAAAGCCTGAAAAAACTGGATTAATTAGAGATTTAAATTTTTTTATAATCTCATTTATCTTTGCTGGAATAGCTTTAGTTATTCCTCATACATCAGAGCTTGCAAGAGGGATGATAGCTTTTTTAATGGTTTTTTCATATTTCATTTATATCTTAATGACAATTAGAGCGTCAAAAAAACTTGTGAATGAGGGCCATGCTACTGAAGCATCAAGTCCAATGTTTATGGAAAGAATTGGATGCCCAAATAACCTTCTAGTTATTGCGATACAGTTATTTGTTGGTTTGGCCTTATTGATATTCGGAGCAAAGGGTTTTATTCATGGAATAGAAGAAGCTTCATCTATTCTAGGAATTTCAGCTCTAATTTTATCTATGTTAATTATTCCGATAGCAACAGAGCTTCCAGAAAAAGTGAATAGTATTTTTTGGATACGCAAAGGTAAGGATACCCTCGCTTTTGGAAATATAACTGGCGCCATGGTATTTCAAGGAACGCTTCTTCCAGCAATAGGGATTCTTTTAACGCCTTGGGAGCCCAGAAAAGAAGTGTATTTATGTATTCTTATAACACTTATTTCTTCTTTATGGATTAGAGCTCTTATTCAAAAATCAAATATAAAAGTATGGCATCTTGGAATAAACGGAATTTTTTATTCCTTATATCTATATTTTGCACTTAGTTGATTTAGTTTTTATTTATGAATATAAAAAATCCTCCGCTCATTAGAGTATATGGTTCTTTGGTTTATGAATTATTTTCCCTCGTGCCTATATGGATGATAGCAGGATTTATTTTTATATTTTTCTTTGATGGTTTTTTTGGGCTGTATCAAAGATTAATACTTCAAATTTACTTGTGGCTTATTTCTGGAGTTTATTTAACTTATTGTTGGACAAGGTCAGGCCAGACTCTAGCAATGATGGTATGGAAATTAAAAATTACATCTCCTCATGGGCTTTTAACAAAAAAATTAGCATGGAGACGCTATATTTATGCAAGTTTAAGTGCTCTCATAGGGGGTGTAGGGTTTTTATGGGCACTTACGAATAAGAAACATTTGTATCTTCATGATCAAATTTTGAATTATTATTTTATTGATGTTCGATTTTGTAAATCATTATCAACCCAATCGAAAAGAAAATGAGTGTTGGTAATACTGCGCAAGATAGCGGATGCCAGTCGTTCAGGAGACCAATATATCTAAATGATGAGTTCATAATCTGATAAAAAATACCAAATAGAATGCCTAAAAATATCTTTGTGTTTTTACCGCCAGAGCGCTCTTGAAAAAATCCGAATGGTATCGCAAAAAATACCATTGCAATAGACGCTAGCGGGTAAATTAATTTTTCCCATAAAGCAATTTCGTACTTAGAAACTTTTTGCCTATTATTTTTTAGATATTTAATAAAATGTATAAGGCCTATTGATGACATTTTTTCCGGAGAGATAAGCAGAACATTCATCATTTCAGGCTTAATAAGAGATTTCCAGTTTGCACTTTTGAGTGATTTAGTAGAAACTTTATCCTGATTAAAAATTGTTTGTTCAACATCATCAAGCTTCCATTCAGATTCTATAAAGGTCCCTTTTTTAGCTTTTGTAATTGTTCTTAAATGAAAGTTCTTATCGAATTCATATATATGCAGATTTGATAAACTTGTATCTGGTAAAACATGCTCAACATTTATAAAGCTATTACTATCTTTAATCCACAAACCAGATCTAAATTCTTGAGTCACAATAGAGTCTTTAGCTGTAATTTTTATTTCTCGTGCTTTTTTTTCTGTAAGTGGAGTTACAAGATCTCCTATAGCAAATGTAAGTAAAGTAAAAAATAATCCCGTAAATGAGAGTGTAAAAGCTATACGTTTTATTGAGTATCCGCTTGAACGGATGACAGTCAATTCAGAGCTCTCTGAAAGCTGTCCCATGGCATACATCGAGCCAATAAGGACTGCGATAGGCACAATTTCATAAACATGCCCCGGAATACTTAGAACAACATAACTAAAAATACTAAGCAAGTTATATGTTCCTTTACCTAAATCATTTATTTCTTGAAGGAAATCAAAAAAAGATAATATTCCTATGAGCCCAATCATGATAAAGAAAATTGGTACAACAAACTCTAAGTTAAGATATCGATACAAAATCTTCATTTTGTATTTAAGATACTTTTGATATTAAATAACGGCTGATTGATTGAGCGTCTATAGATAAAATAAACAGCAGAGAATAAAAAAATAAGATGAATTGGCCAAAAACCGATGACTACACTTACTTTTTTCAACATGATGAGTGAATTCATAATAGCCAAAAGATTGTTGTAGATAATAAAAATTAAGACAGCAAAAATAATATTAAGAGATCTTCCTGCGCGAGGATTTGTAAAGCTTAGAGGAATGGCTAAAAATACTAATAGAATGCATGATATGGGGGATGCAATCCTCCATTGAAGCTCTAGTCGATCTGCTAATGTGTTTGATTTGATGACATCAGAAATTTTTTTGCTATCAATACTTTCCTCATAGGGTTCAACAGGTTGTTGAGCTGTCAAAATACCATATTGATCAAATTCTGTAGTAGAAAACTCTTTTGTATTTGGAGTGCCCTCATATCTTCGTCCCTTTTCAAGAATAATATAACTATCACCTTTACTGGAAATTTCTCGATGACCATTGCTAGCAATCACAATACCCAATTTGTTATTGTGCTTTGTTTGAACAAATATATTTTTTACAGCACTGCCTAATTCATCAAAACTTTCAATATAAAATACACGGTCCGAACTTTTTGATTCTTTAAATGTCCCTGGATTAACTCTTGACAATTCGTCTCGACTTTTTAGTTGGCTCTTGAATTGGTCAGCTGTTCTGACTGCCCATGGATTTAAAAAAAGTGAAAGAAAAGCAATCATACAAATTGCTGGCAATGTAAAAGAAGCAATGGGTTTGATAATTTTCGTGAGACTCATTCCCGAACTAAGCCAGATAATCATTTCATGGTCTCTGTACCATCGAGAAAGTGTAAGAAGAACTGCTAAGAAAACAGATAGAGATAATAGAAGGGGTGAATATTTGATAATATTAAGACCCATAATCGTCATGATTGAATCATTTGGGATAGCTCCCTTAGCTGCAAATCTAAGATAGAATGAAATTCGTTGGGCCATTACTATACTTATAAGTATTAAAAGTGCCGTAATTGAATTAAGAAGTAGTTCTTTTTTTAACGAGGTTTTAAATAACATTGAAGTTCCCGCTTTTTTTAAATTTTCGAGAATATTTAAGGAATATATATGAAATTTAGCATAAAAACCGATCAGCTGGAGAAACAACGCTCAGACGTATTAGTTATTGGAGTTTATGAGTCGCTCACGGTTGTTTGTGACAAATTGTCTTTAAGCGCCAGCTCTATTGGCCATATTGCCTCTACATTGAAACATGGAGACATGAGCGGCAAAATTGGTTCTTCCCTAATTTTATATAACGTTCCAGGTATAAAAATTCCAAAAATACTTCTAATAGGCTTAGGCAAAGAAAAAGAGTTTGATGGGAAAAAATATCATGCCGCAGTGAGATTCATGGTTAATGTACTTAAGAAAATGGATGTGAAATCAGTCATATCCCTTTTGCAAATTGCTTCAGTTAAAGAAGCTGATATAGCCTGGAATGTTGAGCATTTTATTAATGCAGTTATGGATGCAGGTTATGAATTTACAGAGCTTAAAACTGTTAATAAAAAAACCAAGAAGATTTTTGATTTTTTCTTAGTAATAGATAAAAAAAGTCAAAAAATCGCAGAAGAGGCTTTAAAGAAATCGTTTGCCCTAGCAAAGGGAATTGAACTTACTAAAACACTTGGCAATCTTCCGCCGAATATTTGTACGCCAACTTATTTAGGCAAAAAAGCTCAAGAAATTGGAAAAGAACATGGCATGAAAATTGATGTTTTAGATCAGAAGCAAATTGAAAAATTAAAAATGGGGTCTTTTCTTGGCGTTGCCAAGGGAAGCAGGCAGCCGCCTAAATTTATTGTAATTCAACATAACAAAGGTAAAAAAACGCAAAAACCTATTATTTTGGTAGGGAAGGGAATTACTTTTGATGCGGGAGGTATTTCAATTAAGCCTGCAGGTGATATGGATGAAATGAAATATGATATGTGTGGCGCAGCTAGTGTGCTGGGTACTTTTAAGACGATTGGCTTATTAAAGCTTCCTATGAATATCATTGGAATAATTCCAACATGTGAGAATTTACCAGATGGATTAGCTTTGAAGCCTGGAGATATTTTAACCAGTATGTCAGGCCAAACAATCGAGGTGCTAAATACTGATGCTGAGGGCCGGTTAATTCTGTGTGATGCATTAACTTATGCAGAGAGATTTAATCCTGATGTAGTTATTGATATTGCTACTCTGACTGGTGCATGTGTGATTGCTTTAGGACATCATGCTTCAGGTTTATATAGCAATGACGACAAATTAGCAAAAGATTTAGAATTGGCAGGTCAAATATCTATGGATCGAGCATGGCGCATGCCATTGTGGGAAGACTATCAATCACAATTAGACAGTAACTTTGCTGATATGGCCAATATTGGCGGAAGAGCAGGGGGTAGTATTACTGCTGCATGCTTTTTATCTAGATTTGCAAAAAAATATAAATGGGCTCATTTAGATATTGCAGGTACCGCATGGAAATCTGGAAAAGCTAAAGGTGCTACCGGAAGGCCTGTTGGGTTATTAACTCAATATATTTTAAGTAAATTGCATTAGATCCTCATGACTTATATCGACTTTTATTTTAATGTAGAAAATAAATTCAATAAAATTCATGCAATCATAGAAAGAGAAATTATTCGTAAAAGGAAAATATTTATACATGTGGATGATTTAAGTGACGCAAAAAGATTAAGCGATTTTCTTTACTCTACCTCACACACCTCATTTCTTCCACATTCTATAGGACATCATGAAGAAATAGCTCCTATCCATATCGACTGGGATCATAAATTTGTGAGTGATGATTTTATGATTAATTTAAAGTCAGATATTTCGCCTTCTTTTTCAAGGTACTTAAGATTAATTGAGATTGTGTCCCAAAATGAAGAAGATAAAAAAACAGCAAGAGATCGTTTAAAATTTTATCGCGACCGCGGATATGAAATTCAATTAATTGACGCTACTAATGAAATGTAATTAGCGAGTAAGTTCGCCATACTGAGAAGAGTTTAAATAAAGCTCTTTGTTGTCAATCATATCTTGAGATGATATTTTACAAATCCAAGTTTCATAAGGTCTGTCATTAATTAATTCGGGTGATTTTTGAATACTGGAATTAATTTCAATCATGATGCCATTCAGTGGACCTACTAAATCAGATGCAGTTTTGACTGATTCAATCGCTCCAAAAGCTACATTTCTTGAAACTTGGGTTTGTAATACGGGTAGATCTACAAAAACGATATCACCTAAAAGATTTTGTGCGTAATCAGTGATACCGATTTCATAAATGTTATCACCAATAGATTTAATCCATAAGTGTTCAGGTGTATAAATAAGTGTATTGGGAATACTCATAATAAATTAGCTGATAGTAATTTTATCTTTAAATACATTAAGTTAATGACAAATATGATTTTTTTGTTTATTATCGCGTAAATTTAGTATGAATAGGAGATTACCTAGTGAGAGAGCGTATCAGACTTTTTTTCATCCTAAGCTTAACTTTTTTCTTTTTTTTAGCTTCAATCTCAGCCGAAGCAAACCAACCAAGATCTAAAAAACCTACAAAAGCAGAATTGGCTCGCATATCCGCAGCAGATAATAAGACTAATAAAGATGGTCTTTTAAGAGTGGCTTCTTCTAACGCCCTTATTGTTAATCAAAATACAGGTGAAGTTTTATATGCAAAAGATACGGATGCACAAACTTCCATCGCATCTCTAACCAAACTTATGACCGCTATGGTGACTCTAGATGCAAAGTTGCCGATGGATGAAGAGATTTCTATTACTGATGAAGATGTGGATACCTTAAAAAATTCAAGCTCAAAATTACCTGTTGGAACAGTATTACCTCGTTCAGAACTTCTTAAAATTGCTTTAATCGCTTCAGATAACCGTGCAGCATCAGCATTGGGTAGAAATTATCCTACTGGAAAAACTGGCTTTATAAATGCGATGAATATTAAAGCATTGCAACTTGATATGACACGAAGTGAGTTTGCAGATCCTACAGGCCTCAATAATCACAATATGTCGACAGCAGAAGATCTTGTAAAGATGGTAAAAGCTGCTTATCAATATCCTGAAATTCGTGAGATTACAACAACAGCCTCATATGAAGCTTATGTTAAAGGTCACCGCGCACCTGTGAATTTTAATAATACGAATGGATTAGTCAGAAAAAGTGATTGGGTGATTGGATTATCAAAGACTGGTTTTATTCAAGAAGCTGGAAAATGTCTTGTTATGCAAGCGATGATTAGTGGACAACCAATGATTATCGTATTACTTAAATCTTACGGAAGTGCCACTCGAATTGCAGATGCAAATAGAATTCGAAAGTGGATTGAAAAAACATCTTCAATTTCTTTTTCAGATCAATCTAAAAAAAATAGCTAAGCTTTTTTAGATTTTACGACTTTCTTTTTTGTTGTAGGTTTTTTAACAGCCGCTTTCTTAGTTGTTGCTTTTTTAACTGTTGTTTTCTTTTTGCCTTTACCCAAAGCTTCTTTATTGCTAATCAGGACTAAAGCCTCCTCAAGAGTAATTTTTTCAATATCTTGGTCTTTTGAAAGAGTAACTTTGGTTGAGCCTTTTTGAAGGTACATGCCATACCGACCATTAAAGATTTCAACTGAAAGATTCGTTTCGGGGTCATTTCCCAAATTTCTTAAAGGCGCATTTTTGGCAATAGCTTCTGCAATGAGTTCAAGTCCTCGTTCGAGGGTTACGTCAAAAATGGACTCTGATTTTGGAATAGATTTAAATTTCCCATCATAATTTACATAAGGCCCAAAACGTCCAATATTTACAATCACTTTCTTGCCTGTATCTGGGTGAAGACCTAGCTCTTTAGGAAGTGATAAAAGATTTAATGCGATATTTTCATTTAAATCGCTTAATGATATTTCTTTGGGAACGCTTACGCGCTTAGGTTTCTTTTTGCTGTCTTCCTCTTGAACACCAACTTGAAGATAAGGTCCGTAGGGGCCGACTAATAACAAAACGTCTTTGCCAGTTTCCGGATCTTTGCAAACAAGCACAGGTTCATTTGGAGTGCTTAAGTCACCATTTACATTTCTTGTGTAATCACAATCAGGGTAACCCGAACAACCAATAAATTTACCTCTTCTACCTAATCTCGAAAATAAAGGCTTGCCACATTTAGGACAATCTTCGTGAATAGCTTCTTGAGTAATTTCCGCTCGATCTATATTTGATTTTTCAAGAATTGTTTTATTGAAATCATCCCAAAAGTTTCTAAGAAGTGGCACCCACTCTTTATTGTTTTCTGCAATTTCGTCTAACGAACTTTCTAGGCCAGCAGTAAAATCATAATCAACATAACGAGTGAAATGTTCCGTGAGAAATTTATTAACAACACGGCCTACATCAGTTGGCATGAATCTTTTTTTATCAAGAATGACATATTCCCGATCTTGAAGTGTTGAAATAATGCTCGCATAAGTCGAAGGCCTTCCAATACCATATTCTTCTAAAGATTTTACTAGACTCGCTTCGGAGTATCTTGGAGGGGGTTCTGTAAAGTGTTGATCACCATATATTTTATCGACAGTTAAAATTTCTCCAGTTTCAAGTGGAGGTAATTTAAGAGAGTCTTCATCTTCATTTGAAGCGTCGTCCAAGCTCTCGGTATAAATAGCAATAAATCCAGGGAATATAAGTGTTTGCCCAGTAGCTCTAAATAAATTTGCTTCAGATCCAATAGCCAGATCTACACTTACAGCATCAAATTTAGCTGATGTCATTTGACTTGCTAATGAGCGTTTCCAAATCATTTCATATAACTTAAATTGCTCAGGAGATAGTTTACTAATAAGACTTTGAGGTGTTCGACTGATATCTGTCGGTCGAATGGCTTCGTGTGCTTCTTGCGCATTTTTTGATTTAGTTTTATAAAAAATAGGTGCTTTAGGCAAGTAATCTGTATCAAAATTTGATTGAATATAGCCCCTAATTTGATTGATTGCTTCATTTGAGAGTGTGAGTGAGTCTGTTCTCATATAAGTAATCAAACCCACGGTACCACTTCCAATATCAATACCCTCATAAAGCTGTTGAGCAATTCTCATAGCTCGACTAGTTGTAAAACCAAGTTTACGAACAGATTCTTGTTGAAGTGTTGATGTAGTGAAAGGAGGTGCAGGATTGCGGGTTCTTTGTTTCTTTTCAACGCGAGTTACTTTTGTTTTGCCAGCACTTTCTAAAAGTAATTTTCCAACAATAGATTCATGGTCTGCTTTTGAAGTAATAGTAAATTGCTCGACTTTTTTACTATCGAGTTGAATAAGTTTTGCTTGAAATTTATTTTTAGCTTTTACAGAGTCTAAATGAATCGTCCAATATTCCTGACTGATAAATTTTTCGATTTCAATTTCTCTTTCAATAATAAGTCTGAGCGCCGGACTTTGAACTCTTCCTGCTGATAAGCCTCTTCTGATTTTCTTCCAAAGCAGAGGGGATAAATTAAATCCTACAAGGTAATCAAGAGCTCTTCTCGCTTGTTGCGCATTGACAAGAGGCATCGATATATCTCTTGGGTGCTCAATAGCTTGTTCAATAGCTGATTTTGTAATTTCCTGAAAAATAACGCGTTTGATCAATTTATCTTTTGTTAATTTTTTTTCATTGAGTATTTCTAGAATATGCCATGAAATGGCCTCTCCTTCTCGATCTGGATCGGTAGCTAGATATACTTCATCTGATTTTTTTACAGCTCTTGCAATCTCATCGACGTGTCTAGAGTTTCTTTCAATAATTGCATAATTCATTTTGAAATTATTGTCTGTTTCAACCGCGCCTGTCTTTGGAATAAGGTCGCGAACATGCCCATAAGATGCTAAAACTTCGAATTTATTACCAAGATACTTTTTAAGGGTTTTGGCTTTAGATGGGGATTCAACAATTAAAAGTTTAGACATTGGCTGGTTTTAGATTAAAAATTTTGATGAATAATAAATTTAAATCTTGATATATACAAGCTGTCTATACTAACTTAGTTAAATAAATAACGTTAATTAAATTTAAATAATGATTTTTAAGAAGCGATATTTTGAATAAATTGCGAGATATTACTTATGTCGGCGTTAAGATTTCTAATTAAATCTTCAGTAAAAATGAGTTCGTCATCTTCTTGTTCTGTGTTGGATTGATTAAGATTTTCGAAATCATAAAGTCGTCGATCTCCCAAATGAGAGAGCTCAACATTTGAGATGGCTTTATATATGTTGTTGATGCGTCCTGGTTGCTCTCTTTCCCATGCCGTTAACATTTCTTTTATTTTTTTTCTTTGAAGATTTTCTTGCGAGCCACAGAGGTTGCAAGGAATAATAGGAAAATTCATGCGGGACGCATAACTTGAAATCTCTTTTTCAGAGCAATATGCTAAAGGCCTAATAATAATATTTTTTTTATCATTCGAGATTAACTTAGGAGGCATGGCCTTTAATTTGGAGCCAAAAAACATATTAAGAAAAAGCGTTTCAACAATATCATCCCGATGATGACCCAAAGCAATTTTGTTGATGTTGTGTTCTTTTGCTGTTCTATAAATAATTCCACGTCTTAGACGAGAACACAAAGAACAGGTTGTTTTGCCGCTTGGAATCTTTTCTTTAACAATTGAGTAAGTATCTTCCGTAACAATCTGAAATTCAATTCCTAAATTCTTCAGAAAATTAGGCAATACATCTGCAGGGAATCCGGGCTGTTTTTGATCTAGATTCATTGCAATGATATCAAAATGAATAGGAGCCCTTTCTTTAAGGGCTAACAAAAACATTAACAATGAGTATGAGTCTTTACCGCCACTCATGCATACTAAAACCCGGTCATTATTTTCAATCATATTAAAATCAGTGATTGCTTTACCAGTAAGCCCTATAAGTTTATTGCGTAACTTCAGAAAGTTATTTGTTGCATCTAGCGGAATTTGAGAACTCATAGTGAGAGCGATCTTCCTCCATCGACGGCTAGAATATGACCTGTAATAAATGGGGCATCTAATACCAAAAATTTGACGGCCATAGCCACATCTTCCGGCGTACCCATTTTTTTTAATAGCGTTTGAGAAATGACTCGTTGTTTATAAATATCATTAAATTCGTCATTATTTTCAGGCCATAAAACTGGACCTGGTGCAACAGCATTAACTCTGACATCTGGACTTAACTCTTGAGCAAGTGATTTTGTAAGTGTGGCAAGTCCCGATTTAGCAATACTATAAATAATGTAATTTTTTTTTGGTTTGTCTATATGGGTATCTGTAATGTTTATGATGCAGCCTTTGGTTTTAATAAGTTCATTCGCTGCAAGTTGAGATAAAAATAAAGGTGCTTTTAAATTGCTTCCGACAAGATCATTCCAATTCTTTTCATTCATTTTTCCAATTTCTGTCGGGTAATAACTAGAAGCATTATTTATAAGAATATCTAATCTGCCATAAATTTTGATTGTGTTCTTAACAAGATTTGGCAATATATTTGTATCTATAAGATCCGCTTGGATAATACTTGCAGAGCCTTTACGTATTTTATTCAAGTCTTCTTGAAGTTTTTTTGCTTCATCGACTGAATGGCGATAATGAATCATTAAGTCGATATTCGATTCATGAAGTAGCTTACAAATTGACTGCCCAATTCTTTTGGCGCCACCAGTAACAAGAGCAATTTTTCGATTAGATTTCATAGGTTTATGTATAAATGAGTTGACTCTATTATAATCTAATACATATGCCATCTATGCCTACAGCCCTTCAAAATGAAATTCAATTAAGCGAGCAATTAAAAACAAAAATCCTTCAATCTATTCACTTGAGAGATGGATGGATAAGCTTTGATCATTTTATGGAGCTTGCGCTTTACGATCCTGAATTAGGTTATTACACTGGAACTTCAAGAAAATTTGGCGAAAAAGGCGATTTTGTTACAGCATCTGAAATATCCAGTTTTTTTGCAAAAACATTATGTATTCAATTCAAGGAGATCTTTAAATCATTAGCGAGAAATATCATTGAAATTGGTGCTGGATCTGGTCAGTTTGCTCTTCAGGTGATTCAATCATTAAGCAGTGCTAACGAAAATATTAATCATTATTTTATTCTAGAAATAAGCCACTCATTGCGAAGGCAGCAATACGAGTTATTAATAAAACATTTACCTTCATATTTATTTAGCAAGATTCAATGGGTTGAAGAAATCCCAGGGGGATACGAAGGCATCATTTTTTGTAATGAATTTTTAGATGCACTACCTGTAGACTTAATTAAAAAAGAATCAGACAAGTATTATCACAAAGGGGTTGGTGCGGAAGATGATTTACTTATTTGGAAAGATAATCTGATCAAAGATATATCTAGTTATGACCAAGTCAATTTAGAAAACCTTCCAGATAAATATCTTTTAGAACATTCACTTCATACTAAAAGTTGGCTTAATAAAATTGACCAATCTCTTAGTAAAGGCGTTGTGATGATTATTGATTATGGTTTTAATCAAACAGAATATTTTCATGAACAACGATCCCAAGGAACACTGATGTGTCATTTTAAGCATTATGCTCATGACAATCCTCTTATTCACGTTGGCATTCAAGATATTACAACCCATGTCAACTTTAGTTATGTTGCAAGAGAAGCTTTAAAACTAGGATTAAATATTACTGGTTTTATATCACAAGCAAATTTTCTTATTAATTGCGGCATATTAAATTTACTTGAAACAGTAAATATAGATGATAGAGCTTTATATATGAAATCGGTATCAGAGGTCCAAAAATTATTATCTCCTTCAGAAATGGGAGATTTGTTTAAAGTTATGACCCTACAAAAAAATATGGATATAGATCTTTTAGGATTTAAGCAAAACAATAGAGTTACAAAATTATGATGGAACAAAATAAAGAACAGATTAGGAAGAGACCAATTAGAAGTTATATTTTAAGGCAGGGCCGTATTACCGCAGCACAGGCAAAAGCCATTCAAGAAAACTTTCAAAAACATGCTGTTATTTTTGAAAATAAAATAACAAATTTTGATGATTTTTTTAAAAATAAAAATAGAGATCTCATACTGGAAATTGGTTTTGGTATGGGGACTTCAACTGCAGAAATTGCGAAATCGAATTTAAATAAAAATTATATTGCAATTGAAGTTCATTCACCTGGGGTAGGCAACTTACTTAAGTTAATTCAAGAAGACGACATTCCTAATTTGAAAATTATTCAACATGATGCGGTAGAGGTTCTAAATTTAATGGTACAGAATGAATCTTTGAATGGGATTCATATTTTTTTCCCAGATCCTTGGCCTAAAAAAAGACATCACAAAAGGAGGCTTATACAATCAAATTTATTAAAGCTTATCGCTCAGAAAATTAAAAAAACAGGTTATCTTCACATTGCAACAGACTGGGAAGATTATGCTTTGTGGATTATTGACCTTTTAGATAAAGAAGAATTATTGCAAAAGACGTCCTATGATTTTTTCAAAAAACCTGATTATCGGCCTTTAACAAAATATGAAAATCGAGGAATTAATTTAGGTTATCGGGTTTGGGACATGATCTATAGGCGTATTTAGCCATTTTCCAATGATAGTTTCAGCCTCATCGGAACCCTGTTTTTTTAGGCTAGAGAAAAGTTGAACTGTGCATTCAATACCAAGATTTGATCCCCATTTTTCGTTAATTTCTTTTTGAACAGCATGAAGTGTCTTATGGGAAGCCTCACGAGAAAGCTTATCTGCTTTAGTTAATAAAATATGAATAGGTTTTTTATTTAACGAAAACCACTCTAACATTTGTTGATCAAGAGTCGTGAGTGGACGTCTAATATCCATAACTAAAACAAGGCCAAAGAGAGAAGAGCGCTCAGATAGGTAAGTAGCTAAAGTTTTTTGCCAATGATCTTTGATCGCTTGAGGTACTTTGGCGTAACCATAACCCGGTAAATCAACCAAGAAACGATTCTCACCAAGAGAAAAGAAATTAATAAGCTGTGTTCGACCAGGCTGCTTACTAACAAAAGCTAGGCGATTGTGGTTTGCAAGCGTATTTATAGCACTAGATTTTCCCGCGTTTGATCTTCCGGCAAAGGCAATCTCAATCCCTGAAGGGGGAGGTAAATCACTTAAATGGTGAGCAGATATAAAATATGATGCGTTTTTGAAAATAGCCATGCGCTTTACCTAAACCTGTTCAATCCAATCAAAATGCTATCACGAGAATCGGATTTTAGATAAAATGAAGGCCTTGTAGATACTTTATATATGGAGCTTTGTGGAATGAGTGGTCGAAATGCTTTTTTTATTCTCATCTTGTCATATTTAATTTCAAGTACAGCAATTTCTGCAACGATAGAGCATAAAAATCCACCTCAAGCAGTTGCCAACGTTTGCGCAGCTTGCCATGGAATTGACGGCAATAGCGTTATTACTGCTAATCCGAAATTATCAGGACAACATGCTGAATATCTCTACAAACAATTAATTAATTTTAAATCTGGGGATCGAGCAAACTCAGTTATGTCCGGAATGGCAGCAATGTTATCAGATGCTGATATGCATGCGGTGGCAGAATATTTTTCAAAGCAAACATTAAATTTAGGGCAAGCTAAAACAAACGGTGCGGGATCATTAGGAGAAAAAATTTATCGTGCAGGTATTCAGGTTAATGGCGTGCCTGCTTGTGCTGCTTGCCACGGACCTTCAGGCGATGGTCTTCCTGTTAAATATCCGCGTTTAGGCGGCCAACACACAGAGTATGTTTTAAATCAATTAAGACAATTTAGACTCGGTGCTCGAGCAAATGATGAAGCAAAAGTGATGCGAACCATTGCTGCTAAATTAACTGATCAAGAAATGGAAGCAGTAGCTGATTATATCCAAGGCTTAAGATAAGTCATTCTAACTTTCAACTTAAGTTTAATTACTGCAACTTCCTAATAGTTCTCGTAGTCAAAACTTTTCATTTTAAAAAATGAGTTATTTTGAAATCTGCAATAATTAATTCCAAAAAAATAAACCAATTGCTAAGCTCAATGAGCTTCGCGGTATCTATGCTTGTATTTCTGGGTATCGCATCAATCATAGGAACAATTCTTAAGCAGAATGAGCCCTATGAGAATTACATTATTAAATTTGGTCAATTTTGGTTTGTATTTTTTGAAAAAATTGGTCTTTATGATGTTTATCATAGCGTTTGGTTTCTAACGATTCTTCTTTTCTTGGTGTTATCTACAACACTTTGCATTTTTAAAAATACTCCATCAATTCTTAAAGACTTTTTAATTTTTAAAGACTCCCTGGAGGAAAAATCACTTTTATCATTCACTCATCATCTTGTTATAAAAAATAAAAAGGATGTGAATGCTTCAAAAATTCTTCATTATTTAAAACAGGCTAAATTTAAGTTCAAAGACAAATCTAAGGAAAATGGCGATATTTTAATTGTTGCCAAGAAGGGAAACTACCAGCGCTTAGGTTATATCTTGACACATATTGGAGTGGTGATAATTTGCTTAGGTGGATTATTGGACGGTAATTTGATTTTTAAAGCTCAAGAATTATTAGGCTATAAAAAAATAGAAACATTAAATATGCCAGCTTCAAAGGTTCCAGAAGTAAGTAGATTAAGCATAGGCAATCCTTCATTCAGAGCAAATATGACCCTTGCTGAGGGGTCTTCAGATAACGTGGCATTTGTGAGAATGAAAGATGGATATCTTGTACAAGATTTGCCCTTTAAAATAACCTTAAAAGATTTTAGAATTGATCATTATTCAACAGGCATGCCCAAATCATTTGAAAGCGATTTGGTAATATCCGATCCTGAACTTTCTCAAGATATAACGAAAACAATAAGTGTTAATCATCCTTTTACTTATAAAGGTATTGCAATTTACCAATCAGATTTTCAAGATGGAGGCACAAAGCTCAATATTACACTTCGAAGTTTATTAAATTCTAATACCACCCAAAAAATAGATGGAAAAATCTTTGATAAAGTAAAGTTAGATAAAGATCAAATCACATACGAGTTTAATGATTTTAAAAAATTTAATGTATTACATTTAAAAGAGGGAGAAAAAGAAAAACCTAGAAATGTAGGTCCAAGCGTCACTTACAAGGTTAGGAATAACTCAGGACAGGCTCGGGAATACCTTTCATATCAATATGCCATGCCAATTGAAGGACGTTCATTCTTTATAAGTGGCATGAGAGAATCGCCGCAAGAAGATTTCAAATACTTAAAAATCCCTGCAGATGCAAAAGGCTCAATACATGACTTTATGGTGTTTAAAGATGCGATTCAAAATAAAAAACTGATTGAATCTGTAGCTAAAAAAATTGCAAATCAATCGGCTAATTCAGATAAAAATCAAGACATTAAAGAATCATTTGAAAAAAGCGTTAATAAATTAATGATCTTATTTGCAGAAGGAGGCTTTTCAAATATTGCTGAAAATATAGATAAAAATATTCCAGCCAGTGATAAAGAAAAAGCAGTGCAAACTTATTTAAAAATTATTGATATTGCATCAAGCGAGCTCTATAAAGATCAATTTAATCTGGCTGATAAAGACCTTAATCAACTTCGAATTACATTTATTCAAGATGCATTAAATGCTTATAGCGATATATTTTTTTATGGAGTGCCTTATTATTTTGAATTAACAAGTTATGAACAAAAAGAAGCAAGTGGGCTCCAATTAACTAAGTCTCCTGGCCAGTTTTGGGTTTATCTTGGATCCCTAAGTTTAGTACTTGGTATTTTTTCAATGATTTATTTGCATGAAAGAAAATTATGGTTGCTTATTAAGGCAAAAGGGGGCGTTATACTTGCATTAAGCTCAAATCGTAAAAATATAGATTTCGAAAATGATTTCAAGAAATTAATTCGAGAAATTAAAAAAATTATTCAATAATAGGTGGAATATGTTCAATAAATTATTTAAATCTTCTAAGGCCACATTTCAATCATTTAATGTTTTGTACTTCGTTTTTTTATTGGGCGGTGCCTTTTATGCGCTAAAAACATTTCATAATTATATGGATCTTTATGAGAAAGTAATTTTATTTGGAAGCGTTGGGTTCTTTACTTGGCTTGGATGGAAGTGGAATCAATCAAAAAAAATTATGATTTTGGTTTCTGTGACCAGTATTTTTGCGATTTATCTATATCAAGGCGTTCTCTTTAATAATGAGCGGATATTCTTGTTGAAATATTTAATAGCAAGTCAATCAGCTATTATGTGGATGAATGTTTTTTTCGTAATGTCACTCTTTCTCTATTGGTTAGGCCTACTTACAAAAAATAGTCTAATAGACAATATTGCTTCCTCTTTTACGTTTGTGGCAGTTTTGTTTGGTTTCGTTGGATTACTTGTCAGATGGTATGAATCTTATTTAATGGGTCTTGATATTGGCCATATTCCGATCAGTAATTTATACGAGGTATTTATTCTCTTTTGTTTAATTACCTCGCTTTTATATTTATTTTATGAAGAAAGATTTAATACAAAAAAACTAGGTGCTTTTGTTTTAATTGTTATTAATGCGGCTGTGGGATTTATTTTATGGTATACATTCAATCGGCATGCAGATGGTGTTCAGCCTCTAGTACCCGCCCTTCAATCCTACTGGATGAAAATACATGTCCCTGCTAATTTTATTGGCTACGGATCGTTCTCATTAGCAGCCATGGTATCGCTCGCTTACTTACTTTCGGGCAAAAAAATACTAACTTCTTATTTGCCAAAATTAGTTGTACTTGATGATCTTATTTATAAATCTATTGCAATTGGATTTATCTTTTTTACAATCGCGACGATTTTAGGCGCCATATGGGCAGCAGAAGCTTGGGGGGGTTATTGGTCATGGGACCCAAAAGAAACATGGGCACTAATTGTTTGGTTAAATTACGCAGCCTGGCTGCATTATCGAATCGTTAAAGGCTTAAGAGGACCTATTTTGGCATGGTGGGCACTGATTGGGCTTGTTATTACTACTTTTGCTTTTTTAGGTGTCAATATGTTTCTATCGGGACTTCATTCATACGGTCAACTTTAATTCCATGTAGAATGTAGGCTTAATATTTACATTCAAATATGATCCAAAAAAATATAGTTGAAATTAAAAATCTATCTTTTGGCTACGGCAATCGTATGCTCCATAAAGATATCAATATGGTTTTTCCTCGCGGCAAAGTTACAGCCATAATGGGAGGAAGCGGTTGCGGTAAAACAACTATTCTTAGATTAATAGGCGGCCAAATAAAACCCAAAGCTGGTCAAGTAAGTGTGGATGGCAAAATTGTTCACAAACAAGATAGACAAGGTCTTTATGAATTACGAAGAAAAATGGGCATGCTTTTTCAGCACGGCGCTCTTTTTACCGACTTGTCTGTATTTGATAATGTGGCATTTCCAATGCGCGAACATACAAAATTGCCAGAAAGTATGATTCGAGATTTGGTTCTTATGAAACTTAATGCTGTTGGTCTCAGAGGTGCTCATAGACTTATGTCTGCTGAGCTTTCGGGAGGAATGGCAAGACGAGTAGCGCTTGCAAGGGCTATTGCATTAGACCCTGATATTATTATGTATGATGAGCCTTTTGCAGGATTAGATCCTATCTCCATGGCAGTCATTTGTGATCTTATCAGGACACTCAATGATGCGCTTGGAGCAACCTCAATTATTGTGACGCACGATGTAGAAGAAGCTTTTGCTTTTGCAGACTATATTTATTTTATTGCTAATGGAACAGTTGCAGCCGAAGGCACACCTAAGGAATTATCAAAATCAAAACTCCCTTTCGTACATCAATTTGTTCATGGAGAGAAAGATGGGCCAGTTCCATTTCATTACAAGGCTCCTAGCTATAAAAAAGATATTTACGAGTCCGTTTAATTTATGAATCCAATTTTCAAAATTTTAAGCAATATAGGCAATCAAGTTACTTCAAGAATTTGGCGCTTAGGGTCAGCGACAAGATTATTTTTACTAACTTTAATTTATTCAGGCGAAAGCTTTAGACGAATTCATTTAATGATTCGTGAAATTTACTTCACTGGTGTGATGTCCATAATTATTATTGTAGTATCTGCTTTTTTTGTAGGTATGGTGTTGGGCCTCCAAGGTTATTACACATTACAAAAGTATGGTTCTTCAGAATCCATTGGCGTCTTAGTTGCCTTAGCCTTATTAAGGGAGCTTGGTCCAGTTGTTACTGCGCTTTTATTTGCAGGAAGAGCGGGAACCGCAATTACTGCTGAAATTGGTTTAATGAAAGCCACTGAGCAATTATCTGCTATGGAAATGATGGCTATAAGTCCAATTGCTAGAATTATTGCTCCGAGATTTTGGGCTGGTGTTATTTCAATGCCCATTCTAGCTTCGATTTTCTCAATGGTAGGTGTTATGGGAGGCTATTTGGTTGCAGTTCCTATTATTGGTGTAGATCATGGCGCATTTTGGTCGCAAATGAATGTGAATGTTGATTTTAGATTTGACGTGATTAATGGATTGATTAAGAGTCTCGTATTTGGGATTGCGTGTACGATTATTGCACTTTATGAAGGTTATGATGCCCCCCCAACAGCGGAAGGAGTAAGTCGAGCCACTACAAGGACAGTAGTCACTTCTTCACTTGCTGTTTTAGGATTAGATTTTATTTTAACTTCGTTTATGATGTCGTATTAATATGCGATTGGAGCCATTATGGATAAAACAACTTTAGATATTTGGGTAGGTTTATTTGTCGCAACTGGAATCGCAGCGCTTATGGGTTTAGCTATGAAAGTTGGTAATCTTACGAGTAATACTCTGGGAGAAACTTACATGGTTACAGCCAACTATGAAAATATTGGCGGCCTTAAACCAAGAGCGCCGGTTAAAAGTTCAGGCGTCGTTGTAGGCCGAATTGATAACATCAAATTTGATACTAAAGCTTATCAAGCAGTCGTAACTCTAAAAATAGATAAAAGATATCCTTTTCCTAAGGATACTTTCGCAAATATTTATACATCGGGCTTATTGGGAGAACAATATATTAGCCTGGAGCCGGGCGGTGACGATCATTTTTTAAAAGAAGGAGATCGTATATCTAAAACACAAGATGCAGTTGTGTTGGAAAAGCTTATCAGTCAGTTTTTATATAATAAAGCTACTGATGAGCCTAAAAAATAATTTTTTTAAAAGGATTTTAAAGCCATGAAGAAGTTTTTATTAATTATTTTAACATTGGTAATGTCGATCACTGTATCTGCTGCAGAGGCCCCAGACCTTTTCGTTAAGAAGATAGCCGATGAGGTTTTTGAAATTTTAAAAACAGATAAAGATTTAAAAGCAGGCAATAAAGAAAAGGCATACAAAATTACTGAAGAAAAAATACTTCCTTTTTTTGATTTTGATCGAATTTCTAAACTTGTTCTTGGTAAAGCATGGCCAGCCGCTTCAAAAGAAGAGCAGGAGGCTTTTAAAAAAGAATTTAGATTAATGATTATTAAAACTTATGGCAGTGCATTGTTAAAGTTTAAAGATCAAACCTTAAACTATAAACCAACCAGATTCCAACCATCAGACGAGGAAGTATTGGTGAGAACAGAAATTCTGCAGTCCGGAGCCCCTCCTTTACCTATAGATTACATGTTAGAGAAAGATGGTAGTTCTTGGAAAGTTTTTGATATTATTATTGAGGGCGTTAGTTTAGTTACGAATTATCGTGGTCAGTTTGGTAATGAAATAAAACAAAATGGTATAGCCTCTCTTATTACAAAACTTGCTGAAAAAAATGCTGACACCGGTAAAGCGACAGCAAATAAATGATCAGTTTTGATAAAAATCAATGGCAGTTAAGTGGTGATCTTACAATTGAAAAGATTCCGACTGTTATTGATTTAATTAATAAACAAAAATTAGACAAAAAAACGACGATTGATTTCTCAAGAGTAACTTCAATAGACACATCAACATTAAGTTTAATTTTTGAATTACAAAGGCAAGCTAAAAAAACACAATCACAGTTTATTTTTAGAAATTTACCAAAAAATTTAAATAGCCTAGCGAAATTATATGGAGTGGAAGATTTAGTATCTTCCCTCCATTAAATTTTGCATTCCTAAGTTTCATTTAAGAAACATGCTGCATTCATACCTATGAAAAAAGCCATCGTATTCAAGAGTGTTAAAAAGAACTTTGGAAAATTAGAGGCGCTTAAAGGTATTGATCTCACAATAGAAGAGGGCGAATTTTTTGGACTCTTAGGCCCCAATGGTGCTGGAAAATCAACTCTTATTAATATTCTAGCAGGACTTGCAAAACCATCCTCAGGCTCGATTAAAGTGATGGGCTATGATGTTACTCAAGATTATCAGTATGCAAGAAGATCTCTTGGTATTGTGCCCCAAGAATTAGTATTTGACCCTTTTTTTAATGTTCGTGAAATGCTTCGATTCCAAGCAGGCTACTTTGGCAAAGGTCGAGAAAATGATGATTGGATTGATGAAGTCATAGAAGAGCTAGATCTAAAAGATAAAGCCAATACTAATATGAGAATGCTTTCTGGTGGCATGAAAAGGAGGGCCTTAATAGCCCAAGCCCTTGTGCATATGCCTCCAGTCATTGTTTTAGACGAGCCGACGGCAGGTGTGGATGTAGAGCTTAGAAAAAGATTATGGCAATTCATCAAAAAACTTAATCAAAAAGGCCATACAATTGTTTTGACTACACATTATCTAGAAGAAGCTGAAACTCTCTGTAGTCGAATTGCTATGATGGACCAAGGCAAAATCGTTGCATTAGATAAAACAAAAAACCTATTAAAACGTTTCTCAGCAAAAAATTTAAATCTTCGTTTAGATCTAAAAGGTAAAAAAATTCCTATAAGCATTCAGAAATTTATGCAAAATTTAGATTATCACTCAATCAGTTTTTTAATTGAAGAGATAGCAGAAGTAGAGTTTATTATTAGTGAATTAAAAAAATCAAAAATTAAAATATTGGATATGGAACTTACCAATTCGGATTTAGAAAACGTCTTTTTAAAGCTTACTGGAAGTAAAAAATGACAAATTTTAAAAATGAGTTTATAGGTACATGGACCCTTCTTAAGAAGGAATTATTAAGGTTTTGGCGTGTTGTTTTTCAGACGGTAGCTGCGCCTGTGATTACTGCAGTACTTTACTTACTCATCTTTTCTCATGTTTTAGCAAATCATGTAAAAGTTTATGACAATGTTGAGTACACAGCATTTCTTATTCCAGGTTTAATTATGATGTCTTTATTACAAAATGCTTTTGCAAATAGCTCTTCAAGCCTTATTCAATCTAAGGTTATGGGAAATATTGTATTTATTTTATTAACACCTATCACTTATCTTCAATTTTTCTTGGCTTTCCTAATAGCTTCAATTGCAAGAGGTATTTTTGTAGGTGCTTGCATTTACTTATTTGCTCTTCTATATGTAGATTTGCCTATGTTACATCCCTGGATTATTTTTGCATTTGCGATAATTGGCGGTGCATTACTTGGTACGTTTGGAATTATTGCAGGTATATGGGCTCACCGATTTGATCAGATGGCAGCCTTCCAAAATTTTGTGATCATGCCGTTATCTTTCCTGTCAGGCGTGTTTTATTCAATTCATTCCTTGCCGCCTTTTTGGCAAAAGGTATCACAGCTCAACCCTTTCTTTTATATGATTGATGGTTTCCGTTACGGTTTCTTTGGGCAATCTGATGTGGCTCCATTATTAAGCCTCTCAATCGTAACCTTCTTTTTTGCAGTGTTAGCTTCCATTACATTAGGAATGCTAAAATCCGGCTATAAATTAAGAAGCTAAAAGATGACCGCTGACGATATTAAGCAATCGATTCTCGAAAAACTTGAATGTGAGTTTATTGAGATTTTAGGTGACGACGGATCTCATTTTGAAGGTACGATTGTAAGTGATTTATTTGAAGGATTAAATCGGGTTAAACAACATCAAATGGTATTTAATGCTTTAGGCGATAAGATGAAAAGTGAAATTCATGCTCTATCTATGAAGACTTATACACCAAATGAATGGAATCAATTAAAAACGTAATATTGAGGAGTAAGGCATGAGTGCGCAAGAGAAGATTCAAAAAAC
>JACCDX010006051.1_pt1 | contig 25923 bp, 22 predicted proteins | sample 7449681 | NCBI WGS metagenome assembly JACCDX01 (sample SAMN15323450, study PRJNA562643) | freshwater metagenome | isolation source: river surface water | place: USA:Blue River Watershed | collected 2017-08-18
AACGTCAAAAGAAGGAAAGCCACATCACACATCGCTGTCATGTCGAGTGAGACACTTTGTCTTTTGGCTTTAACTTTTGGCATAACAATTATTTTTTTGAACTGTGAATAAAATTGAATGAAAGGGCAACGCCCCTAAATCGGTTCAAATATTAATTGTGATGCGTAGCATAATTTTGGTTAACACTTAAGCCGATCTCATCTATGCTGTAAGTTAACTCATCAATTTTCGCTGTAAACACGTTGTATGCAATGATACAGATCGCTGAAGTACCGATACCTAATGCTGTATTGATTAGGGCCTCAGAGATACCATTCGCTAATGCAGCTGAATCTGTAGATCCACCTGAATTACCCAATGAAGCAAAGGCCTTGATCATACCAATTACCGTTCCTAATAGACCGATCAAAGTTGATACCGAAGCCAATGTTGCAATAATAGTCAAGTTTTTCTCTAACATTGGCAATTCCAATGAAGTAGCTTCTTCAACTTCTTTGCTCAAAGCAGCTAATTTTTGCTCTTTATCCAAACCAGAATCAGAGATTAATGCCTTGTATTTTTTGATTGCAGCTAATGTAACATTACCTACAGATCCTTTTTGCTTATCGCAAGCCTTCAAAGCACCTTCAACATCATCCTTATCTAAAGAAGCTTGAATTGCACGAACGAATGCATTTACATCACCAGTTCCTTTTGCTTTACCGATTGTAAACATACGCTCGATTGAAAATGTTAATGCAGTTAAGAAACAAGTCATCAAAACTGGCACAATAACTCCACCTTTGTAAACTACACCAAAGTAGTCACCTGGTAGTGGGTGTCCTTCATTTGTTCCACCTTCAAAGTGAGATCCATCTCCCATGACAAGGGTGTAAATTGCAATTGCAACAGCAAACAGGACAATTAAGATTAAACCTGCAGAAATACCGCCAGATTTTTTTTCGGTTGCAGCTGGCTTAGCAGCTGGCTTTGGTTGTTGTGTACTCATTAGTTTGGTAATTTGGGGTTAAAGAATTATTTTTTGTTAATAAAACTTGTTGAAAAATGACGGAGTAGTTTTCATAGTTTATCTGCCGCTGTATTTTTCAGTACAAGCAAAAGTAATGCAATTCTAATTTAATTTTTACATGCCCCAAACCCCTCACCGCGCAAAATATTCGACCCAAAAAAAAAGCTATTGTACTATCTTGATATTTTACCCAAAAATAGCCCCTTTATTAGGTACTTTTTTGAGAATTAAAATTTGAAAAAAAAATTAAAAAAAAATTAAAATCAACCAATTACGACCCCAAATAGTACCAAAAAAATATACCTTTGCTCCCTAAACTTCGAAAATGGACTCCCCTTTTAGCCCTAAAGGCCCACGGGCCGCACACCGCAAAAGCGAAAGCCAGCCCCTAAAGGAGGCGATTGAGTCCCTTTTACGCGTCTATAAACTCCAAGGCCAATACGACGAAACTTATATAGTAGCCCATTGGGAAGAGATCATGGGTAAACCGATCGCCGCGCGTACCCAAAAAATATACATCAAAAATGGTAAACTGTTTCTCCAACTAGACAGCGCGCCGCTCAAAAAAGAACTCATGATGGCCAAAGCCAAAATGATTGAATTGATTAACAAATACGCACACTCCGAGCTGATACAAGAGGTCGTATTCTTATAATAATTCCCATGTCCCAACTACCCCACCTGTTAAAACCTGGAAATCGTGTAGGCATCATCTCGCCCGCATCACATCCCACTTCCGATCAATGGAAAGCTGGACTTCAAGTTTTATCCGACTGGGGACTGGAAATTGTATTGGGAGATCATTATTTAGCCGAGCACTTTGGTCTAGGCGGAACAGATGAGCAACGCCGCGCGGACCTGCAACAGATGCTCGACGACCCAAGCATCGCAGCGATTTTTCCACTACGCGGTGGTTATGGCGTCAGCCGACTCCTCGACGGGTTGGATTTTACGAAATTTCGCAATAACCCCAAATGGGTCGTTGGCTTCTCCGATATCACCGCACTACTTTGCCACATAGACACCTTTTCCATCGCCAGCATACATGGCCCCATGCCCAATAATTTCTGCCAAAAAGGTGGAGAAGCGGCATTGGCCAATTTACATACCCTGCTTTTCGAAGGTCGAACCCACATGCATACCACAAGTCACGCATTGAATAAACATGGCGTTGCAGAAGCAAGTATTATTGGAGGCAACCTTTCATTACTGACCCACTTGATTGGAAGTAACAGCTTCCCTAATCCCAAAGGGAAAATTCTTTTTATTGAAGAAGTAGGCGAACGCCTGTATCATGTGGACCGACTATTACTTCAACTCAAGCGAGCTGGGTATTTGGCCGACCTAGCCGGATTGATCATTGGCGGGTTTACCGATTGCAAAGAAGCTAGTTTAACCATAGGCTTAAGTGTCGAAGATATGATTCTCGAACATACAGCAGCCTATCACTACCCCATAGCTTTTGATTTCCCGGCTGGACATATTCCCAACAACCAAGCCATTCCTATGGGTAAAAAAATCAAGTTCTTGGTAAATGCAGAAATTGTCCAAGTAACTGATTAGAACCCTTCGTTTTTCTGCGAGCACACACGTAGATTTAATAAAAAAAGATGCTCGCAAAAACTTACGGCATGTCCGTTATAGGCATTTCCGCCGCACTCATCACCATTGAAACGAATGTAGGCCGCGGCAGCAAATGCTTTCTCGTGGGCCTACCAGATTCCACCATCAAAGAATCGATCCTTCGTGTCGAATCAGCCATCAAACACATGGGGTGTTTTTTTCCCAGACGCAAAGTGATCATTAATTTGGCCCCCGCAAACATCCGGAAAGAAGGCTCAGCCTATGACTTGCCCATCGCTTTATCACTGATGCATGCCTCCGAACAAGTGGACATGCAAGTATTAGCTAATTTTGTCATTATGGGAGAGCTTGCGCTGGATGGCGTACTTAGGCCAATCAAAGGTGCTTTAGCCATGGGGATCGAAGCGAAGAAACAAGGCTTCACGAAGATAATCTTACCTTTGGCCAATGCGACGGAAGCCGCTTTAATTGAAGGTATGGAGGTTTTTGGCATGGAAACCTTACGAGAAACCGTCCTATTCCTACGCGGTAAAACTAGCCACATTCCTTTCCCCACGACTAAAACGAATACATATCCCCATGACAACAGCCTGGATTTTGCCCATGTCCATGGCCAAAAAGTTGCCAAAAGAGCATTCGAGATCGCCGCAGCAGGTGGGCACAACCTGATCCTCATCGGTCCACCAGGAGCCGGAAAAACGATGCTGGCCAAACGCATACCGAGCATCTTGCCTCCACTCAGTTTAGAAGAAGCCATGGAAACCACGATCATTCACTCAGTTGCAGGAAAAATTGCGCAAAATTCACAATTGATTTCCAAGCGCCCCTTTCGAGCACCACATCATAGTATATCTGCTACCGCGCTAATCGGAGGTGGCTCCAATCCACAACCGGGGGAAATTTCACTGGCACACAATGGTGTCTTATTCCTTGACGAATTACCCGAATTTTCACGTCATGCCTTAGAGGTCATGCGCCAGCCACTTGAGGACCACCTCGTACTGATATCTCGGGCCAAATCAGCCATCGAATTTCCGGCAAACTTTATGCTCATCGCCAGCATGAACCCCTGCCCCTGTGGTTATTTCAACCATCCTACCAAAGACTGTACCTGCGGCGAAGAAATGGTCAAACGCTACTTGAATAAAATATCTGGGCCACTCCTCGACCGCATCGACTTACATATAGAAGTAAGTCCGGTCGCCTTCGAAGACATCCGATCGTCTGAAATAGCCGAAGCCAGCGAGGCCATTCGAAAGCGTGTGATTAACGCACGAAAAATACAGCAACAACGCTTTATCCACAGCCCTAAAGTGCATGCCAATGCGGGGATGACAGGCCTCCAAGTCCGTCAGTTTTGTCAGCTCAACCCAGACGTAGAACAACTTTTACAACAAGCCATGCATCGATTAAAACTTTCAGCACGTGCCTATGAACGCATACTTAAAGTTGCCCGAACCATTGCCGATTTAGCTGACCAACCAGAAATAAATACACGGCACATGGCTGAGGCCATCACGTATCGAAATTTAGATAGAGAAAATTGGGCAGGATAATGTAATTTTGGGAAAAATAATACAGATGACTCGAACGCTTGCAATCATTGGTTTTTTATGCACACTCGCACTTTCAAGTTTTGGACAAAATCCCTCCTTCAAAACGTGGGAAGCCCCCGAAGCAATTTTTCAGCGGGCAGCCAAAGAAAAAAAACCGATTTTACTCGAAGCATTTCTGCCTACTTGTTCCCATTGTTTGGCCTACGACAAAACCCTGCGGAGTCCAGTCATCAAAAATTACCTCGACAAAAACTTTCTTGCCTATCAATTAGATCTTTCTAAACGAGAAAATGGCCTTTTCTTACGCAAGAATAAAATCTACATCCCTTCCACCCCATCCTTTATAATCCTCTCCCCCGAAGGCAAAATCTGGCATGTAGAAATTATGGGCGAAGAATTGAATTCCGTACCGGGGATTCTGAAGACACTACAACTTGCCACAGATCCTAAAGAACGCGATGCAGCGAAATTAGCACGTTACCAAGCGGGAGAACGCCAACCGGACTTATTACTTTCTACAGCATTCTACACGCGCGTCACCATGGACACGACACAGAATATGGCTATTGTCAACGACTATGCAAAATCAGAGGCAAGAGAAAACTATGGATCCGAATTGAACTTTCTTTTGATTCAAAAAGCAATGCTTGATTCAGACAATCCAATTTTTAGTTATTTCATCAAAAATCTTCCTGCCTACTATGCCAAATACGATACGGCCATGGTCAAACAAATGGCTGAAAACGTATTGATGTCGAGTATTTTTTCCAGTCGAGCACGCAACTACAGTCCAGCACGTATTCAGTCCATCAAAAATGATTTGACACTACTCGGGATTCCCGCCAAACAAATTGCCATGCGATTTATTGTCCTAGAGGTGCTTATTGACCTAGATCAAGCGAAGACAACGCAAGCAATTGAGCGCATCAATCAGTTTTACGAAGGGAAACCAATTCCTGAAAAAGAGAAGGCATTTTGGTGTAAGCAGCTAACCCGAAAAGGAGATGCGACAAGTCCATGTCCCTTACCTTAATTCATTTTGCAATTTTCCTGTAAATGCATTAATTTCATTGACAAATTAGTAACCTCTGTGCTCCTGGTATGAAAAAAGTTTTACTCCTACTTATTTGTAGTTCCATTGGAATCTTGGCAACGAGTTCCATTCCTTTAGGTGGAGAAGAATCATTGGAATCCGTCTTCAAGCGCATTAAAGAAGAGGTTGATCAAAATTCAAAAGCCTATGTTACCTTGGGCGATGCCTGCAAGAAAATTGGCCATCGTTTAACAGGCAGTGCAAACGGCAAAAAAGCAGAAGAATTTGCTTACCAACTATTCAAAAGCTACGGATTTCGTGATACCAAATATGAAGGATTTCAAGTAGAAGCTTGGGCGCGCGATACCGTTACCTTATCCGTTGCTCCTCCCAAATCAGATGACTTTAGAGACATTAATGTAGTTGCCTTAGCACTTACCCCAGTAGAAGCAAACGTAACAGGAACCATCATCGACTGTGGCAATGGATTAGATGCGGATTTTGCTGCCAAAAAGGACCTCGTAAAGGGCAAAGTGGTTCTGGCGAACATTGGCTTATTAGACGCCCCAGCCGGCACAAGAAATCTACATCGTTCCGAGAAAACAGCCTTAGCTATTCAATATGGTGCCATTGGTGTCATCTTTGTCAACACCGTCAAAGGCGAAGTTTTACTAACTGGAACGGCTTCCGTAACAGGTAATTTAATTTCCATACCGGCCGTTTGTATTTCGCTTGAAAGCGGCACCGAATTGCGCAAATGGCTCGTGGAGCAGCCAGGCTTATTGAGCATGATTGAGATGCATAATGTAAGCCAACCCATCAAAGCGCGCAATGTAGTAGCTACCTTAAAAGGTGCAAGTAGAAAACTTCGCCACGAAAAAATCATCATCGGCGGCCATTTAGATTCTTGGGATCTTGCCACGGGAGCCATAGATAATGGAATTGGTTCATTTTCGGTCATAGACATCGCCCGTACATTCAAGGCACTAGGTTTGACAAGCAAACGAACCATTGAATTTGTAGCATTTATGGGCGAAGAAGAGGGCTTACTTGGCTCTAAAGCTTACATTGAACGCGCCAAACGCACAGGGGAAATTGACGATATTGTCTACATGATCAATTTAGACATGGTGAATAATGTCTATGGCTTTAACGCAGGTGGACGTGATGAAATGCTTCCTATCCTGAAGGAAATCGGGGATAAAATCAAATCCATCGATGCGAAATTTGGCAACGAAATTCACAATTCTGCCGGACTACATTCAGATCATCAGGCATTTTTAATGGAAGGTATTCCCGCAGCTGACCCACTTGGGAAATTATCCAGATCCGTGTTAGATTGTTACCATGCTAATTGTGATTCATTCGATTTAGTGAATAAATCAGAAATGGAAAACAATGTAAAATATACAGCCATGTTACTGTATGCGTTGGGTAATGCGCCCAACATCCCAGCCAAAAAGCTCGACTTCTATTCAACACGCGACTTTTTCATTAAGCAAAATTTACGCCGAGAGTTAGAATTAGGCAATGAATGGCGTTGGGGGAATAATTAAAAAAACATATTTTTACACTTTATTGACCTATTATTGCCTACATGAATACTTCGAACCCATCTTTTTTTGATCACGACATGGAAATGATTCCGGAAAATTCTTTTAAATCTATCATCAAAGTTATCGGTATCGGTGGTGGCGGCTCAAATGCCGTGAAGCACATGAAAGAGATGGATATCAAAGGCGCAGATTTAGTTATCTGCAACACAGATTCACAAGCATTAGCGTCAAACCCGGTACAAACGAAGATTAAGCTGGGCCAACAAGGTTTAGGTGCAGGTACGGATCCGGAAGTAGGCCGACAAGCCGCTATGGAATCACGCGAAAAAATCCAACAGGTCTTATCGAATGATACGCAAATGGTGTTTATCACTGCGGGCATGGGTGGAGGAACAGGAACAGGAGCCGCACCGGTCATTGCAGAAATCGCACGTGAGCGTAATTTGTTAACCGTTGCTGTAGTCACTGCTCCCTACAAGTGGGAAGGAAGAGATAAAATCCACTTCGCTATGGCGGGCGTAGATAAATTAAAAAGCTTTTGCGACACGGTCATCGTTGTCATGAATGATAAATTAGCCGAACACTACGAAAATTTACCGATGTCCGATGCTTTCTCGAAAGCAGACGATGTCTTGGCAAAAGCCGTTAAATCGGTCGTTGACGTAATCTCAAAACCAGGTGATATCAATACTGACTTTATGGATGTAAAGAAAGTATTGACAAACGCCGGAAAAGCCATGATGAGTTCGTCGTATGGTGAAGGTGAGAATCGCGCTGCGGATGCTATTGAAGAAGCATTGAAATCTCCATTATTAAATTCGCAAGAAATTAAAGGCGCGAAGCGCATCTTAGTAACGGTATCCACCTGTAGCAAGCGCCCATTATTGATGAAGGAACAAAACACCATTATCAATTACTTGAATGATCGTATTTACGCCCAAGCGGATATGGTGAAGTTTGGTTATTCGACCGACAATGACCTAAATGAAAGCTTATATCTAACGGTAATTGCCGCAGGTTTTGAGCATGAAGAAGATGGTTTCAATGACTATTTTAAAGGAAATAAATCCAAGCCTTACGCGCAAGGAGAATTTGAAACACAAGAGCTAATTCCTGGGAACCCGATTACTCTTGAAGCTGAAAATTTATCAGAGGAAGAGCGCTTTGATCAAATGGTCTCGCAATATGCAAACGGGGGAATTTCAGAAATGGAATTTAATGTACCTACCTTCAAGCGTAATCATGCTGAATTAATTTCATTAGAAACGATCCGCCAAGAGGATTGGGTTGTGACAGATTTATTCGAAAACTAATTCGATCGTATTTGTTGAATAGCCTGGCGAATGATTTCTTCACTTGCCTGGGCTACCTCAAATTCTGAAATCGTTGCAACGCCACCCATGGAAATGCCCGGTCTGCGGTATTCCATCATTGAATTACGAACCGTTCGTGCGCTTAAATGTATCGCATCAACCCCTATTTGCTTGAAAAAGGTGCAGTTTTGAGGATTGACCCCACTTCCAGCCATCATTTGAATTCGGCCATCGGCACGTTCAACCATCTCCGCTAAAGCTTCGATTCCATCCATGGCCTTGTCTTTTTGACCTGAACTTAAAATTCGAACAAAACCTAAATCAATTAGCCCCTCCATGACCGCGAACGGATCTCGAGAAACATCTATGGCCCGATGGCATGTAAGTGAGACGCCATGAGCCACCCGTTTGATATCTTTCAAAAAATCAATATCGAGATCCCCATTTGGCAGCAGAGCTCCCACAACTAAACCGTGTACGCCCGCAGCCACTAAATCAGCCGCCTCCGCTAACATCGTTTGCTTCTCCGAAGCATCATAACAGAAATCACCTCCGCGAGGGCGCAACATGGCATGCACTTGAATGCTGGTATCCGCTAACACCCGTTTAACCAAACCGGTGGATGGCGTCGTCCCACCGTCATGAGGGCCCGCACATAGTTCGACGCGATCGGCTCCTGCGCGATCAGCAGCCAAACAAGAAAAGAGCGAATAGGCACAAACTTCAACGGCGATTTCTTGATTATTCTTCATAAAAAGAGGCGAAAAAACGCCGAAAATGAGTCTTTTTGATATTTATTCAAAATTTAAAAAATAAATCTTTTATAAATATATTTTTATTTTACTTTTGCACACAGATCAATTTGAAATACTAAAATTACAAATCATATGTATTGGACACTAGAACTTGCCTCCTATTTAGAAGATGCGCCTTGGCCAGCCTCTAAAGATGAATTAATTGACTTCGCGATCCGCACGGGATCACCTTTGGAAGTAGTTGAAAACTTACAAGAATTAGAAGACGATGGACAACCCTTCGAAAGCATTGAAGAAATTTGGCCAGACTATCCAACGAAAGATGACTTCTTTTTCAACGAAGACGAGTATTAATTAAGAGGCGAAAGCCTCTTTTTTGTTGGCCTTAATCTCCTCCGCCAACCGTGCATGACGTAAACCGATTCCCCAGCGGCGCATGAGAACATCGTCCCAACAAGTCGCCATTTCATATGTTTTTAGATAATCTAGCTCACCAGCCACATAAGGCAATTCAGGATGAATACGTGTTAAATCACCCGTTAATAAGGCAAATGCCTGTGAACCATAGGTAGCCCATAAATGAGTTTGAATATCCGTATGCAAGTGATCCGACTCCACTAAAAAACGAGGCCTTTCATTTTCGTATCCTCCCACAAGTGTGTGATTCTGTGTGCGACAAGCGCTAGGAGATTTATGCAAAACTTCTCGTTCCAACTCATCAAGTGTGTCAGCTGCCATGACACGGTAAGTGGTCCATTTACCACCCATGATACTCACCAATTTACTTCGACCATCTATTTCAACCTCATGATCTCGCACTAAAGATTTGGTATCGGTGGACAATGCACTATCCAATGCAGCCTGCAATAATGGCCTTTGACCTACGAAAGTTGCATTCACGTCTTTTTTTGTGGCTTTTTTCGTCGCATACCGATTAAAATAGTCTAACAAATAATCAACCTCTGTCGGTAGAATTTCAGGTGATTCGGATAGTGAATCGGGGTCGTCTGTGGTACCTACCAATACATATTCGCGCCATGGAATGACAAAGATTACCCGGCCATCATCCGTTTTGGGAATTAATAAAGCCGTGGCACCTGGCCAAAATTCTGCAGACAAAATGATGTGCGCACCTCGACTTACCTTCATCCGAGGCTTTAATTTCGGATTAGCCAATGCCCTGACATGATCTGTAAATGGCCCCGTCGCATTGACAACGGCTTTAACAGGGATTTGATAGGTTTGACCTGATAGCAGATCCGTCCAGCAAACCTCTTTAATTTTTAAACTCTTGGGAGAATGTACAAACGAATTCAATGTGGCGTAATTCAATATGCAAGCACCCGCAGCCTCTGCGGCTTGTAAGATCGCAAGCGCATATCGCGCGTCATTGAATTGCCCATCATAATATAAAACGCCTCCACGCACATGATGCATTTCTAAACTCGGACATAGAGCTCGCATTTGGCGCTGACTTAATCCCCGACTAGGCTCTAAATTTGTGCGTCCTGCAATCAAATCATATACCCACATGCCAATGCGGTAATATACACGATCAAACCACGTGTAACAGGGAGTCAATAAAGCTAAGGGGTGAGCCAAAAATGGGGCGTTTTGCAATAAAATCTTGCGCTCATGTAACGCTTTATAGACCATTTTAAACTGCTGCCAATCTAATTTTTTAACAGCTTGTTCAAGGTATCGAACGCCTCCATGAACCAATTTGGTGGACTTAGATGAAGTTTGAGTGGCAAAATCTCCCTTTTCAATGAGCAAAACACGATATCCTCGTAATGTCGCATCTAAAGCAACCCCAGCACCACTCGCACCACCACCTATGATACAAAGATCAAATGGTTCCTCTAGTTTCTGTAATTGATCTGGGCGATTGAATGCCATGACAGGAAATTTAACTTCTAAACAAATGATTTACCCACATTTACTCACAATTTGGAAAATAAAAAGCAAAAGATTCCACTAATATTGATATAAATGGCGGAGATTTTATAATTTTGCAGTCCTTAAAAAAGAATTAATTAGTCGTATGGCAAAGAAAGAAACAAACGAATCGATTGAAATTATTGAAAGCCCAGAAGCTCTTCAACAAGAGTTAACGAAGGTGACCGGTTTTTTTGAAAATAATAAATCTTCTGTAATTCTAGCAGGCATTGTGGTAATCGGTGCGATTGTTGGCTACTTCGGATTCAATTGGTACCAAAACGAACAGGCCATCGAAGGTGAGAAAAAATTATACAAAGCAGTTTATGCATTTGAATCAGATTCATTAGCGGCCGCAGCTAAAGATTTAGCTAAAGTTTCCGATGAGTTTGGTGGAAACGCACAAAATTTGGCTGATTTATACTTAGGTATCACCTTGATCAAACAAGGCAAATTCGACCAAGCAATCGAAAAATTAAAAAGTTTCAAAAGCAATGACTTATTAGTTCAAGCGCGCGCACTTTCGCTCGTTGGCGATGCTTACTCAGAGAAAAAATCGTACGCTGACGCCATTGAGTATTATCAAAAAGCAGCTGAGTACAAGCCAAATAAGTTTTTTTCTCCGATGTATTTGTTAAAATTAGCAAACGCTTACGAAGCAAATAAGCAGGCAAAAGAAGCATTAGCTACTTATACGGAAATCACGGAAAAATATCCGCAATCATCCGAATCAATCCCAGCTAAAAAATATAAGGCGCTTTTAGAAAGCTCTATCTCCGAATAAAAAATACATTAGATAATGAAATGAAGGGATAAGAGCTTACGCTTTTATCCTTTCTTTTTTTAAGCCCAACGCATGTCTTCAGCATTAAAAAATTTAAGCGATTTTTCAACGGCCAATCTGCCAGATGTCAGCCAAAAACGGTTTGCCATTCTCGTATCGGAATGGAACACCGAAGTGACTGGCGCGCTGTACACGGGAGCCTTTGATACCTTGGTTAAACATGGGGTACAAGAAAATCATATCGTAAGCGCACAGGTGCCAGGAAGTTTTGAACTAAGCCTGGGTGCCCAGAAATTCGCACAACGTGAAGATATTGATGCAGTGATCTGCCTAGGCTGTGTGATTCAAGGTGAAACCCGCCATTTTGATTTTATTTGCCAGGCCGTTGCAGATGGCATTACAAACGTGAGCTTGAAATACAATAAACCGGTTATTTTTGGCGTATTAACACCAAACACCCAAGAACAAGCGATGGATCGTGCCGGCGGAAAACATGGAAATAAAGGGGACGAAGCGGCGATTACAGCCATAAAAATGTTAGCACTAAATTAAGACTATATGATGATGCAAGTTTGGAAGTTTGGCGGTACATCCGTAGGGAAGCCAGAAAGGATGCAATCGATTCGTCAACTGATCACAGCGGACGGAAAGCCGAAAATTGTGGTATTATCTGCTCTATCGGGATCTACGAATGCATTACTATCCATTTCAGAATCTTTGATCGCTCAAAATCAAGCGGACGCAAAAGCTAAAGCTGCTGAATTGCGCGCTCACTATGACGCATTTTTAACCGATTTATACCAAACACCAGTTGGCTTAGGTAAAGGTCAAACGATCGTTGAAAAGGAATTCAATTTCATCGATAGCCTAATCGCGACAGTACCTTACACAGTTAAACAAGAGAAAGAGATGGTGGCCTTGGGTGAATTATTATCTACCCAAATTTTCGAGGCTTATTTACAAGAGGAGGGTGTCAATTCAACCTTATTACCCGCGTTAGATTTCATGGTGATCGACGCTGATAATGAACCCATTATGGCTGATATCGAACGTAAATTAGCCGCAACCATTGCCCCCGTAAAAGACAAGCAAATCTTCATTACGCAAGGATTTATTTGCCGTAACCCAGCTGGAGAGGTAGATAATTTAAAACGTGGAGGTTCGGATTATACCGCATCGCTAATCGGCGGAGCAATTCAAGCAGAAGAAATTCAAATTTGGACGGATATCGATGGCATGCACAACAACGATCCACGTATCGTGAAGAACACATTCCCGATTCGTGAATTGTCTTTTGCTGAAGCAGCTGAACTTGCGTACTTCGGTGCGAAAATTTTACACCCTAGTACAATTACCCCGGCGAAAATTAAAGGGGTTCCGGTTCGATTGAAAAATACGATGGAGCCCAGTGCGTATGGCACATTGATTTCAGAAAAGTCAACAGACATCGAAATCAAAGCAATTGCTGCGAAAGATAATATTACCGCGATTTACATTCATTCGACCCGGATGTTAAATGCCTACGGTTTCTTGAAACGCGTTTTCGAAATTTTCGAAAAATACAAGACGCCAGTTGACATGATCACCACATCCGAAGTTTCCGTATCTGTCACCATTGACCAAACCGCGAACCTAGACGCCATTATGCGCGAATTGCGTGAATTTGCTGAATTGGAAGATCCAGATAATGACCAAGTTATTATTTGCATTGTGGGTAACTTCTGGGCCGACAAAGAGGGCATTGCCATTAAGGTGTTGGATGCTATTAAAAACATCCCAATTCGTATGATTTCATATGGTGCTTCCGAGCATAATATCTCACTTTTAGTGGATGCCAAACATAAAAATGATGCCTTAAACGCATTAAATAAAGGACTTTTCTAAACGAACGCCATGCTAACGATTCCATTTATCCGGACAAACACGGAACTCACCATTGCGGGTTTAACGAAAAAGCATGTGAAAGATGCCGCTGAAACTGTGGCACAACTCATCGCGATGGATGATAAGCGGAAAGCTTTACTCCAACAAGCCGAACAGGCACTCGAAAAATCCAATGCCGCGGCAAAGGAAATAGGTGCGCTCATGCAATCGGGACAAAAAGAATTAGCCGAAGGCAAACGGGCAGAAACGGCAGCGCTGAAAGGGGAAATCAAAGTAATGGAAGAGGCTGCACGCGTTGCCGAAAAGGAATTGACTGATTTGTTAGTCACACTTCCCAATCTGCCACATAGCTCTGTTCCAGAAGGAAAAGTAGCCGAAGACAATGAAGTGGTATTAAACTGGGGTACCATCCCTACCCTACATGCTGCTGCCAAGCCGCATTGGGACCTGATCAAAGACTACGACATCATCGACTTTGATCTTGGAAACAAAATTACGGGAGCGGGATTTCCTGTCTATAAAGGGAAAGGTGCTCGTTTACAGCGTGCGTTAATCAACTTCTTTTTAGACGAAGCAATCAAAGCAGGCTATTACGAAATTCAGCCACCTATCTTGATCAATGAAGACTCAGGTTTTGGAACGGGACAATTGCCTGATAAAGAAGGTCAAATGTATGTAACGCAGGCGGAAGGATTGTATTTAATCCCTACAGCTGAAGTGCCGATCACCAACCTGTACCGGGATGTGATTGTCAATGAAAAAGAATTACCCATCAAAAACGTAGGCCATACACCATGTTTCCGCCGCGAGGCAGGATCTTGGGGAGCGCATGTTCGCGGTTTAAATCGTCTACACCAATTCGACAAAATCGAAATTGTACAGATTCAAAAGCCTGAAAATTCATACGCTGCCTTGGAGGAAATGTCTTTGCATGTACAGAGCCTTTTACAAAAACTGGAATTGCCTTATCGCGTATTGCGTCTGTGCGGTGGCGATATGGGCTTTACCTCAGCATTAACGTATGACATGGAAGTTTGGTCAGCTGCACAAGGTCGTTGGCTTGAAGTGAGTTCTGTTTCAAACTTTGAAACCTACCAAGCAAATCGATTGAAATTGCGCACCAAAATCGACGGAAAATCAATCTTATGTCACACATTAAATGGTTCTGCGTTAGCATTACCACGCATCGTGGCCGCTATTTTAGAAAACAATCAGACTCCAGACGGAATTAAGATACCAGCCGTTTTAGTGCCATATACTGGCTATACGCACATCAATTAATTCCCTCGATACTCAATCGAAAACCCTCGCCGTGCAAATTCACTAATTGTACGCGAGGGTCTTCTTTTAGCATTTTGCGCAATTTGGTCATATACACATCCATGCTACGCGCATTGAAATAGGTATCATCTCCCCAAATTAATTTCAAGGCATACGACCTACTGACCGGTCGGCCTAAATTCTCACACAACAATTTCATTAAATCATTTTCCTTCGGCGTAAACTTTTGCTCTACCCCTGCACGAATCAATTTCATTTTTTGCGGCCAATAGACAAATTCACCTAAGTTTATCTCCTCTGCCAAACTTGGAATTATCTTATCTGTTTTCGTTCTTCTTAGCACCGCCTCCATCCGTGCCACTAGAACATCCATGGAAAATGGTTTGGTTAAATAATCATCCGCACCAGCTTTGAAACCCTGAAGTGTATCTTCCTCCATGGCTTTAGCGGTCAAGAAAATAATGGGAACATCAAAGTGTGTAGCGCGAATGTCTTTGGCTAACGAAAACCCGTCTTTCTTAGGCATCATCACGTCCAATACACATAAATCGAATGAGCCTTTCACAAAGCAATCCAAAGCTTCATCTCCATTTTGAGCCCAGGTGACGCCATAACCTTTCTTTTTCAAGAATTCGGCCAACAGTAATCCCAGGTTGGGATCATCTTCTGCTAATAAAATTTCAGTTGTTTGTGCCATTTGGTATAGTTATTTCAAACGTACTACCTACGCCTAATTTGCTGCTCACTTGCACGCTACCTCCATGCGCCTCCACAATTTTCTTCACATAACTTAAGCCCAACCCGAAACCCTTCACATTGTGCACATTACCGGTAGGCACCCGATAAAATGGCTCAAAAACGGCCGTAAGCACATCTTTTTGCATACCCATTCCTTGATCTCGCACCTGGATATGCAAACCTTGATGATCAGCATGCGTTTGAATGTGCACTTGTGGTGCTTCCGGACTGTATTTAATGGCATTGTCCAATAAGTTGTTTAGTACATTGCTGATATGCACCTCATCGACCATCACTTGACTATGCTCCGCATCTAAATGCAAAACTAAAGAACCTGCATGTGTTTGTAGCAAAGGTGCATTCATGTCAGCCACTTGCTGAATTAATGCGTGCACATCCACCAGCTTTTTCTTCAGAACGATTTCTTCGCGCTCCATTTGAGCCGTTTGCAATACACGCTCGACTTGTTGGCCCAAGCGAATATTCTCATCCTTAATAATCCCTAAATACCTTAATATAGATTCACTTTTCGCCGCTTGAGGTTCCTCTTGAATCAATTGAGTAGCCAATGAAATCGTAGAAATAGGCGTTTTGAATTCATGCGTCATGTTATTGATGAAATCATTTTTAATTTCGGCCAATTTTTTTTGCTTGATAATGGTCATCATCGCTATGTAAAAACACCCAATCATGATGAGTAGCAAGACACCTGAACCCATTAGATTCAAGCCCATGGTCTGCCAAATAAATCCATTGGTATCCGCAAAATTGATATGTAAAAATTGACCTGAAGCATGTAAATCATTCGGAAATAAAGCGGCGGCAAATTGTGTTTTTTGCTTTTTAATACTGGCATTGGAGGCATAAATCCAGTCGGTAGCTTTTTTAGGATTCGCTGTCCCGATGCCAAAATCATAACTTAAATGAATGTTCTTAGCCGCCAATTCTTTACGTACCAAGCTATCGATAAACTGGGGTTCGACACGCTCCGTAATGGGTCTTTCTTTAAACAAATAATCTGCAAAAACTTCTTTGGCTAATGCGGTTTTTTGAATCACCTTGTCCACATCTTTTTTAGCGAAGGAATCAACTGGATTTGAGGGCTTTTTAGGAGCTTGGGGATTCACAGAAACAATCAATTTTCTGTTTTTAAACCTCTTTTTAATGTTATTTAAGCGCTTCTGAAGTCTAGGTGCGAATAGTTCAGAAAGCTGTTGATCCTCTTGCATGCGCCTTTGAATTTCCATTTCGGGGTCGACATCCACACGATATTCCTCCGTTATCTCTGCAATTTGACCATTGGGTAATAAAAATGACTTTCGGACATACATGATATCGGAACGAACCTCATTTGGCATTGTACCTCTTGGGCTGCGGGCGATACCTTCGGGGCCAACAAACGCTACTTCTGGATGTACATCTTCTGTAAGAACTTCCTGCTTGGGCTTGATGACCGGTTTAGGTTTGGCGGCTAGTTTGGCAGAAAGTTCTTTCAATTTCTGCTGCTGGCTTTCAAACGTTTTATGCCGCTGTGCGAGCATGACTAATTCTTGTTTTTCCAACTTTCGAACGACTTGTGCCAAACCGTCCTGCACATCAGATGCGAATTGCTCTTTTTTTGTTTCGAGCATAAACCCAAGCCAATAGGCTTGAAAAGCAATCAAGCCCACTAAAGCGAGGGTCATGAAGCCAATAATCCACCTGATTTTCGATTGGGTCATGCGTAATTTAAATTACAAAGCACAAATTTATCAAAATGCACCGAGCAAAAAAGTGGTCTTAACACATCTTAACAATCATCATTGCCAATCATTTTGTAGGTTTGCTCCGCATTAAATAAACAAACACATGAAATACTTATTCATCACTGCATTAGCCGCGTGTATTTCCACCGCCGCATTTGCACAAGAAAAAAAAGAAGCCACGGTTAAAATCGTTATCAACGAAAATGGTAAAGAACGCATCATTGAGAAAAAATTCAATGACTTAGATCAAGCTGATGCCGAAATCAAAAAGTTAAGCGATTCCTTAGACATCAATATTTCTACCAAAGGTGGAAAGAAAAAGATTGTTCGTGTAGATGTCAATAAAAGTCATTCACGTATGGGTGAACAACCAGGAAAAATCATCATCGAAAATATGGAAGGTGATTTAGAAGGCGGCCCTGATAAGCGTGTGATTATTCGTCGCGGAGGTCCAGGAATGGCGCCTCCTGCACCAGGCGCCCCAGGTTTTCATGGAAAAGAGCCGAATGTGATGATCTTCCGAGGAGAAGGAGGTCCCGAGGGAATGCATAAAGAATTCAATATTGAATTAGATGGTCCAGGTATGGCGCGACGTGAATTCAAACGTATCCACAAAGGTATGCTGGCAGATCAAGGCTCAAAAACGATTCACGGATTGAAAGCCACCCCAAACAAACCATTCAATGGAAAAATCAGTGTTAAATTCAATGCCCCAGAAAAAGGAAATGTGACCATCTCAATTTTAGATGTGAATGGCAAGGAATTAGCTAATGAGCAAATTAAAGATTTTCAAGGCGACTATTTGGGTCAAGTAGATATCAAGAAAGCAGGTGCTGGCGTTTACTTTATTCGGGTAAGCCAAGGTGCAGATGGAGCTGTCCGCAGAATTAAGGTTGATTAGTTTAATTCCCCAGGCCCATGAGGTCTGGGGAACATTTTTTATCCGTCTAAGAACAAACCCTGGGCTAACGCTCGGGGTTTTTATTTGCCCATATTGGCCCAGGCAAAAGCATACATATCAGCCGTCAGCTCGATCAGCTTGGCTGTATTACTTGAGCCATGTCCACTATTGGTATCAATTCGAATGATGACAGGTTTCTTTCCTGTATTTTTCTCTTGCAATGTTGCCGCATATTTAAATGAGTGCGCAGGTACTACGCGATCATCATGATCTGCCGTAGTGATCAAAGTCGCCGGATAGGCCTTGGCTTGAATATTGTGTAGGGGAGAATAGCTGTATAAAACCTTGAATTCTTCGGCGTTGTCGCTTGAACCATAATCGGCGATCCAGTTCCAACCAATCGTAAATTTTTGGAAACGTAACATATCCATAACGCCTACACCAGGTAAGGCTACCCCGAATAATTCAGGATGCTGATTAATAGCTGCTCCTACTAACAATCCACCGTTGGACCGACCAGAAGCTGCTAAATAAGCTGCCGAAGTATATTTCTGGCGAATCAAATACTTCGCTGCATAAATGAAATCATCAAAAACATTCTGCTTTTTAAGCTTCATGCCCGCTTCGTGCCATTTTTCACCATACTCGCTACCGCCACGTAAATTAGCTAATACATATACGCCACCCTTTTCCAACCAAGCCATCAGGCTGGCCGTGAAAGTTGGCGTAGAGCTAATGTTAAACCCACCATATCCGTGTAGGATTGTAGGGTTTTTGCCGTTAAGTGCCATCCCTTTTTTACTCACAATAAACATCGGAACGCGTGTTCCATCTTTACTTGTGTAGAATTTCTGAAGGACTTGAAAGTCCTCGGGTTTGAATGCAAATTTTGGCTTTTGGAATACCTTACTGGTGTTTTGAGCAATCTCGTATTTATAAACTGTCGGCGGAAAGTTAAAGGATGAATACGTATAGAAAGCAAACGTATCTTCCTTCTCTCCTTGAAAACCGCTCACATTTCCAAGGCCCGGCAAACGAACGGAACCCAAGGCAACACCCTCGTAGTTGTAAATTAATGTACGCGAAGTTACGTCTTTGGAATAGGTCAAATACAAACGATTCCCCGCTGTAGAAGCAAATTGCAAGGGTTCTGGTCGCTCTGGAATAAGTGGTTTCCAATTCGACTTTTCAGGCTTAGCTAAATTTACTTCGACCAATTTTTGATTGGGCGCACCCTCATTTGTCTGTAAAATCAATCGATCGCCTTCATTGTCTACCACCGAATAATGAAATTGTGATGGTTCCGCGACAATCGGACGAAATACATCCCCGGCAACATCTGTCCGAATAAACCAAAGCGCATTTCCATCTAAACCTTTGCCTCGATCACTAATTGTTAGGTAAGCGAATTTCTCATCATCCGATGTACTTACCGTATGGAATCGCTGACCATTGCGCTTGTCTTCATACACTAATCGGTCCTGTGCTTGCGAAGTCCCCACGGTATGAAACCAAACTTGGTGGTTTTCATTCTTCGTACTCAATTCTTTCCCGGCCGCAGGTGCTGGATAACGTGAATAATAAAATCCATTCCCCTTCCAGGCAACGCCACTTACTTTAACCCATTGAATCTCATCCGCTAAATCTTTACCCGTTTCCATGTCGCGCACCGTGTACGTCTGCCAGTCACTACCGCCTTTACTTAAACCGATGCATGCATACCGACCGTCTTTATTTAAATTAAATACCGTTAGTCGCGTAGTTGCATCCGAGGATAATTTATTTGGGTCTAAAACTTCTTCAGGAATGCCATTTAGGCCTTTTTGACGGTAGAGTACCGATTGGTTTTGCAGGCCTGAATTTTTGTAAAAATAGAACCATTCACCACGACGCGTAGGTGCTGAGAGCTTTTCGTAATTGCTCAATACCTCTATTCGTTTTTTGAATGTTTCACGCAAGGGCAATTTTTCCAAATAGCCAAAACTTACCTCATTCTGAGCTTTAACCCAGGCTTTGGTATCGGCGCTGTTATCATCCTCAAGCCAACGGTACGGGTCGGCCACGGAAACCCCATGATATTGATCAACATGATCTACTTTTCGTGTTTTCGGATAAGATAACTGTGCCATGGCATGAAGGCTTGCGCCAACAAATAAGAGTGAAAGAATTCGTGTCTTCATAATCATTTATTTTTGATGAACCCAAAGCACTGCATCTGCAACGATTAGTCCTTTGGCATTTTTCGTATAGACAAGTACGTCTGCCGTTACAGGGTCTGAAAAAGTATAGGTCCCCAGTGGCACCCAGCCCACTTTCATATCCTGGCTCAACTTTAAGGCAACTGGAAATTTAGTTCGACCTACATAAACCTCCAACTGTACCGTGGTATTTCCCATGGAAGTTGGCAAAAAATAATACGCTTGGTAAACACCTTTCAAAGGCGTACGAGAATTAAATCTAACCCGCGCGCCCAAATCGTCATTCGAAAATGTGGATAAATATCCCTCTCCATACCCATTGACTTTATCGGCAACTTTCTTCCAGGGACCAATAACCTCGACCATCGATTTATTTGAATCATCTATCAATAAATCTGGACGAGATCCATCCATCAGCGGATTAAAACTATAATATCGCTGCACATCCTCATCCTTCACCTGAGCCACCGATATTCCTTTTTGCATCGCATCGAGCACACGAATTACAGCCGTTTGACTCGCTAAAATAGCATCTGACTCAAGCACCTTATTCAGCATGAAAATAGGTGCTTGCGCGTTGGCCCATTTAATTGATGTCTTTTGCAAGTGTTTGGTGGTACCACCCATGCCATCATCCTCGGCTAGATAGCTAACCTGATATCCCGCTTTGGTGAGTAATTCAGCCTTCAAACTGCAATCAATGAACTGTTTCGCTTTAACTACTCGCATTCCCTTTCCATCAGAAACACTCAACTGAAGCAATTGCGACTCATTTTGTTGGACCTCTTGCAATTGCATTCCTTCCCAAACCAGGTATTCTGACTGCTTTTGATACGCGTCAATAACTTGTTTTTTAACTCCGGGCGCTGCCTCAAACACATCAAACTGGCCCACCTCTTTACCCAGTTTTCGATAAAAATCCCAAGCTAAACCTTTGATTTCGTGTCTAGGCAATTGACTTGAAACCAGTAGTTCATCAACTGATTGAGGTACGATTAACAACGTTTTTTTGCCTGCTATTTTGGCGGCGTGGGCGGCCAACTGAGCCCCGACATTCGACCCATAAATGACCACATCTACCTGCTGGGCTTTTTGACCCAAGCAACAGTGTACAGTAAGTAAAAGAATTACAATTAAACGCATGTCCTTAAAATAACGTACCAGTTTGGGCTTTAGGGGCGATTCCCACATGGTGGTAAGCCTTTTCGGTTGCTTCACGTCCACGAGACGTCCGCTTCAAGAATCCCTCTTGAATTAAAAATGGCTCATATACTTCTTCAATGGTTTCTGCCTCCTCTCCACATGCGGTGGCGATGGTGGTTAGGCCAACGGGGCCACCCTTGAATTTTTCGATAATCGTCATTAAAATCCGATTATCCATTTCATCCAACCCATTTTGATCCACATCCAAGGCATCCAGGGCAATTTGCGCAATGCGCACATCAATCTCCCCATTGCCTTTTACTTGGGCGAAGTCACGTGTTCTACGCAAAAGATTATTGGCAATACGAGGAGTTCCTCTGCTCCTACGGGCAATCTCATAAGCCCCAGATTCCTCTATCGGCATTTTAAGTATTTGTGCAGAACGCTTCACAATGGTGGTGAGTAATTTGGCATCGTAATATTCCAAACGGGCATTAATCCCGAATCGGGCACGTAATGGTGAGGTTAACAAACCAGCCCGCGTGGTGGCACCGATCAACGTAAATGGATTCAAACTAATTTGGATACTGCGGGCATTCGGACCCGAGTCGAGCATGATATCAATTTTATAATCTTCCATGGCTGAATACAGATATTCCTCCACGATTGGATTTAAGCGATGTATTTCGTCAATAAACAACACATCGAAAGGCTGTAGATTCGTCAATAATCCCGCTAAATCAGACGGTTTATCCAAGACCGGACCAGAAGAAATTTTCAATGTTGACCCCAATTCATTCGCAATAATGTGCGAAAGCGTGGTCTTGCCTAAGCCAGGAGGGCCATGTAGCAGGACATGATCTAAAGCTTCTTCTCGAGCTTTAGCAGCGCCAACAAATATTTTTAGATTCTCGACAATTTTTCCTTGGCCTGAAAAGTCAAAAAAACTCAAGGGCCGGAGGGCTTTATCGAACTCTTTTTCTTGTGGATTCAATGCTTCCGCATCACCCGTTAAATAATCTTCCCGCATAAGGCGTTGTGAATCAAAAATTGAAATCAAAGATAATTTTTTTATTGCGAAGATTTTATAGTTTTGAAAAACCTTATCGTTAATCATAAACCTATGACCTCCATCTTTATCGGCGAACTAGCCGGAACTGCTACGCTATTATATCTTGGAAATGGCGTTGTGGCCAATGTCCTCTTAAAAAATACCAAAGGAAACGGAACTGGATTACTCGCCATCGCAGCAGCTTGGGCTTTTGCGGTAACGATCGCCATTTACGTCTCAACGTATTTTGGCAGTTCAGCTGCTCATTTAAACCCAATCGTTACGATTGCAGATTGTGCTAAATCAGGCGACTGGACTTTATTCCCTACGTTTATTGGCGCACAACTACTTGGAGCCATGTTAGGGCAATTATTGGTTTGGATTCACTACAAACCACATTATGACATTACAGAAGATGCAGGTGCCATCAAAGCATCGTTTTGTACCGATCCTGCGATTAAAAATACCCCATTCAATTTTATATCAGAGGCTTTTGCGTCCGCACTTGCTGTTGTTGCCTTGGGAACGTTTAGCACGATCGAAACAGGATTAGGTCCATTTATGGTAGGTATTTTAGTCTGGGGCGTGGGCCTAGGATTGGGAGGAACCACCGGATATGCGATTAATCCGGCACGTGATTTGGGCCCACGTATTATGCATGCAATGCTACCTATTCCAAACAAAGGCCATTCGGATTGGGGCTATGCGTGGATTCCTGTTTTGGGTCCAGCCGCGGGAGCTTTATTGGGTGCCTACATTTTGACCTTAAACTAGACCACCGTATGTATATTGGATCCATCGACCAAGGAACAACAAGTTCTCGGTTTATCATCTTTAATAAAGCTGGAGAAATTATTTCCGTAGGCCAAAAGGAACATCAACAGATTTACCCGCAAGCAGGCTGGGTCGAGCATAACCCGGATGAAATCTGGCAAAATACCCAAGAGGTCATCGGCCTAGCGCTAGGAAAAGCAAATTTATCCGCGAAAGATATTGCGGCGGTGGGGATTACCAACCAGCGGGAAACGACGGTTGTTTGGAATAAACACACGGGTAAACCGTATTACAATGCGATTGTTTGGCAGGATACGCGCGTCGGATCTGAATTAGCTGAACTTGCCAAAGACGGCGGAATGGATCGTTTTCGTGCCAAAACCGGCTTGCCCCTGGCGGCCTATTTTAGCGGATTAAAACTACGCTGGTTACTCAATAACATTGAAGGACTACGTGCTGACGCTGAAAAAGGCGATGCGATTTTCGGCAATATGGATACGTTTATTGCCTGGCATTTAACGGGGGGATTGCACATCACGGATGTGACCAATGCAAGTAGAACCCAGCTAATGGATTTGGCTACGTGCCAATGGGACGATGAGATTTTGGGCATTTTCAATATCCCAAAAATCATGTTGCCCGAGATTAAATCAAGTTCCAAAGTCTATGGACACGCAAAAGGGGTTTTAGGCGGTGTGCCACTTGCGGGAATTTTAGGGGACCAACAAGCCGCATTGGTAGGCCAAACCTGCTTCAATCCCGGACAAGGGAAAAATACCTATGGAACGGGGTGCTTCTTACTGATGAATACAGGGGAGAAACCGGTGCCATCGAAGCATGGGTTGTTGACAACTGTCGCGTACCAACTGGGCGACGAACCTGTACATTATGCCCTAGAAGGTTCCGTAGCCATTACAGGCGCCTTAGTACAATGGCTGCGCGATAACTTAGGGATCATTAAAAACAGCCCAGATATTGAAAAATTAGCCAAAGAAGTGGAGGACAACGGCGGATGCTATTTTGTGCCAGCCTTCTCAGGTTTATATGCGCCCTATTGGAAATCAGATGCGCGTGGCGTGATTGTAGGACTCACACGCTATGTCAATAAATCACATATTGCACGTGCAGCGCTCGAAGCTACCGCATTTCAAACCTGGGAAGTGTTGGAAGCGATGGAAAAAGACGCCGGAATTCCAATCACGTCCTTGCGCGTCGATGGAGGCATGGTAGTCAATCAATTATTGATGCAATTCCAAGCAGATATTCTTGGTGAAGAAGTGATTTGTCCTAAGATCATTGAAACTACAGCCTTAGGTGCCGCCTATGCAGCTGGACTCGCAGTAGGTTATTGGAAAAACTTAGAGGACCTACGCAAAAACTGGGGCATTGCGCATACCTGGAAAAAACAAATGCCGGCGTCAACACGCCAGCATCTGCAAGGTCAATGGAAAAAAGCCGTTACGAAAAGTTTCGACTGGGCTGAAGATTAAGCACGCTTAATCTTTACGGCTTCTACTTTTGTTGTCCCATATGCAGGACAATACGAAGGTTGTGCACAAGAACTAAAGATTAATCCGGCCAACACACTTAATGCCATAAGCTTTTTCATATCGTTTTGATTAAACTGTTACTACTGTTTTCTTAATCACTGGCTTCACCTCTGCAACTGGAGTTTTAGGCTCATTATAACCTAAAATCTGTAACATCGTCCCACTCGATTGTTCCTCTTGGAACAAGCGCGTTGTAATTGTTCCATCTTCTAATCGATCCACAATCACGTGCTTCGGTGCTGGAATTAAACAATGTTGGATGCCACCGTAACCTCCTAAAGATTCTTGGTAAGCACCGGTGTGGAAAAAGCCAACATACTGGCGTTCCTGATCCTCTTCAAATATAGGTAAATACAAATCGGAACTATGTGCTTCGGTATTATAAAAATCCATCGAGTCGCAAGTCAATCCACCTAAATTCACTTTCTGATAAGGCGAACTCCAATTATTGACAGGTAACATGATGTACTTCTGATTCATACCCCATGAATCCGGTAATTGCGTAATGAAAGATCCATCGATCATATACCATAACTCCTTATCATTCTGCAACTTCTGATCAATAATCTCATACAACACAGCTCCACTTTCCCCTACCGTATACGAACCAAACTCAGTGAATATATTCGGTACAGGTACATTGTTCTTATTGCAAATCCACGAAATTGATTCAACGATTTCATCGACCATCGACTGGTAATCGTAGTTAAATTGAAGCGAAGTTTGAATCGGCAAACCACCCCCTAAATCGATCGAATCTAATTCAGGACAAACTTTTTTCAACTCACAATATTTGTAAATAAAGCGGCTCAATTCCGACCAATAATACGCGGAATCTTTAATACCTGTGTTGATAAAGAAATGAAGCATCTTCAGATTAAACTTCGGATTTGGCTTAATTTTCTCTTCATATAAGGAAATTACATCCGAATAACGAACACCTAAACGCGACGTATAGAACGCGAAATCTGGCTCCTCATCAGTCGCGATGCGAATTGCTAAATTGGCTTTTTCGGCAGTCACCGACTTCTCATAGAAATCGATTTCCTTTAGATTATCAAGGATTGGAATACAGTTAAACCCATCATTGATTAACTCTGAAATATATTGTGTGTACAAAGGTTGCTTGT
>JACCDX011588331.1_pt1 | contig 25918 bp, 22 predicted proteins | sample 7449681 | NCBI WGS metagenome assembly JACCDX01 (sample SAMN15323450, study PRJNA562643) | freshwater metagenome | isolation source: river surface water | place: USA:Blue River Watershed | collected 2017-08-18
CCAGAATGCGAATGTGTTACTAGTATTCCTGGACCTATTTGATTAAAAAGTGCAGCAACCGCATCTGTATTAACTTCAATATCGATGGTTCCAATACTTGGTGTCATAGAGCGGAAATACTGATTCAATGTTGCGCTATCTCTTGCAAGTTGTACTCCTTCAAAATAATTAGGCCAAATCCCTCCACGAAAAACATCAAACATTTGTTGTTCATCTGGAATTGGATTAATAGTAGCCGAAACAGTACTTCTTCCTGCATTACCCCGTCTTGGCTGGTCTATCAAATACACAGAAAAATTTCTGCGTAAAAAAATGTTTTGATATCCTTCTCTACCATCGGGGGTAGTTTCCCATGTTTTAGAAAATTGACCAATGCCATGCCACATCACTAATGGATATTTACGAGCCTTTACAGGCACTTGATAAAACACATACGCATGATCTCCATGAAACGTTTGACCTTCTGGAGTGGGTTTATAAGGATCGAATGTTCCTGGGTTTGTAATAACGGTACCTCCCACGGCAAAACTTCCTTGTTCTTGAATTACTAACGGTTTTTGTTTTGAGGTAGATTGTGCATAGATCGACAAATGCATCATCAATAGTAAACAAAACACACTATACAATTGTATCGAATTTCTTTTCATTTTCAAAATCTTAATGTTCAGGTGTGAGTAGCTTAGTAAACGACAATGAGCCTAGTTTCCAAGCTCCATTTTCTATTACATATACTTCGGTTACGATAAATGGGTTAGTAACTTCATTTCCGCCCACGACTGCTAATAACGTAATTTTGTTTAAAAGTATACCTGTATTGCCAATGATATTTACAGATACTTCGTGAATATCTGCTTTTTTATAATGAATTCCGCCACTTTTTATAATGTCAAGTTCTTGTTTTTTACCCCAACTTCCACCCATGTGAACAAAAACGGATTTATCATCAAACAAAGGAGTTAATTTATCGACATCTCTATCGGCCATCCACTGCCATTTTTGTTTAGAAAGTTGGATTACTTCCTGTTCAACAGTTGTTTGTGCAAAAGCAGTAGTTGTGAATAAAACTAAAAGTAGTAATCTAAAGATTGATGTTTTCATATAAGTGAAAGTTATTGGTTTGCGTTTATATTATTTTTGAAGTTGATGTGTATCTCGAACACTGCTAAATGTTAAAGCTAATAGTTTCCAATCCTTACCTTGTTTTTGGTAGACTTCTGTTACAGTAAATTCAGTTACAACTTCACTACCCCGAACAATTGCATCCAATGTAATTCTATTCCAAACAATGGCTGTTTTTCCAAAAAGTTCTATGGCTACATCATGTACTTTTGCCTCTTTGTACCAGATGCTACCCGTTTTAATAATATCAAGCTCTTGGTCTTTTTTCCACGTCCCGCTCATGTGGACAAATTTAGATTTGTCATCAAAAAGCGGCGCTAATTTATCGACATCTTTATCGGCCATCCACTGCCATTTGTTTTTTGAAAGTGTAATAATCTGCTGTTCTGTTTCAGAATATTTCTTTTCAACTGGTGGAGTTTTTACATCTTGTGCAAAAGAATACTGCAGACTAAAAGCAATACATAAAACGGTAATTAATGATTTCATATTACGTGATTTAAATTTATTATTTTTTTAATGGTGCTTCAACTCCCGACATGGCTTGAATAAAGGCAGGTAATCTTTCTCCAACAATTGGAATAGTATCCAATTGTTTGTTGAATTCCATCAATTCAGCTTTGGTAAATTTCACATTATCAGCTCCAATATTTTGAAGCATGTGAGACATCTCAGTTGTACCTGGTATTGGAACAATCCATGGTTTTTGAGCCAATAACCAAGCTAGCGAAATTTGAGCAGGACTAGCCTGTTTTTGAATTGCCCATATTTTTATTAAATCAACCAGTTTCAAGTTTTCAGGTAAATTTTCAGGAGAATATCTTGAAGTGTTTGCCCTAATATCACCAGGAGCAAATCGAGTATTAACATCTATTGCTCCTGTAAGAAGTTGGCAGGCAAGTGGCCACCATGGAACAAACCCAATTCCTAATTCCTCACAAATTGGAATTACATTTTTCTCTGGGGCACGCCATATCAACGAGTATTCATTTTGAATAGCGGTCAGTGGTAGTTCTCCATGTGCACGTCTTATCGTCTGAAGTCCTGGTTCAGATAATCCCCAATGCATTACTTTACCCTGATCTATTAAATCTTTAACAGCACCTGCAACATCCTCAATAGGAACATCTGGGTCAACTCTATGCTGATAGAGTAAATCAATTCGGTCTGTGCGGAGTCGCTTCAACATTCCCTCAACTGCAAGTTTTATATGACTAGGCTTACTATTTAATCCTGGACGTCTCTCCCCTGTTTCAAGGTCGATGTTCCATCCAAATTTGGAAGTAATTACAACCTTGTCTCTAAATGATTGGATTGCTTCTCCAAGAATTCTTTCATTTTCGTGTGGACCATAGGCTTCAGCACAATCGAAGAAAGTTACACCATGATCATAAGCAGTTTGTAGTATCTTTATCATTTCAGGACGATAAGGTACAATCGTATTATGTTTACGATGCATATTCTGAACACCCATACCAATACTTGAAACCTCAAGTGTTCCTAGATTTCGTTTACTAGAAAAAGGAAATACAGTATTGTCATTTAATAAATAATTTTCTTTCTCATTTATTGTTTTAGCTACTGCATCAAAAGGGGCAAGAGCACTTCCAGCTAATGCTAATCCTGCGGTTTTTAAAAGGTTTCTACGATTCATATTGTTTTTTTTATAATTTGAAATTTATTATTTTTCTACCTCTTTTTTAAGCTCTTTATTGAAAGTATTATATCTTTCAAGTGCTCTATTTGCAAGAGCGACAGCTGTAATATTTGGGTTTATTCCTTTTACTTCCTCAGTTTGAATGAAACGAGTTTGACATTTTGAAATGGCTTCTACTATGTATCTATGATTATCCGAAAGCCCTGGAAGTCGTTCAATTTCACCCGACCAGCCAAATAATAAACCTTCTTGATAAATTAATGGACTACGCGGAATATCCGCCACTTGACCATTTCCCAAATCAGTTTTTACAATTACACTACCTCCATTTTTAATATCTCCTGAAAGACTTTTAAGTGTGGAACTCCAATTTGGCATTTTACTAAAATCTGTAAGTGTAGCCCATACTTTGCTTGCAGGTGCATTTATAACAATGTCAGTATAAATTTTAACATGGGTAGCTGATACTTCTGTTATATTTGAGGTTTTTACTTGAAGTTTTGTATTGATTTTACAAATTGAACAGGAAATAAAAAAAATACTCACTCCTATTGTTACTACTGCTCGTATTCTATTGAAATTTATATTACTACGCATTGAATTAATTCTTTAAGATTAAAAATATTATTTAATTTAATTTAATTTAATTTAAGCTCACTCAACCATTTTACCATATTAGGGTCTCTGTGGTCAAAAAATAAACTTTGATTAGTGTTTTGATTTTACATTACAAAATTGATTTAATTTTTCTGTCAATAAAGTATATCGATTACGGATTGTACTACCAATATTACTTATTGTACTTATTACCTGATGATTGCTACAACTAAATGCATAAATTTGTCTCATCAAAGAACAACAACTATGGAAAATACAGTTACATTTGAGACTATTAGTCAGTATAATGAATTTAATAATACTGAGACCCTGCATCCTTTAATTAGCGTGATTGATTTTTCAAAAGCACACGAAAGATCATGGAATGGGCAAAAGCGTGTTAAAATTTATTACGGATTTTATTGTATTTTTTTAAAAGATATAAAATGTGGTGATATACGCTACGGATGCAATTATTACGATTATCAAGAAGGTACATTAGTTTTTACTGCACCCGGACAAATAATGGAAGTAGAAACTACAGGTGAAGTATACCAACCAAAGGGATATGCCTTAGTTTTTCATCCTGATTTAGTACACGGAACATCGCTTTTTAAAAGTCTTACTGAGTATAATTTCTTTAGTTATAAAGCTAATGAAGCCTTACATCTATCCGAACGAGAGCGACAGATCGTTTTGGATAGTTTTTCAAAAATAAAATTGGAGTTGGAAATTGGAGTAGACAAACACAGTAAGAAATTGATTGCTTCCAATATCGAATTGTTTCTCAACTACTGTAATCGCTTTTATGACAGACAATTTATAACACGAGAAAACGCAAACAAAGGTGTTTTAGAAAAATTTGAAGAGGTGCTGAATCGTTATTTCACTTCAGATAAACCTAACAAAATTGGATTGCCATCTGTGGCCTATTGTGCTGATGAACTTCATTTATCAGCCAACTATTTTGGTGATTTAATTAAAAAAGAAACTGGAAAATCTGCTCAAGAATACATCCAAAACAAAATAATTGATGTGGCTAAAGACCATATTTTAGGCAATACCAAAACTGTAAATGAAATTGCTTATGAATTAGGGTTCAAATATCCGCAACACTTTTCTAGACTTTTCAAACAAAGAGTGGGATTTACTCCTAATGAATATAGAAGTGCCAATTAAAACACTCCCCTCTTTTGATTGCGTGAGGGATAGCAACGGAAAGCCCAGAGCGATGTGAAGCGGAAGCGGAACAGCGCGAGGACTTGAAGTGTATAGCCCGACCCTTGGGTCACGCCCAAAACAAAAAGAGGGTGTCAAAAAAGTACCGGTTTTGTCATTCCGAATTCATTTCGGAATCTATAAAATAATATCAGTTATTTTAAGAAACTGAAACAAGTTCAGTTTGACAAGAATAGGACTTTTAGGACACCCTCTATGTATTTCTGTTTGAAGTGAATGCTGTTAGATAATTAACATCGCATCTCCATACGAATAGAATTTGTATTCTTCTTTGATGGCTTCTTCGTAAGCACGTTTCATTAAATCGTGACCACAGAAAGCTGAAATCATCATTAACAAAGTCGATTTTGGTGTATGGAAATTCGTAATCATACAATCGGCAATACTGAAATCGTGAGGTGGGAAAATGAATTTGTTAGTCCATCCATCATACGGGTTCAATGTTTTTTGAGAAGATACTGAACTCTCGATAGCACGCATAGAAGTAGTTCCTACAGCACAAATACGTTTCTTATTCACCTTTGCATTGTTTACAATATCGCAGGCTTCCTGACTAATTTTCAACTCTTCAGAATCCATTTTGTGTTTCGATAAATCTTCTACTTCCACTGGATTAAAAGTTCCTAAACCAACGTGAAGAGTTACCTCAGCAAAATCAATTCCTTTGATTTCTAATTTTTTCAACAAATGCTTAGAGAAGTGCAATCCTGCAGTAGGTGCTGCAACAGCTCCTTCTTCTTTGGCATAAATAGTTTGGTAACGTTCTGCATCTTCTGGAGTTACGTCACGTGAGATGTATTTTGGGATTGGGGTTTCTCCCAATTCGGTTAATTTATTTCTGAATTCCTCGTACGAACCATCGTAAAGAAAACGCAATGTTCTTCCGCGAGAAGTCGTGTTGTCAATTACCTCAGCTACTAAAGAATCGTCATCTCCAAAATACAATTTATTCCCGATTCTGATTTTACGAGCTGGATCAACCAATACGTCCCAAAGGCGTTGTTCGGCATTCAATTCTCGTAACAAAAACACTTCAATTCTGGCTCCTGTTTTTTCTTTGTTTCCGTACAAACGTGCTGGAAAAACTTTGGTATTATTCAAAATCATTACATCTCCGTCATCAAAATAATCGATAACATCTTTGAACATTTTGTGCTCTATCGTTTGTTTTTTACGGTCAATAACCATTAAACGAGACTCGTCTCTATTCTCTGCAGGAAACTCAGCTAAAAGTTCTTTTGGTAAATTGAATTGAAAATGTGATAATTTCATTGAATAAAGTTTATGTGTTTAAAAATTTAAAGGGTTATAAGTTTTACAATCCTTTAAAAATCAGAATGCAAATATACGACGGTGAAAGAGGCGTTGTCAAGTGTTTTGGTGTTTATTTTCACCAACCCAATCCCAGAAAGGGATTCCGACTATTCAACACTACAAATTATGCTATTTCTTCTATTGCAAAGCCAATTCTTTTTAGGTCTTCCCAAAAATCAGGATACGATTTAGAGACTACTTCGGCATTTTCAATATAAATAGGCACTCGGAAAGCCAAAGGTGCAAATGCCATCGCCATTCGGTGATCATTATAGGTCGCAATGGTAATATTAGGATTGATTTCTTTGGTAGCCACCAAAGTCAAACTATCATTGGTTACCGAAATATTCGCTCCTAACTTGGTTAATTCAATTCGAAGGGCTTCTAGACGATCGGTTTCTTTGATTTTTAGCGTATGTAACCCAGTCAAGTGACAACCAATTCCTAAACCTAAACAGGTTACTACAATAGTTTGTGCAATATCAGGTGTGTTATTCAAATCGAAAGTGACATCTTGATAATTGAAATTAGCCTGTTTAGTTAAAGTCAATTGGTTTCCGTTAAAACTCGACTCCACTCCCATTGCTTTGTATAAGTTGACCAAAGCCGAATCGCCTTGCAAACTGTTTTCTTTATAACTTGAAATGGTGATGGAAGCAGCATCTGCCAAAGCAGCAATACTAAAATAATACGAAGCCGAACTCCAATCCGATTCTACAATCATTTCTTTAGTTTCCACTGCCGGTTTTGGAGCAACGGTAATGACATTTCCTTCAAAACTAGTCTGGATATTCAAATCGTTAAGCAAAGCCAAAGTCATTTTGATATACGGAATAGAAGTAATTTCTCCTTCCAATGTCAACTCTAAGCCATTCTCTAATTTGGAAGCGACTAACAATAAAGCCGAAATGTATTGACTACTTACATTGGCCGCTAATTTTACCTTGGAAGCCGTGATTTTTTGTCCTTTGATTCGGATAGGTGGATAACCTACTTCTTTTTCATACGCAATCACAGCACCTAATTGTTCTAACGCTTCTACCAAAATTTTGATAGGACGCTCTTGCATTCGGCTAGAACCGGTCAACACCACTTCACGACCTGCATTTACAGCAAAATAAGCCGTAAGAAAACGCATGGCTGTTCCTGCATGATGAATGTCTACAATTTCATCAGTACCTGTCAATGCTTTTTGCATTACTTCGCTATCATCCGAATTGGAAGTATTGGCTAAAGTAATGTTAGGAAACAATGCTTTTAGCAATAACAACCTATTGGTTTCGCTCTTCGACCCCGTAATTTTGATGGCGGAATTGATTTCAGATAGTGCAGATTGTAGCAGTAATTTCATTCTGTTGTGTGTTGGTATGTAATTGGGCGCAAATTTATTTTAAAAAAAGGAGGTACCCAAGTTTTAGAACAGCGAATCACATTATTTCAATTTTTCGTTGTTTTTATGGCGGTCTTTATCACGAACGGATTTCAAATCCATTTTTTTATCAAAAGCAGCTTGCAAATCAATCCCAGTTTGGTTGGCCAAACACAAGACTACAAAAACGACATCAGCTAATTCTTCGCCAAGATCTTTGTTTTTATCGGATTCTTTCTCAGATTGTTCTCCATAACGACGTGCGATAATGCGGGCAACTTCACCTACTTCTTCTGTCAATTGTGCCATATTGGTCAATTCGTTGAAGTAGCGAACTCCGTGTTCTTTAATCCACGTATCTACGTCTAGTTGTGCGTTTTTTAAATCCATCTTTTATATTTTTACTAATACAATTTTCTCGTTTTGTTTGTCAATCATTTTTTGATAAAATTCCTTTAACATGAGGTAATTGTCCGAAGAAATTATGGGCGTTCTTATTTCAAACACTATTGAAAATTGAATCGTATTGCCAGACACTATTGCCAAGTATTTAAAACTAGCCAAATCATCTACCGTAGAAAAACTAGCCGATTCAGGCAAGGATTCTATGCTATACCCTTTAGGAATTTCGAAACTTATGGTGTATTTGTCTACAAAAGGAAAGTCAAAATCCACTGGATATACTCTCACTTCTTGCTTGAATGGATTTTCATGGATTGCAAAAAACAACATTGGATTGATATAAATTTTAGCATCTATTAATTCTGTTGAATTAGAACTTATAAAAGAAAATGTCTCTGATACAGGAAGACTTATATCTTTTGCATTATTTCTTTGATAATCTAAAATTTCTATATTCCCATATTCTTGTTCTAATTTTTCAAGATAGGTTTCTTCTTTTTCATCTACCACATTTTTTCTATATATTAAGGCATTATAACCTGTCATTTGTCGTCTCACTTTTCCAGAGATTAAACCATTAGAATTAACCATATAGTTTAGCGTTACATTTTCATAAGACAATTTTTTAGGATTCAAATCAATTTCTTTAGATAATAAGTCCTGAGTAATTCTTCTCCCTGTCACATTTAAATCATTCAATGGAAGAATATTAACATCTGAATACTTATCAGTTGCATCCATTAGATATTCATTACCCTCAAAAAAAACGCAAGCAATAACATGATTTAATCTTATCTTACTTGGAAATTGCGAATATCCATTTTCTCTGGTACTCAATATAACTGGAGCAGAATCAAATCCAGCCATTTTTAACATAGCAGTCAAAATCAAGTTTATTTCTGCAGTATTTCCAACATTTTCATGATATGCTTGAACTACGCCTATTTTAGTAAGATAACTATGATTATTATTCCACTTCATTTTTGTTTTAACAAAATTAAAGATTTTATTTATCTGTTCTCGCTTATTGTTAATTCCATTTGTTATCATTTTCAAATCCTCGAAAAAATAATCAAACTTATTTAATTCACTACCAAAATTTTTTTCAGAATAAATAGAAGCCGTAACATCTTCCCATGTTTCTGCTATTTTTTTAGGCAAATCATTTGGATAGTGAATTGTTTGAAGTTCAAAATTAACTTTACCAAAGTAATCAAAGCTGTTTTTCACATACTTTTCATCTTTAAAAGCAGGTACTTTATCAACTTCATAAATTGATTTTATTTGTTGGTAATTTAAATACCTTGTTCTAAGGTATTCATCTTCATAAATTTTTGAAACATTTTCAACAAAATCATTGAAATTAACTTTTATATATCCTGAATTAATTGCTTTATATTGATAAAAACCTGGCACTTCAGAGATGTATTGAGCATAATTTATCGGTATTTTATATTGATATTGAAAAATAGGCAACTCCGAGAAATTTTTAGAAACAATATCATATTTTAATTCAATTATAGAACCTTGTTGGACTTTCGGAAATGTAATTATTTTTGTTTCCCAAAACTCATTTATCTTATTTCTATATTTGCCATCACTATTCACAACACTTTTGGTTATTTTTCCATTTTCTAAATTATACGTATTAGCAACATTTACAATAACAACGTCTCTACTTATTGTTTTATATCCAACATAATAAGGTATATCAAAATCCCCCCAAATCGTACCTTCCTTCTTATAAATCTTTATTTTATATGAATAGGATGTTTTCATTATGAATCCATCTTTGGCATTGTAATCAAAAATTGTTTTTACTTTTTTAAACAAAATAGCTGCTGATGCCGTTGAATCTATGGGATGTCTTTTTTCTTGTAATTCTTCGGCTGTAACCTTGCCTAATTCATATTTCTGAGCAAATGAAAAGTTAAAAACAAATAAAATAAATAGTAAACTATATTTCATAATTATATTTTTACTAATACTATTTTCTCGTTTTGTTTGTCAATCATCTTTTGATAAAATTCCTTCAACATTTCATAGTATTCAGATGATATGATTGGAGTATTTATTTGATGCATAACAATTACATTAATTGTATTCCCTGAAGAATTTGTCATGAACTTGAAAGTTCCTAAATCATCCTGCATCGAAAATATTCCTGAAGCAGGCAGTGTTTCAATCTTATATCCTTCTGGTATTTGGATATTAACCGCATATTTATCTAAAAAAGAATAGCCATAATCTATAGGATACTCTCTCGCTTCTTGTTTAAAAGGATTTTCACGATATGTATAAAACAACATCGGATTAATATAAATTTTATCTCCTATTATTTCTGTTAAATTGGATCCTGTAAAAGAAAAAGTTTCTATAGCGGGTAATTTCAAATCTTTTTCATTAGTTCTTGAATAGTCCTTGATTTCAATCTTTTCATTTTCATTTTCTAAATTTTCGAGATAAGTATCATCTTTTACATCTTCTACTTTTTTTCTATACTCTAATGCTTTATAATCAGTTAATTGCCTTCTTAGTTTGCCCGAAACCAAACCTTTCGAGTCTATTGAATAATTCATTGTTACCATATCATTAGATATGTTTTTAGGCATTAAATCAACTTCCTCAGAAGTGCCATCTTTTCTAATTAATCTTCCTATCCAATTTAAATCATTAAAAGGCAAAATACCGTATCCCGCTTGTTTTTCTGTAGCATCAAGCAGTATATTACCTTCTGGTATTTCAACGGCTACAATTACATAATTAAAAGCTGTTCTACTGGGAAACAGAGCAATCCCATTATCACGAGTACTAATCAAAACAGGATTCGCATTCAAACCCGCGAAACGCAACATTGCAGTAAGCATTAAATTAATTTCTGCCACGTTACCAGTTTTATCCTTATAAGCTTTCTTTACACCATCATTACAAGAATATCCAGTGTATTTATTCCATTTAACCGTTGATTTGACATAATTAAAAATCGCTGCTACCTTATCTTCATTAGTAGTTAATCCTTTCAATAATAGTTTTAAATCATCTTCAAAATAAGATGTTTTATTTAATTCTGAACCAAAATCACTATCTTCATAAATAATTTTTGTAACCGCATTCCAATCTGTTGAGAATGATTTGTATACATATCCAGGCAAATTAACTAATGCTAACTCATAAGACACACCTGCTCTATAATTATTAATATTGTTTACATATGATTCGACTTTCATAGAAGGAACATTATCCAACTTATACACCTCTGAGGTCTCCCTATCATAAGTTGGCTCTGAAGACATCCTAGGGAATAAAAATCCTTTTGTTCGCTTATTAAATGTTAAGAAATAAGGGATTTTTATCTTAAATTCAGAATAATTAACTGGAATAGAATATTGAAAATACCAATCACGTAAGGAGCCAAAATTACCTGATCTAATTATATATTCATATTCTATTATTGATCCTTCCCTTACATTAGGCATCACAATTTTTTTATTACCAAAATATTTATTGATATTCTGATCAAATTCACTTTCTTTTTTCAATTTTGTTTTTTCAATTTTATCCCCAACTAAGTTATATGTTATTGCATCTGAAAAAAATACGGTTTCACCATTTATATAATGTAAAATTTCTTCATTGGCCCACTCAAATCCTTCTTTTTTATAAATTTTAATTTTTGTCTTTACACGAGTAATTGTTGTTAAGCCCTCAAAATATACAGAACCTTTTTTAAACAAAATAGCCGCATTGGCAGTACTGTCTTTAGGGTGTCTTTTTTCTTGAAGTTCAGCAATGGTTACTTTACCTAACTCAAAATTTTGAGCTATACTTTTTGTACCATAAACGAAAAAAATAAATAGCAGGAAGAATTTAGTACATTTCATACGATTAGTTATTTGGAGTTAATATTATTTTTGCATTGTCATTTTTGGATACTTGTTCCATAAATAGCCTAAAATCATCGTATTCTTTATTGGAATACAGGCCTTTTTTAAGAAACATAGTTCGCTTATAGATCAAACTCGAATTGCTCTTTTTTATAATTTCTGTTTTATATTCACCAAACTTCGTGTTTAGTTCAAAATTAGTTGGCAAAAATTCAATAGCGAAATGTGCAGGTAATTCAATTGTAATTTCATCTTTGTCTACATACCCTCTTTGAATTTCAAAAGGGGTTTTTCGATTTCGAATTCTTTTTACATTCCCTGAAGTATGATTATAAGCATTAATTTCAAATAACATCTTGCCATTTGTTATAACACCATAATTTGCAGCAGAAAGATCTAATTCTTCAGTAAATTTAATCTTCTCTTTGTCATTGACAAAGTTCATCTTCTCTAACTTCAAATTATTAATATTATCCCAGTATTCTTTGTAATGGCTCTCTTTTTGATGAGGTAAGGCATTTGGAATTTGCGATTTCTTATTGTATTGGGTTCCTGAAGAAAGAATATTTATTTTTCCTAAAAAATCACCTGCCGGAGAAATGGCATAAGACCCTTTACTAATTTGAGTATTATCCTTGTCCTCATATATTTTTGTTCGAACAATTTCACCTCCATCTGATTTTACTACTAGAACATCTCTGTCATCCGTAAAAGTTCCTTGATAACCAAAAGGACTGTCTTGACTTGTACATTCTAAAAAAATAGCATTATTATCGTTTGGAATACATAAAATCATGTGATTCCCCTGCATGGCAACAAAATCTGATTCTATGTTTGTTTTTGTATTGTCACCATACAAAAGGGTGTTATACGAAGGAACCCCTACTACATCTAATAACGCTTTTGTATAATTTGTCAATGCTTTACAATCACCGTAACCTACTCGGTCTACATCACTAGCTAACATCGGTTTCCATCCTCCGATTCCAACCTGAACGCTCACATACCTTGATTTAGACTGAACATATTGATATACGATTTTCGCTTTTTCCATCACATCTTTTTCTTCTCCAACAAGTGTTTTTATCTTCGCTTTTGTTTCTTCTGTCAATTCAGTCGTTCCTTTCAAAATCTCATCCGAATACCATTTACCAAATTCTTTCCAATCTTTAGCATAGCCATTCACACCTTCTAGATGAAATTTTTCAAGTCCCATCATCAACTCTGGAAAAAGTAAATTTGAAACGCTATAATCTTCTGATTTTTGGGCTACTACTCCCTCCAACTCATAATTTAACTGATTCTTGGTGTCTATAAGTTGCAGTACTTTGAAATTAGAAAAATTAATTTTTTTATTTTTAAATCCTAAATCAACTAGACAATTTACATTTAGAACACTTCGCTCAAGTGATACATTAAAATCAGATAAGGGATGCCATTTCGGAATAAAAGCGGTATTTGAAGTCTCAACTTCACTAGTATAAACAATAGTAAAAGGATATTGAGTAGGCGTATAATTCAAGAATAGTATTCTGTTGTCTGAAAATAAAGTGGAACCATCAATTACACATTGATCTCTAAAATCTTTCCGTTTAATTCGTTTAATTTCTTTTCCATTTTCATCAAAGACTGTTGCTTCAATTGAAGTTACTTTGGTTCTTTTGTCATAACCTTCAATAGCATCAATAGCCGTCATTCCTTTTTCATTATAAACAGAAACTACCCTTTTGGTAGAAATTTTCATGTTTTCTTGAGAAGATATAAGAATATCTATTTGATTGAATCGAATAACTGCATTTGCATTCTGTTTCAGACTATCAGGAATGCTTTGAATTGTATAATCAATCTTTTGAGAAAAGACTAAAGTGGAAAAAATGCAGAAGACAAAAGAAAAAAGTTTTGTAGCCATAAAAATTCTTTTTATCAAAAATATAAGAATTTTTCGACTAAAAAAATTTATTCTTTATTTTTACTATCAATAACTATCGTTACAGGCCCATCATTCAGTAAGGCTACTTTCATATCGGCACCAAAAATACCTGTTGGTACTTTTTTACCTAATTTATTCTCTAAAGTAGTTACAAATTTTTCATAAATCGGAATCGCCACTTCGGGTTTAGCCGCTTTGATATAGGAAGGTCGATTGCCTTTTTTAGTGGCTGCATGAAGTGTAAACTGACTCACCACAAGGACATCGCCATTCACCTCTTCTACCGACAAATTCATTATCCCATTGGCATCTCCAAAAATACGAAGTTGCGTAATCTTGCCAACCAACCAATCAATATCTTCTTGGGTATCGGCATCCTCAATTCCTACTAGGACTAACAATCCTTTTTGGATTGCCCCAACTATCTTATCGTCAACTGTGACTGAAGCCGATGAAACTCTTTGTAACACTACTCTCATTAATCTCGTGTTTTATCGCTGGCAATTCGGTCTTCATTGTACACATCAGTTCTATAATGTTCGTCATCGCCTTCTAAAATTTTCAAATAACTATTGTAACGCGACCAAGCGATTTCATCTTTTTCCAAAGCCGCTTTTATGGCACAATGGGGTTCTTCTTTGTGCAAACAATTATTGAATTTGCATTGGTCTTGTAATTTGAAAAATTCTGGGAAGTATCCGCCAATTTCTTCTTTTTCCATATCCACAATCCCAAATCCTTTAATACCAGGTGTGTCAATGATTTTGGCACCAAAACTCAAATCGTACATTTCGGCAAAAGTGGTGGTGTGCTGTCCTTGTTTGCTTTGTTCCGAAATATTTTTTGTTTTCAAATGCAAAGAAGGTTCTAAAGCATTGACTAAAGTAGATTTCCCTACACCAGAATGTCCCGAAAACATACTGACTTTACCCAACATCATTTGTTTTAATTCTTCCACTCCTTTTCCTTCGGTTGAAGAAACACGCAAACAACGATAGCCAATTTCTTGATACACATGTTGCATGTACAATTGCTCGTCTAAAGAGGTGTCGTTTAAAGTGTCAATTTTGTTAAAAACCAAAATTGTTTCAATACCGTAGGCTTCGGCGGTAACTAAAAATCGGTCAATAAAACTGGTGGTTGTAGGCGGATTATCAATCGTAATCAATAAAAAAACTTGATCAATATTGGAAGCAATAATATGAATTTGCTTGGATAAATTCACCGATTTTCGGACGATATAATTTTTCCTGTCGTGAATGTTATGAATGGTTCCCGTGACAGCATCTGAACTTTCGTCCAATTCAAAATCTACTACATCGCCCACAGCAATTGGATTGGTACTTTTAATCCCTTTCATGCGGAACTTCCCTTTCATTCGGCATTCCATAAAATCACCTGTATCCGATTTTACTGTGTACCAACTCCCTGTAGATTTATAAACGGTTCCTGTCATTCAGATTTTTGATTGCTAATTTCAGTTTTTTTATTCAAAATAAACTGAAATCTTTATTAATTTTAAAAGGCAAAATTACGTTTTTAGGATTGAACAACGCAACTTCGCCTTTTAAAATTAAAGACTTACTCTTAAATTGAAATCTTTACCAAAAAATTTCGGCCAAAACTTCATTTTCTTTCACCTTTCCAAGCTGAATTGTTTTTAAAGTTTTTGATGTTTTCCCTGCTTGAGTAGTATAAATCTCTACCATAATTGTTGCCGGACCATTTTCGGTCAATTCCGTTTCACCATAATAATTGGTTCTAATTTGATATTTTCCTTTTACAGCATTTCTAATTAAATATTGCTCTGGACCATAACCTTCGGTAAAATCTTTTGAGAATCTTGCACCAGCCACAGTTTTTGTGTGACCATAATAACATTCTTCTCCATTTGGTTCAATAACATGTAAATCTAAATCGACATCCATTAAATTCCAGTTCATTATTATTCGAATATCAACGGGCATTTTTTCTTGATATTTTTTAGTCAATTTGTCTGTTTTCAAACCTTTATGCTCTATTATTAAACGGTTTAAATCCATTAATATAATATCTTCAACACCTTCATATTGCCCACTCATTTCACCATAATAATTCACTTCCAAAGCTTTAATCAATTGATCAAAAGCATCTTGATATTTTCCAGCATCTTCAAGGGTCATTGCATAATCTCTTATACTTTGCGGTTCATGTTCTCTCCATTTTGCAACTTGTTTTGCTGTAAACAAAGCATCTTCATAATCTTTCCATTGACGCAATGTATAAGTAAGCGTTTTATAAAGCTGATGATTTTCTAAACCCAGATCGGCAATATTACTAATAACTTGCAATGCTTTTTTAACATTGCCCTGATTGTAGAAAAAATGTGCCACATCAAAATAAAAACTTGGATTTCTTTCTTGTGCATTTCTTAATTCTATATACAAATCATACTGTTTTTCTTTTGGTGCTTTTGCCAAAGCTTTTAAATACAATCGATCAGGATTCCATGTTTTGTCGTTATTCTTAGAATCAAAAGTTAGAGTATCACTCACAGAATTTTTAAGCTCCGAACTCACATTATTTAGTGCTTGTGCCAAGTTATTTGTAAGTCCTGGTTCAATTGTTTCTTTTGCAAAGTAACCAGCTGTTGCATTTGATTTTTTCTGAACTCCATATCCTACCACGACAACTTCTTCAAGCCCAACTTTTTTATCTTTTATATCTTTTATAATTTCGATTTTTTGTGGTTCTTCAGTAGTTTCCTCTGCCTTCGCCACAACGGGTTTAACATATTTAACCATGTCAACTTTGGGTGCAGGAGGTGGAGGAGGAACATTATTCACATTATTTTCTTCTATAACTATACTTGCTGCCCCATTTCCAACTGGTTCAACGGTTAATTCAGCATTAGGATCTCCTTGTATTGTTTCATTCGCTACTCGCCTTGTTAACGGAGTCTCTCTTTTATATTTATACTTAGATGCAATTTTCTGACCTTGGTATTTAATATTTTTTTTCCACCAAGTATTTAATCCTTCATAATAACTCTGGATGCTTTCCCAATTATTTTTTTGTTGCGCCAAATTATTATCCTGTTCCTGTTTTTTAATTCGGTCAAATTCTGCACGCAATTCTGCTGGCGGAATAATATCATAAGAAATATAATCATGAATATCTTCTAAAACAATCAGTGATGTATTCTTGGTTATAATGCCATATTTCTTACCCAAAAGTTCAATTTCATCTGCATTTTTAGCATATTGAAAATCAAGATTCGCGATTTTTTTCTGTGCCCATAGTTTTTCTATATTGACGTCGTTGGTGTTTTGAACCAAAGCATCAAGTGTAATTTTTCTTTCTATAGCTATTTCATTCTTATAACCAAATAACAAGGTAATTTCATTTTTTGGATTCAATGAAATTCCCGAGAAACTAAAATTCCCTGAAACTGTCGTTCCTTCAATTGGAAACAAATCTGTTAATGTTAAATTCTCCTTTATTCCTAAAAATTTTAAATTTGCATTTATCAATTTATCTAAAGCTATCTCTGTATTTATCTGATTTAAATTAACAAAATTACCGCCTGTTTGCATCGCGGTATAATTTAGAAAAGCAAAATCAGCTGAAACGGAGGAAGTTATGGTGTAAATTGATTTTTTTGTCTTTGGTAAAACATTTTCACTAAGAGACGAAAGCCCGTCCGAAAAGAGTAAATATTCATCGTTATTGGTGAAATTTATTTGCGAAAATCGAGTTCCGCCATCGTATTTTGTTGTTTCTAAAACTGCTTTTAATTCAGTCCAATTTCCATCTGTAACAACATACTCTTTTTGTTTTTCAAAAGTATAATTCAAAAAGTACAGTGTTACTTTTGTGTTTTTTATTTTCTGAAAATAAGCATCCAGCAAAGCCAATTCCTTTTTTAAATCTCTAGTTTTATAACTTAAAGAATTATCCCAGATTAAACCAATTGAAGTTGGTATTTTATTAGCGATTTTATTTCCTTGGATAAATGTACTTCCATAAAAATAATATTGTCCACCAACATTCTGCATCAAAATGCTTGGAATATTTTGTTGGATTGGTATTTTAAAAACTAATTTTTCAGAAGGTTGAAAATTTTCTTTTTTGATAGAAGCCTGAAAACTTTGATTCCACTTTGAAAAAGCAATTTCATCAGAAGAATTTTCAGCAATTATTGGAGCTACTTCAGTTCCTAAAACTGAAATATTCATTTCAAATTTGTCTAGCTTTTTAGGATAGCGACTTACTAATTGATATGTCAGATTATTTTTATCAAATGTCAAAAGTTCTTCTTCGTATCCTATTATTACGATTCGCTCTCCGTTTGGCATCAACGGATAAATTCTGGTTCTAAAATTATTTCCATCTACTTTCTCTAATAATCCTGGGTCAACGCGACGATGTTCGACGGCTTCAAAAACTTGTTTTCCTTTATTTTTATTCACGGGCACAGCTTCTCGCATTTTTCCGTTAATATCGATAGCATATCTTGAAACCGATACATTTTCCGGTAACGGAAAAATAAGTTCTGCTTCCACCTGGCGACTTCCCGAATTAAAAAAGTGCATTTCGGCAGTTGTGTAAGCAATATTTCCCACCACTTTCACATTGACAAGAAGCTTATTCATTCTCACTTTTTCTGCATCATCACCTTTAACGGTTAGTTCAGGACTTTGTGCAAAACATTTTACCCCAATAAAAACTATAAAAAAAAGCAAAACATTCAAATTCATTTGAAAAATGCTCGATGCAGATGAGAACAATTTTAATTTCATGACATTAAAATTAAGGTTTATATTGAATAAAGTAAAAGAACCAACTAAAGGTTATAAAGATAATTATTTTATTTTGTTTAATTTTCAAAATCTGTTAGTGACTAATGTTTCCGGCAGATCTTACAGATTGTAAGATTCATTTAATATTTAAAAAACAAAAAAATCCTCACAATTCAATGAACTGTGAGGATTTTATAAATTGAAAAATACGAATTAGGAATTCAATATTTTTTCTTGTTGTTCGATACTTTCTTGGTGAATTCCTTTGAATAATTTAATGATAAATTCTTCAGACAATCCTTTTTTAGCACCTTCAGCAACCATTTTTGCTTGGATTTCATTCCAACGACTGTTTTGTAAAACCGCTACGTTGGCATCTTTTTTCACTTGACCAATTTCAGAGGCTACTTGCATACGTTTTCCAAGTAATTCCAATAAATTAGCATCTAACACATCAATATTGGCTCTTAATTTTGTCATTTTGTTTTCAAAATCAGCTGTATCGCCACTTTGTTTTCTGATTTTCAAATCTTTGAAAATTTGTTTTAAAGCAGCAGGTGTTACTTGTTGAGCAGCATCACTCCACGCATTCTCAGGATCATTATGCGTTTCGATAATCATACCATCATAGTTCAAATCCAAGGCTTCTTGAGTCACTTCCAAAATCATATCACGGTTTCCTGTGATGTGTGATGGATCAATGATTAAAGGCAAATCAGGGAATTTATTTTGCAATTCGATAGCAATTTGCCACTCAGGAATGTTTCTGTATTTTGTTTTTTGGTAGGTAGAGAAACCTCTATGAATAACTCCTAATTTTTTAATACCAGCAGCATACAAACGCTCTACACCACCTAACCATAAAGCCATATCTGGATTTACTGGGTTTTTAATCAAAACAATTTTATCCGTTCCTTTTAAAGTATCTGCAATTTCTTGAACTGCAAATGGATTCGCAGTTGTACGCGCTCCCACCCATAAAACATCAATATCGTATTCCAAAGCCAATTTACAGTGTGCTGCAGTAGCTACCTCAGTACCCATTAACAAACCTGTTTCTTCTTTGGCTTTTTTCAACCATTTTAATCCAATTTCACCCACACCTTCAAATCCTCCTGGACGTGTTCTTGGTTTCCAAATTCCTGCTCTAAAAACACTTACATCTGAATCTTTCAATTCGTGAGCAATTTTTAATACTTGCTCTTCAGTTTCAGCACTACATGGTCCTGCAATAACTAATGGATGATCTAATTTAAATGCATCCAACCAATTTCTCATTTCTTTACTATTCTCCATCTTTTCTAAAATTACTTTTTAATGTTTATTCCGTTTAATATTTCTTTTATTTTATTCACACTTTGCATTTCGTGGTAAATCGCATCAAAATCATCGTTTTCTAATAATGCTTTGAACTTTGATAAATTAGAAATGTATTCTTCTAAAGTATTTACCACTTGTTTTTTATTCTGTTTGAAAATAGGTGTCCACATCGCTGGGGAACTTTTTGCTAAACGCACCGTACTTTCAAATCCACTACCCGCCATATCAAAAATGTCTTGTTCTTCGGTTTCTTTGTCAATTACTGTCTTCCCTAACATGAACGAACTAATGTGCGACAAATGCGATACATAGGCAATATGCTTGTCATGCGATTGTGGGTCCATATACCGAATTCGCATTCCCATAGCGGTAAACAATTGCAAGGCTTTTTCTTGTAATTTGAAGGTTGTCTTTTCTACCTCACAAATAATATTCGTTTTCCCTTGAAACAATCCTTTTATTGCTGCCGAAGGACCAGAAAACTCCGTTCCTGCAATCGGATGCGTTGCAATGTAATTGCGTCGCTTAGGATGATTGGCTACTGCTTCGCAAATAGGCAACTTGGTGGAACCGACTTCAAAAACAATCGTATTTTCTCCAACAGTGTCCAATACTTGCGGCAACACCACCAAAGCAATATCTACAGGAACCGAAACAATCACAAAATCAGCATCGGCTAAATCTTCGGTAGTTCCTGCTTTTTCAACCACGCCTAAATCAATAGCTTGTTGCAAATGGTTTTCATTGGCATCAATCCCCAAAATAGTCGCTTCTGGATGCAGCGCTTTGATGTCCAAAACCATCGAACCGCCTATTAAACCTATACCTATTACAACTACTTTCATTTGATTAAAATCTATCTATTGCTTCTTGTACTTTTTTTTCTTTTACACAAAGTGCAAATCGAATGTATCCTTCTCCATTACTTCCAAAAATAGTTCCTGGCGTAATGAAAATATGTTTCTCGTATAAAATTTGGTCGATAAACTGTTCTGCAGAGCTAATTCCCGCTGGCAATTTTGCCCAAACAAACAAACCTACTCCTTCTTTATAGACTTCACAACCTAATTTTTCTGCCAATTGTTCGGTTAAAACACGACGATTTCTATAAATAGCGTTCATCGATTCGAACCAAGAAGCATCACTTTTTAACGCGGCAATAGCTCCTTTTTGGATGCCATAAAACATACCGCTATCCATATTACTTTTCACTTTCAATACAGCATCAATACAAGCGGCATTTCCTAAAACCATTCCTACACGCCATCCTGCCATATTGAAGGTTTTACTCAACGAATTCAGTTCTAAAGCCACTTCTTTGGCGCCTTCAACCTGCAATAAACTCATTGGATTGTCATTCAAAACAAAACTGTACGGATTGTCATTGACTAACAAAATGCTGTGCTTTTTGGCGAAAGCCACTAATTTTTCAAACAAAGCCAAACTGCCTCTCGCTCCCGTTGGCATGTGGGGATAACCCACCCACATGATTTTCACTTTGGATAAATCCAATTGTTCTAAAGCGTCAAAATCAGGTTCCCAATTAGTACTTTCCTTCAAATCATAATACACCGGAATCGCTCCTACTAAATTCGTCACGGAAGTATAGGTTGGATATCCTGGATTCGGAATCAACACTTGGTCTCCTTCATTCAAGAAAGCCAAAGAGATGTGCATGATTCCTTCTTTAGATCCTATCAAAGGCAAAATTTCAGTAGTAGGATTCATTGCCACTCCAAAGTTTGTCTGATAAAAATCAGCCATACTTTGACGCAATTCTGGAACCCCTTGATAACTTTGGTATTGGTGCGCATTTTCTTCTTGCATTGCCAAAACCACTGCATCAATAACGGCTTGCGAAGGCTTCAAATCTGGGCTTCCAATTCCCATATTGATAATTGGTTTTCCTTCTGCAGCCAATTGCCTTACTTCTCTCAATTTAGAAGAGAAATAATATTCTTCTACTATGTCTAAACGTTTTGCCGTCGTGATCATCTTTGTTTATCTATCTTATTGTATTAAACCTCAAGGTTTTGTATTCTTATATTCTCCCAACACTTTAAAATATTCGGCCATAATGTCGATTAAGGCTTTTGCTTTGGCATAATCTTCATATTTCTCAAAGGTCACATCCACAAAAAACGAATATTTCCAAGGTGTTTCAATTTTGGGTAGCGACTGAATCTTGGTCAAATTCAATTTACAGTCGCTCATCACATTCAAAACGGCTGCCAAACTCCCGCGTTTGTGATCCAATTCAAATTTAATAGAGGCTCTATTAATTTCGTTTGTTGCCAAAACCGATTCTTCTTTATCAATAATCACAAAACGCGTCATGTTATTATTAATCGTCTGAATCTCTGGTGCCAAAATTTCCAAATCGTACATTTCAGCAGCGACTTTACTCGCAATGGCTGCAATGCCTTTCAATTGTTTTCCGTGAATTCTTCGAGCTGTTTCGGCCGTATCCTTATCTTCAACAATTTTAATATGAGGATACTGTTTCAAAAACTCCATACATTGCAACAAGGCCATCGGATGCGAATGCACCTCTCCAATATCTTGAATGGTCTGACCTTTTAAAGCCATTAAATTCTGATGAATATCCAAATAATGTTCGCCAATAATGTGCAAATTATTCTTGTCAATCAACGCATAATTAGGAATAATAGGCCCCGCAATCGAATTTTCGATAGCCATTATCGCTTGGTCTGATTTGCCAGACAATACGCTCGATACCAACTCCTCAAATGACAAGCATTCATCAACAGCCACTTCTTTTCCAAAGTACTCCTGAGCCACTTGATGGTGGAACGAACCTTTTATTCCTTGTATTGCGATTTTTGTTGCCATAAATTCAAAAAAAAATCCTGATTTTCATCAGGATTGTATATTGTTTTAATTTGCTTTTTTATTTTTCAAATAACCATATAACAATCCTTACTTCCTAAAAAAGAAGTAATAAGTATTGCTAAAATAAAAACGGTTATTACACATGACCTGCTTGTTTTGTATTTAATTACGGTGCAAATATTAGCATTTATTTCATTTCAACCAAAAAAAACTAGCGCTTTTATACAACAAAAACGAAATTCTTTGTTAAAACTATTTTTTTCTAACTATTGACTAATGAAACTATTATTTACATCCTGTTTTTTAAGAATTTGAAAATAGTGCAAAAATTCAAATTGGTTGAAACAACAAACAAATGCTTTTTCTGTTTACTTTTGTACCAAATACAAAGCGATGTCAATAGCAATTCAGAATATATCTAAAAGTTACGGAACCCAAAAAGCACTTGATGCAATTTCATTTTCTATCAACAAAGGAGAAATTGTAGGCTTTTTAGGGCCAAACGGAGCAGGGAAATCTACTTTGATGAAAATTCTAACTACCTATTTGACCGCTGATGAAGGCAGTGCCAAAGTCAATGGTTTTGATGTGAGTTCCCAACCCAAAGACGTCCAACTTTCTATTGGCTATTTACCCGAACACAATCCGTTGTATTTGGATTTGTACGTTCGGGAATATTTAGCTTTCAATGCCGATGTCTATAAAGTAGCTACATCCCGAATTGAAGAGGTGATTCAATTGACTGGGTTAGCTAGTGAAAGCCACAAAAAAATAGGCCAATTGTCCAAAGGATACCGCCAGCGTGTGGGTTTAGCCAATGCCTTGTTGCACAACCCTGACGTCTTGATTTTGGACGAACCTACCACCGGTTTGGATCCCAATCAATTAGTGGAGATTCGAAATGTGATTAAAAATGCCGGCAAAGACAAGACCGTTTTCCTTTCTACCCATATCATGCAAGAAGTGGAGGCCATTTGCGACCGCGTAATTATTATTGACAAAGGAAAAATCGTAGCCGATAAAAAATTAGAAAAACTCATTAGCGAGTCTACCACCCAAATTATCGAAGTGGAATTTGACCAAAAAGTGAGCCAAACCCAAATAGCTACTATCGACACTATTCATTCGTACACCACTACCAATGGTATTATTTGGGAATTGACTTTTGCTACCGACAAAGACATGCGTCCTGTAGTGTTTGATTTTGCTACCGCCAATGGATTGAAAACTTTACAGCTCAATCAGAAAAATAAGAATCTAGAAACGGTATTTAGAGAGGTTACGAAATAGAAAAGCCTTTAAAGACAACTTCCATTAACAATTTCCTATTTTCTGTAATATCCATTTGTACTTATTTTAGAATTTGGCTCACGCAATTCTAACGTATCTAAAGTTAATTTTGTAATAATATATTTCAAAATTTTATTATTTTCTAAAAAGAAATAAAGTTCATTCGAGTTCTTAATTTCCCAAGTAGCATTCCATTTTTCTGTATCGTCAGATAATTTTGCTATTGACTTATTTATTTTAATTTTGGTAAAAAAATATTTTTTCTCTCTTTCTTCAAACGGTTTATAAAAATCAATAGTGTCAACTTCTGCAACTGTATCATAAAAAATATTATACTCCCATGTGCCTAAAATTAATTTTTCCTGTTCCGATTTAATTTGAGCTCTTGAAGTCAAACAGACTACTAAAAATATAAAAATCAATGCTTTTTTCATTTTTTCAAAATTTCTTATTTAATAGAATACTATTTTTTGTCTAATTAAGACAACCTCTTTTTTATCTCTTAAAGAATGAAACTTAATTGTACCAATTTGATAATAAATAAATTATTTTACCAAATATATAAAAAAGAACGTTCCCAAATAAAAAAGCTTCCAGCCTTTTGAAGGCTGGAAGCTTTAGAATATAAAAAGTTCCTTTTAAAAAACTTTACTTGCTATTTGTCGGATGTTTTCTGATTTACCCATAGAATAGTAATGCAAAAACGGCACTCCAGCGGCTTTTAATTCTAAAGATTGTTGAATCGCCCACTCCACTCCTACTTGTCGGATATCAGCTGGCGTTTTACATTTTTCCACTGCATTGATTAAATCTTCTGGCAAATCTATTCTAAAAATTTGAGGCAAGATTTGCAAATGTCTTTGTACTGCAATCGGTTTAATCCCTGGGATAATTGGAACGTTGATTCCTATTTCACGCGCTTTGGCAACAAATTCAAAGAATTTTGAATTGTCAAAAAACATTTGAGTTACTACATAATCAGCACCCGCATCTACCTTTTCTTTCAATCGTTTCAAGTCAGAAGTTAACGATGGCGACTCCAAATGCTTTTCAGGATAGCCCGCTACTCCAATACAAAAATCCGATTTATGCTCGATATCTTTCAAACCGTGTAAATAATTCCCTTGGTTTAACTCTTTGATTTGAGCCACTAATTCGGCCGCATAATGGTTTCCGCCTTCTTTTGGAATAAACGATTGCTCGTCTTTCATCGCATCGCCACGCAACGCCATTACGTTATCAATACCCAGATAATGACAGTCCACCAAAAGGTATTCCGTTTCTTCTTTTGTAAAACCACCACACAGTACGTGAGGTACCGTATCTACATTGTACTTATGCTTAATAGAAGCACAAATTCCCAAAGTTCCCGGACGCATTCTGGTTAATTTTTTTTCCAATAAACCATTGCCTTTATTCACATAAATATACTCCTCACGCGAAGTCGTTACATCTATAAATGGCGGTTTGAATTCCATTAACGGATCTATATTATCATATAATTCCTGAATACTTGTCCCTTTGGTAGGCGGTACAATTTCAAAAGAGAATAAAGTTTCTCCTTTGGCTGCTGCTATATGGTCTGTTACTTTCATAGTATCGGTTGTTGGTTGTCAGTTGAATTCAAAAACTAACAACTATTTTTAATCTGCAATATTAGGAGCCAACCATTTTTGAGCTTGCTCCAGTGTTGTATTTCTTCGTTTCGAATAATCTTCTACTTGGTCTTGTTTTATTTTACCCAAACCAAAATACTTACTTTCTGGATTGGCAAAATAATAGCCTGAGACCGATGAAGCGGGCCACATCGCCATACTTTCAGTCAAAGTTACTCCAATTTCTTGTTCCACATTTAAGAGTTTCCAAATCGTTGGTTTTTCCAAATGGTCTGGACAAGCAGGATATCCTGGTGCAGGACGAATTCCTTTATAATTTTCAGCGATTAACTCTTGATTCGATAAATTCTCGTCTGAGGCGTAGCCCCAAATTTCCTTACGAACTTGTAAGTGCAAATATTCAGCAAAGGCTTCCGCCAAACGGTCGCCTAAGGCTTTCACCAAAATCGAATTGTAATCGTCTAAGTCTTTTTCAAATTTCTTGGCTTTTTCTTCTACTCCAAAACCGGTGGTTACACAAAAACAACCCATATAATCTTGCACTCCG
>JACCDX010829768.1_pt1 | contig 25905 bp, 25 predicted proteins | sample 7449681 | NCBI WGS metagenome assembly JACCDX01 (sample SAMN15323450, study PRJNA562643) | freshwater metagenome | isolation source: river surface water | place: USA:Blue River Watershed | collected 2017-08-18
AGTGCAGTTGCCGAGCCAGTCAAAGTTCGTGGTAGTAATACAGTTTCAGCGACCAAATTCTTTTTGTCTAAGCTCAGAAAATATATTGGATACCCAGTAAAACTCCGAGTGATATCAGTATTAGTTAGTAAAACACCGTCACTTAGATTAGTTATTCTCCACTCACCTTGAGCGTCTTGGGCAAGTGCAAATTGACTACTTAATTGTGTGCCGTTCGGTGAAATAGTTAAATAACCAGTTGAACTTATCTCGCCAACTTTTGCTGCTCCTGCAGTTGCTATTTCGCCATCGATTTGTATTTCAAGAGTTGATGAATCATAAATAGTTATACCCGTTGAACTTTGCCAAGTTTGAGCTGCGCTGCTCGCCAAATATTGCTTGGCGATTGCGAAATTATCTCTAGAGTCGGCCAAGGAAGACATGAAGCCTCTAACGATTTGTTCTGGTGACATTCCGGGGCTAGGTGGACGACCAATAACTTGGATGAATTGATCCGTTTGAGTTGAATTAATTTCAGGACCGTATTTAATTGGTGCCGAGTCCGGAATTCCAGCGCAACCAGCTAGCAAAATCGCCACAAACAAAATAACTAATTTTTTCATGCCGAACCAGGCTTTATTGGGTGTGCACCAATAGGTTCACCAATTCGCAGTGGCAAAGTTAAGACGAAGTGGGCACCTTGATTTGGTTTAGCCCAAACTTGCAATTCACCAGCATGCAATTTTGCATCTTCGATGGAAATTGAAAGTCCAAGACCTGTGCCACCAAGTGTTCGCTGACGAGCAGGATCCGCTCGCCAAAATCTATCGAACACTCGATCTAAGTCAGACTCGCTCATACCTTGACCATAATCACGAACTGAAACACTAACTGCTGACTCACTCGCCTTAACAGAAACTTCAATTGGCTTATGTTCTGCATGCTCTATCGCGTTTGCTAATAGATTTCGCACGATTCGGCTTACTCGGCGTGAGTCGCCCTCCATAACGGAATTGCCGCCTTGATTTACAAAACTAATAATTGTTTTATATTTTTTAGCAATTTCATTTGCAGATTGCACCTCTTGTGCAACTAAATCACTCAAATTAAATGTTGACACGTCCAAAACGGTTGCGCCGGCATCAATTTTGCTCATTTCTAATAAGTCGCTTAAAAGTAAGTCAAATCGATCAACTTGATTTCGTAATAACTCAGCTGATCGAGCAATCTGCGGATCAAGTTGGTCGCGAGCGTCAAATATCATTTCACTGGCCATTCGCACAGTGGTTAATGGCGTTCTTAGTTCATGTGATACGTCTGAAACAAATTGTTGTTGCAGAGATGATAAAGATTCCAATCTATTGATCTGGCTTTTGAGGCTTTCAGCCATATCGTTAAATGAAGTTGCCAGTCGAGCCAGATCATCCTCACCGCGGACCGTTAAGCGTCGATCTAGATCTCCATTTGCTAACTCACCGGCTACTTTGGCCGCTTGTCTAATTGGCCCAGTTACTCGACTCGTGACAAACCAAGCCAAAACACCAAGTCCGATTAGAAGTGCTAGACCAGTTGCGCCAACTACACCTCGGACCAAACTTAAAGTTTGTTGTTCTGCAGTTAATGGGAAAAGTAAATAAAGTTCGTAAAGTCCAACTCGTGGAATTGTGACACTCGAACCAACGACAATTCCTTTTTCACTTCTGCCGTCTTCATAAGTTAAAACGCTGTAAGTCCAGGCCTGAGTTCCAGATTCTCTGACTGCGCTGCGCAATTGCACGGGAACAGATGTTTCACTAACTAACCTCGTTCCTCGTTCTGGCTGGCCAGCCAATTCTGGACTTGCTAACAAAAGCGCATCGTAAGTTCCAGTGGAACCAGCACGAACCGCAATTGCCGTAATGGCTGCATCCACTAGTCGAGTCACATTAGGTGTGCTAATCCCAGTGTCAGAAGCATTCAATAAACGTTGAACTTCTAACTGGGCAGCGGTTGCTTCAGTTAAGACACTAGATTCTTTTGAAGTTAGTAGTCCTGAAGTTACTCGTTGCAAAACGAGTGCACCAAGTATGCCCAAAACAATTGAAGAAAGCACAATGGTTACCGTGACTAAACGCAGTCTTAAATTTCGTCGCCATATTTTTGGTAACGATGAGCGGTTTAGATTTTCGCTCACTAACTAAACTGTTCCTGCCTTGTAGCCAACTCCGCGCACAGTTAAGACTATCTCTGGGCGTTCTGGATCTTTTTCGATTTTTGCGCGCAATCGTTGTACGTGGACATTAACTAAGCGGGTATCTGCGGCATGCTGATATTCCCAGACTTCTTGCAGTAAAACTTCTCTGGTAAACACTTGCCAAGGTCGTTGAGCCAAAGTCATAAGTAGTTTAAATTCGAGAACTGTTAACGGAAGCACCTGGTTGTCGCGTTTAACCACATGCCCAGCAACATCTATCACTAAGTCGCCGATCTTAATCTCTTTAGTAGATGGAGTTTCAACTTTGCGAAGCCGAGCTCTAATTCGGGCGATCAATTCTTTATTCTTGATCGGCTTAACGATGTAGTCATCAGCGCCAGACTCGAGACCGGTGACGATATCTTGAGAATCGCTTCTAGCCGTTAACATCACGATAGGGATGCCGCTTTCTTGGCGAATAGCTCGACATAAATCAATTCCATCGCGTCCAGGCAACATTAGGTCCAGTAGAACTAAATCAGGATTTGATTCATGGAAAACTTCAAGTGCTTTATCGCCATCTGCGCAAAAAAATGGTTCGAATCCCTCGGCACGCAAAACAATGCCAAGAATTTCCGAGATAGCTTGATCATCATCGACAACCAAAATCCGAGCCGCCACTGCATAGCCTTTCGATTAATACGAGAAATTTACCCCGAAAATGACTGGATGTGTATTTGGGCTTCTACCTATAGGGAGTTTCAACGCAAAGCAGTTACGCTTTACGGGTGGACATTAAAGGCTTAGTTGACCGGTTCAGTCGAGAAATAAGTAAATTTGGCGTAGTCGGATTGATTGCTTACATCATTGACTTATCGGTTTTTAATTTTCTTAGATTTGCTGATGGTCAAGGAATTCTTTATGACAAGCCACTTACGGCAAAAGCACTCAGTGTAATTACGGCAACAACATTTGCCTATTTTGGTAATCGACACTGGACCTTTAATACCCGATCTCGTACAACATTTCGACGCGAATACACCTTATTCGTGGTCATTAATGCAGTGGGCATGGTTATCGCGTTAACTTGTTTGTGGGTAAGTCATTATGTACTTGGCTTCCAAAGTGCACTAGCTGACAACATAAGCGCGAATGGTGTTGGTCTAGTTTTAGGCACAATGTTTAGATTTTGGGCCTACCACAACTGGGTATTTCCCGAAGAAACAGTTTTACCTATCGATTAAGTAATTTTGTTAGTCCAAATTAAATCCGTGGTTTATTGGATCTAGCTTCAAATACAAAGTAAATATTGCCGGCTCAAATGAAGTGACTTCTAATCGACCACCATCCTGGATAACTTGATCTTTCGCCCAAGCTAAGCCGATTCCATTACCGCTGGTAGTTGCACCAAATGACATTAAATTACTTCTTATTGATTCATTTATGCCAAACCCTTGATCTTTAATACTTAATGCTGCCCATTGATTACTGCGAACTAATGAGAGTTCAGTATTACCTGCGCCATAATTAAGCGAATTTTCAATTAAAACTTCAATGACCTGACTCTCGAGTTCACTACATCCAATAACAAATAATTGATCTTTTGACCTGAGTTCAATTTTTCGATTTTGTTTTTCAAATGCCGGTAGCCATTTATTTATTGATTCTGTTGTCAGCTGGGAAAGATCAATAGTTGTAACGTCGTGCTTAATTGCTAACTTCCACAAATAAAATATTTGTTGAATCATCTCGTCCATTTTGTGAATTTGCTCAAGCGCTTCATCTGACATTTGAGCAAGTTCAGTGTCTTTTAACTTTGTTGCAAGTTCATCAATATTTAAATTAAGTGCAGTCAACGGATGCTTTAACTGATGAGCAAGTAACGCGCCAAACCGCATTACCTCGATAAAAATTTCTGTGTCTCTCATTGTGCATCGAATCTAAACCCCAGTCCCCGAACTGTTTTTAACTGTGCTGCGCCTGGACCAAGTTTTCGGCGCAGAGTTGAAATATGCATGTCCAAATTCTTTGTTGGACCTAACCACGAGGTTGTCCAGACTTCACGAATAATTAGTTGACGTTTTACTGCTCGCCCATGGTTTTGCATCAGGTAATCCAAAAGCGCAAATTCAATTCTGGTTAATTCAATAACTTGGTTATCCACCCAACAGGCATGTGATTTTCGATCAAGCCGTACTCGTCCAATATTCAACAGGTAGGCATCTAAATTAAGCGTTCTCCTTCCAACTGCCCGCAGCCGAGCCAGCAGTTCGTCTTTCTTAAATGGTTTTACTAGATAATCGTCCGCACCAGAATTTAGTCCATGCACAATATCTGAAGTTTCAAAATTTCCACTTAGCATCACTATTGGAAAATCAAATCCTTGCTTTCGCAATGTTTCACAAACAATGAATCCATCTGTATCAGGAAGATTTATATCGAGTAATAAAATTTCTGGTGGATCAAGTTTTATTTTTTCGAGAGCTTGATTGCCATTTGCGACGTGCGCGACCGCGTATCCATCTGAGTTTAAGGCCCTTGTTAATGGGCCAACTACTGATGGATCGTCATCGACTATCAAAAGTCGGGCCATGCACGTAGATTAACTCTAAGTTGCCTCAAAATGCACTATGTCACCAACTGTGACTTGGTAAAGATTTTCTAAATTTTTAATGACTAGCGCACCCGATGGTGACACGTCAACAGCCGTTCCAGTTAAACTCTCGCCAGAATTATTTACTACCGAAATATTTTTGTTCAAGGTAACACAGGCTTTTTTATATTCTTCTAACCAAGAATTATTTGTTTTTCGTAAATAATTTATTTCCTCTAGAACTTTTGTAATTAGTTCATTTCGATCTACTTGGAAACCTTCTAAATTGAGTGAGGTTGCATTCGATACGGGAAGGTCATTTTTTGCCAACGCAACATTGAGACCGATTCCAATTATCAAACGGTCATTTATTAACTGAGCCAGAATTCCTCCGGCTTTACGCAACGGTTTTTTAGATTCTTTTTCATCAGCAAAAACAATGTCATTGGGCCACTTTAAATAACTGGATATTTCCAAACTGTTAAGTGCTCGGTTAACCGCTAACCCACAAATAAGTGGCACAGCTGAAAGTTCAGCTTTGAAATCATCCGTTGACAACGCGATTGACATTGCAATGCCACTTCCAGGAGGTGTACTCCATTTGCGATCTAACCGACCTCGGCCTTTAGTTTGCTCATCAGCAATAACAACAATCCCTGCACCTGGGGACACTAAATTTAGGTTTTCGACAGCGACGTCATTCGTGGAAGTAACTTGATCAAAAATTAAGGGTTTGAGCCAATTAGTTTGCGAGATCGACTCAGATAATTGCGAAAAACTAAGTTTTTGATAGCCACTTTTCGCCTGTTCCCTGTCCACATCGCTAGGGTAGGCGAAGAGGACACGGAGGGACTAGTGGGCACCGAAAAGTCTTTTGACATCCACACAACGGCAGGGAAAATCGCCGATTTAAAAAACCGACGCGAGCAATCTCAAACCCGTCGCAAAGATTCTGTAGATAAACAGCATGCCAAGGGAAAGCTCACTGCTTGGGAGCGGATTGAACGGTTATTGGATGAAGGTTCATTCCAACAACTTGATGGGTTAGCTCGCCATCGTTCGCATAATTTCGGAATGCAAAAATCCCGCCCTTATGGCGACGGTGTAGTTACCGGCTACGGCACGATTGATGGACGGCCGGTTTGTGTATTTGCTCAAGACTTCACAGTGTTCGGTGGTTCGCTTGGCGAAGTTTTCGGCGAAAAAATTTGTAAGGTCATGGACTTAGCCCTTAAAACTGGTGTGCCAATAATTGGACTTAATGACTCTGGTGGAGCTCGCATTCAAGAAGGCGTTGTTTCGCTTGGTCTTTATGCAGAAATTTTCAAACGCAATACCCATGCTTCAGGTGTTATCCCACAAATTTCATTAATTCTTGGACCCAACGCTGGAGGCGCTGTTTATTCACCTGCGCTAACTGATTTTGTAATCATGGTGGATAAAACCTCACATATGTTCATAACCGGACCTGACGTAATTAAGACTGTGACTGGTGAGGAAGTTGCATTTGAAGATCTAGGTGGGGCAAGAACGCACAATACTAAATCAGGTGTTGCGCACTACATGGCTAGCGATGAAGACGATGCTTTTGATTATGTAAAAACATTGCTCAGTTATTTACCAAGTAACAACATGGATGAAGTACCAACTCTTGAAGTTGATTCAGAAATGGAGGTTACAGAGCACGACCGTGAATTAGATTCAATAATTCCAGACTCTCCTAATCAGCCTTATGACATGCATAAAATTATCGAGTCAATTCTTGACGATGATGATTTCTTAGAAACGCAGCCGCTTTTTGCGCCAAACATTATTACTGGATTCGGCCGAGTTGATGGGCATCCAGTTGGTGTTGTAGCGAACCAACCTATGCAATTCGCTGGCACGCTAGATATTGATGCTTCAGAAAAAGCAGCCCGGTTTGTTAGAACCTGCGATGCATTTAATATCCCGGTTTTAACTTTTGTCGACGTTCCTGGTTTCTTACCCGGCACCGATCAAGAGTGGCAAGGAATTATTCGCCGCGGTGCAAAACTCTTGTACGCATATGCTGAAGCCACTGTTCCATTGATTACGGTAATTACTCGAAAAGCTTATGGTGGAGCCTATGACGTTATGGGCTCAAAGCATTTAGGTGCAGACTTAAATCTTGCTTGGCCAACAGCACAAATTGCAGTGATGGGTGCTTCTGGTGCGGTGAACATTCTTTACCGCAAAGAAATTGCTGAAGCAGCTGATCCCGAGGCAGAACGCGTTCGATTAATGGCTGAGTACGACGATAAGTTTGCGAACCCTTATCTAGCTGCTGAACGTGGTTACGTTGACCGAGTAATTTATCCGCATGAAACTCGCGTGATGATAATTCGTGGGCTCCGCGCACTTAAAGGCAAACGACAAAACTTACCTCCTAAGAAACACGGAAATATTCCGCTATGACAAATGAACTTGATAGCGCTGATTTAAAAATTGTTCGTGGCGAACCTACCGCCGAAGAGTTAGCTGCCATAATTTTGGTTTTGCGTGATCAGGTAAGAGAGTTAGCTAGCAAGAATAAATCCAGATCAGAGTGGAATGCTCCGCACCGCTCAACGCGAAATTTTTTCGCACATGGAAATGGAATGTGGCGTAGGTCGACCCTTCCGCGCTAAATATGAAACGCAAAGTACTGCTTGCTTCAGCATCTTCATCGAGATATCGATTACTTGTAGATGGTGGAATAACTCCACTTGTTCAAGTTAGCGCTGTTGATGAAGACGCAATTGCAAGCCAACTTGGAAATGTCTCACCTGCTGAACTTGTTGAAAAATTAGCCATTGCAAAAGGGCAAGCCGTTGCTAGTGACATAACTGTGACGTCAGAAAGAAATCTATTGATAATTGCGGCAGATTCAATGCTTGAGTTTGACGGACAAGTTTTTGGTAAGCCACTTACCCCAGAAAATGCAAAACTCCGTTGGCAAGCAATGCGCGGTAAATCTGGATATCTCCATAGCGGACATTGGATTCACGATTTGGTTACTGGTCAAGAATTAACTGGGGTCGCAGGTGCAGTAATTAATTTTGCGGACGTTAGTGATGAGGAAATCGATCGCTATGTTGCAAGCGGTGAACCTTTAAATGTTGCGGGTGGTTTTACCCACGAAGGACGCAGTGCGGCATTTATTCATTCAATAGTCGGCGATGTTGCCGCAGTTGCCGGCATGTCTATGCTGCTGCTTAGAAATTTGACGGCCCAAATGGGTATTTCATGGACCGAATTATGGGAAAACTAATCGGCATTTTCAAAGAATATTTTGCGAAAGAATAGACTGGCACACAGCAGAATTCGACAGGGGTTTTAAGTGAGTAACCGAAAAATAAAATCGGTACTGATTGCTAATCGTGGCGAAATTGCCATCAGAGTTGCCCGAGCCTGTCGAGATGCTGGCTACAAAAGTATTGCGGTGTATGCCGAACCAGATCGTGATGCACTGCATGTAAAAGTTGCGGACGAAGCATTTGCATTAGGCGGTCAAACCGCTGCCGAAAGTTACTTAGTTATTGAAAAAATTATTGCCGCAGCAAAAAAGTCTGGGGCGAATGCAGTCCATCCTGGTTATGGATTTCTTTCTGAAAATGCCGATTTCGCGCAAGCGGTTATCGATGCTGGCTTAATTTGGATTGGTCCACCCCCATCTGCAATTAGAGATTTGGGTGACAAAGTCTCGGCTAGACATATCGCAGCAAAAGCCGGTGCACCACAAGTTCAAGGAACGCCAGATCCAGTAGCTGATAGTTCCGAGGTCGTCGCCTTTGCTAAAGCACATGGCCTGCCAATCGCAATTAAAGCAGCATTTGGTGGCGGTGGTCGTGGCTTGAAAGTTGCTCGGACTTTCGAAGAGATCCCGGAACTTTACGAATCTGCAGTGCGTGAGGCAGTTGCTGCATTTGGTCGCGGCGAATGCTTTGTTGAGCGTTACTTAGACAATCCGCGACATGTTGAAACGCAATGTCTTGCTGACGAGCATGGAAATGTGGTTGTTGTATCTACTCGTGATTGCTCACTTCAGCGTCGCCATCAAAAATTAGTCGAAGAAGCTCCTGCACCATTTCTAACGGATGCACAGCGCGATGAGCTTTATGTATCGAGTAAAGCGATCATGAAAGAAGCTGGCTACGTTGGTGCCGGAACTTGTGAGTTTTTGATTGGTGCAGATGGCACAATTTCGTTTCTAGAGGTTAATACTCGATTGCAGGTTGAACATCCGGTTAGCGAAGAAGTAACAGGACTTGACTTAGTTCGGGAACAATTCAGAATTGCCCAAGGCGAACCATTAGGGTATTCCGATCCAGAGGTTCGCGGTCACTCAATTGAATTTCGAATCAACGGCGAGGATCCAGGACGTGGCTTTTTACCAGCACCGGGTTCACTTGTTACTTGGAATCCACCGAGTGGTCCGGGGGTTCGATTAGATGCGGGATTTACTCAAGGCGATGTAATTGGCGGAAACTTTGACTCACTATTGGCAAAATTAATTGTTACTGGTAGGGACAGGGAGCAAGCAATAGCGCGTTCTCGTCGGGCGTTAGCTGAGTTTGAAATTGATGGAATTGCTACAGCACTAACTTTTCACCAGGTTGTGGTTAACGATCCAGATTTTGCCCCTGAAGATCCTAAATCTGCATTTAAAGTACATACTCGATGGATTGAAACTGAATTTAATAATCAAATACCAGCGTATTCAGGATCGCAATCACAGAATTCTGAAAACTCGATGCGAGCACCAATAACAGTTGAAGTTAACGGTCGCCGTGTTGAAGTTGTACTACCTGGCCAATTAACTGTTGGGAAAAACAGTTCTGGAAACTCCGCCAATACACCGCGTCGGGCCGGTAAAAAAGCTTCTGTTGGGGCGTCTGGTGATTCTGTTACTTCACCAATGCAAGGGACAATTGTGAAAGTTGCGGTAAGCGAAGGCCAGACAGTAAATCAAGGTGATCTAGTAATTGTGCTGGAAGCAATGAAAATGGAACAGCCGCTAACTGCACATAAAGCTGGCACGGTGAAAAATTTAACGGCGCAAATTGGCACAACTGTTCCGAGTGGAACGGTATTGCTAGAAATTATTGATTAATTATTTGGTTAATCGGAGTCGGCGGGCAGCTTCAGCAACTGACCCACTAAGCGACGGATAAACCGTTATCGTTTGCGAAATCTGTTCTACCGTAAGTCGATTTTCGACGGCAAGGGCAATAGCAAAAATCAATTCACTTGCTTTAGGTGCAACTACAACTCCGCCAACTACGATGCCAGAATCTGTTTTGCTGTAAAGCTTTACGAAACCCTCACTAATCCCCTGCATTTTCGCTCGGGCGTTTGTAGCGAGTGGCAGCATCACACTTTCTATTGATTCAGCTTGATCTTCGGCTTCGCGTTGACTAATTCCAACAGTTGCGATTTCTGGATCGGTGAAAACATTACTTGAGACAGTTTCCAAATTAAGTGGGTGGACAGTATCACCGAGTGCATGCCACATAGCGATTCGACCTTGCATTGCTGCAACTGAGGCCAGCATTAAGACTCCAGTGCAATCTCCTGCGGCATAAACTCCTCTGACATTAGTGCGCGAAACTTTGTCTACTGCAATAAATCCAGCATCATTTGTCTCGATACCAACAGAAGCTAAATTTAATGTCTCAGTATTAGGAATTGCCCCAACTGCAATTAAGCAATGTGAACCGTCAACTAGTTCCCCAGACTCCAATTCGACTTCAACTCCATTGGCTGTGCGACGAACAGCTTTGGCTCTTGATTTGCTCAGAACTGTCATTCCACGATCATTGAAAACTTTTTCGATAACTGCAGCAGCATCAGAATCTTCACCTGGCAGTACTTGTTCTCGAGATGAAATTAAAACCACACTTGAGCCAAGCGCTTGATAAGCTCCGGCGAACTCTGCACCAGTTACTCCAGAACCAACAACAATTAACTTCTCTGGTAATTCTGGTAAATCGTAAAGTTGTTTCCAATTCAAAATACGTTCACCATCTGGCTTAGTATTTTGCATTTCGCGTGGCCGCGCACCAGTTGCCAATAAGATCACGTCTGCAGTTAATATTTGTTCACCTTGCGAACTGCTAACTTTTACTTGATTCTCGCTAACTAATTCGCCAGTTCCAGAAATGATGTGTACGCCGGCAGCAATTAGTGAGTCAAAAATATGGCGACTCTGATTACTTGCCCATTGTTTTAGCCGGGTATTAACTTTTTGAAATTCAATTGACACCTTCTCGGTTTGAACGCCAATTACGCTGGCGCCGCGCGCATCAATTGCAGCTTCGGCAACTGCAACTAAAGCTTTACTTGGCACCACATCAGTTAAGACCGCGGCGCCGCCTACGCCATCGCGTTCAACCACAGTTACTTGAGCACCAAGTTGAGCGGCAACGAGCGCAGCCTCATATCCACCAGGTCCACCGCCAAGAATTACTACATTGGGCACTTGTCTATATTTCCTTACTTTGTTTTCTAATTCTGTGATATCTGCTTAGTTATAAATTAAGAAATCCGCTCAAAAATTTCTTGCACCATTTCTAAAGTTGAATTCGGATTAATAAACGCAAACCTGCCAACTGTTTCGCCTTTCCATGAAGTGGGCGTAACAAATCCAATTTGAGTACTTAACAATTCATCTTGCATTTTTGTGTAATCTGCCGAAGTCCAACCTTTTCGTCGCCACAGAATAACGGAAAGAGTTGGCTCAATTACTAACTCTAAATTCGGATGATCTTTAATAAGTTGGGTAACCTCACGAGTTAATTTGAGTGACTCTTCAACAGCATCGCGATATGCATCTGTTCCGTTCACTACAACTGAAAACCAAAGTGGTAGACCGCGAGCTCGACGGGTGAGATGGTAAGCGTAATCAGTTGGATTCCAAACTTCATCCTTAGTGTGAAGAACGTCAAGATAAGAAGCTTGTTGAGTATGAACTGCTTGAGCTAACTTTGGATCGCGATAAAGAATTGCCGCCACATCAAATGGAGCAAACCACCATTTGTGCGGGTCCATAGTTATCGAATCAGCCAATTCAATTCCAGCAAATAGCCCTCGCACTGACGGGGCAAGTAGCGCTGCACCACCATAGGCAGCATCAACATGGAACCAAAGATTTCTTTCCTTTGCCACCTGACTAATACTTGCTAAGTCGTCAACAATTCCAGCATTTGTAGTTCCCGCTGTGGCAACTACTGCAACGACTGGTGCCGAAATTGAGTTTTGATTTTCTAGTGTTTTAACTAGATCCGCACCGGTTAGCTGATCGGTTTGAGTCTCAACTATTAACGGCTCAACATCGAGTATGGAAAGCGAGTTTCCTATCGAAGAATGCGCTTGCTTACTCATTGCAATACGTACTGGGATACGTTCGTTACTATTTGTTAAATTTCTGCGGCCAATATCTCTAGCCACAGTTAAGGCAGCCAAATTAGCAGCAGATCCGCCAGACACAAATGTTCCACCAGCACTTGATGGAAGTCCGGCACTATCTGCCATCCACCTTAGAACTTGATTTTCTGCGGCCACAGCTCCTGCGGCTTCAAGCCATGAAATACCTTGAAGCGAGGCTGCGGAAACAATCATGTCGAAAAGTAAGGCCGCTTTTGTTGGAGCAACAGGAATAAATGCAAAAAACCTGGGACTGTCACCAGAAATTATTGATCGCGAGATAACTTGATCATAAATTTCCATAACTTTTTCAATCGAATTTCCAGTTGGATTGATTAAGCCAGAAATAGTTTTTTCGAGCACTGCTTTATCGCCGGGAAAATCTAGCGGTGTTTCTTTAAGGGATAAGCGCTCGCGTAAATAGGAAAAAATTAGGTCGGTTGCTGCGGGGTCATAATGGTGCATTCGAGTTGGACTTTTGCCAACTTGCTTCTCGTGGTTCATTTACCCGCCGGAAACTAGATTTACGGGCCGCCGACATACTCTGCCAGCAGGGCATTCCGCAATCAAAATTATTTTAGCGGTTGATAACTACCCCAAATTTCCCGCAACGCATCCGCCACTTCGCCGCCGGTGGCTTTCAAAAATAACGCTTTCTTCATTGGATAAAGCACATTTTCACTAGAACTTGCAGCTTGTTTTAACTCGGCCAAAGCCAGGCTTACGGCAGCGTTATCCCGAGTAGCACGCAACTTGGCTAATTTTTCTTTTTGTACTTTCTCAATCGATAAGTCAACTTTTAAAGGTTCGTACTTTTCCTCTTCAGCGATCTCAAATTTGTTAACCCCCACAACAATGCGCTCGCCTTTTTCAATTTGAAGAGCATAGTCATATGCTGTCTCTTCAATGGCATTTTTTTGGTAACCAATTTCTACGGCGGCGGCTGCACCCCCAAGTTGTTCAATTTTGCCCATCAGGCGCAAAATTTCTTTCTCTATTTCATCCGTCATCGCTTCAACTGCATACGAACCAGCGAAAGGATCGACTGTATTTGTGATGTCGGTTTCATAGGCCAAAACCTGTTGCGTTCTAACCGCAAGTCTGGCTGCTTTTTCAGTTGGCAACGCAATTGCTTCATCATAAGAATTCGTGTGCAGCGATTGGGTGCCACCAAAAATTGCCGCAAGTGCTTGAACTGTAATTCGCATTAAATTAACTTCAGGTTGCTGGGCGGCAAGTTGCACACCAGCAGTTTGAGTATGGAATCGAAGCATTTGACTCTTTGGATCTTTCGCCCCAAATTCATCTTTCATAATGCGTGCCCAGATACGTCGGGCTGCTCTAAATTTTGCTACTTCTTCCAAAAGCACTGTTCGAGCGACAAAAAAGAAAGCTAACCGCGGAGCGAAGTCATCGATTGCTAAACCGGCTCGAACTGCAGCTCTGACATACTCAATTCCGTTTGCTAATGTGAATGCAACTTCTTGTGCTGGAGTAGCACCTGCTTCACTCATGTGATAGCCAGAAATTGAAATTGTGTTCCACTTTGGTAATTCAGTTTTGCAGTATTTAAAAATGTCAGTGATCAATCGAAGTGATTGATTTGGTGGATAAATATATGTACCGCGCGAAATGTATTCCTTGAGTACATCGTTTTGAATAGTTCCAGTTAGTGAACTTCCCTTGATCCCATTTTCCTCGGCGACTAATTGATACATCAACAACAAAGTTGCAGCTGGGGCATTTATCGTCATTGAAGTTGAAATTTGATCGAGTGAGATTCCAGCAAAAAGCTCTCGCATGTCATCGATTGAGTCAATTGCTACACCAACTTTGCCAACTTCACCGTGGGCTAACTCATGATCTGAGTCATAACCCATTTGAGTTGGTAGATCGAAAGCAACGCTTAATCCAGTTGATCCGGCTTTAATTAAGTCGTGGTAGCGGCGATTTGATTCAGCTGCACTGCCGAATCCGGCATATTGGCGCATAGTCCATGGCCGGCCGGTATACATCGAGGAATAAACCCCTCGAGTAAATGGGTACTGACCTGGTTCGCCGATCGACGTTTCCGGGTCCCAATTGGCTTGATCGGCAGGTCGATAGACCGGCTTTACCGGAAACCCAGATTCCGAAATACCCATGATGTGAGGTTACTGACAAAAATGGATCTGGCGAAGCCAGGTAGCCCATATCGGCACTAATCTTTACTTAATCCAACAGTTTTACCGAAAGGTCACAACAGTGGCGTCTACAAACGGAACCCTCTATCGCGGTCGCGAAGGTATGTGGTCTTGGGTAGCACATCGAATTACTGGTGTGGCTGTCTTTTTCTTTTTATTCGTGCACGTATTAGATACTGCACTAGTCCGTGTTTCTCCTGACGCGTACGACCGGGTAATTGATACCTACAAAACACCAATTGTAAATTTGCTTGAAGTTGGTTTAGTCGGCGCTGTTTTATTCCATGCGCTCAATGGAATTCGACTTATCCTGGTTGATTTTTGGAGTAAAGGAACTAAATATCATCGTCAATTACTTTGGGTAATTGTTGGAATTTGGGTTGCCGTAATGATCCCAGGAACTTACTTCATGACCATCCACACTATTGAAGCACTGTTCGGGAAGTAATCATGAGCTATCGCACACCTGAAGCATTGTTAGCACCGCGGTCAAGTCGAAGTGGTAGATCTAACTACGAGTTGTACTCGTGGTTATTTATGCGCATTTCGGGCGTTGTGCTCGTATTTTTAGTTCTTGGTCACCTGTTCATTATGAATATTCTCGATGGTGGCGTGCAGCGAATTAACTTTGCATTCGTAGCTGGTAGATGGTCTAGTCCGTTCTGGCAGGTGTGGGACTTGCTACAGCTTTGGTTGGCTTTACTTCACGGTGGCAATGGTTTGCGCACAATCATTAATGACTACGCCGAGCGCGATAACACTCGAGTCGTTTTAAAGTCCCTACTTTATGTTTCTACCGTATTTATTTTGTTACTCGGTACGTTAGTAATTTTCACTTTCGATCCAAATATCGGCTAAGGCCAAGGAGTTAAATGCAATCGCATAAGTACGACGTTGTAATTGTCGGTGCCGGTGGCGCTGGGATGCGGGCTGCACTGGAGTCGAGCACTCGAGCCAGAACTGCGGTACTAACCAAGCTTTACCCAACTCGGTCGCATACTGGTGCAGCTCAAGGTGGCATGTGTGCAGCATTAGCGAACGTTGAAGAAGACAACTGGGAATGGCACACTTTTGACACTGTTAAAGGTGGTGACTACCTAGTTGACCAAGATGCTGCTGAAGTTATGTGTAAAGAGGCAATCGATGCAGTAATTGACTTGGAAAAGATGGGCTTACCTTTTAACCGAACCCCTGAAGGCAAAATAGATCAGCGTCGATTTGGTGGACATACTCGTAACCATGGCGAAGCTGCAGTTCGACGTTCATGTTATGCAGCAGACCGCACTGGCCACATGATTTTGCAGACGCTTTACCAAAACTGCATCAAAAATAATGTCGAATTCTTTAATGAGTTTTACGTTTTAGATCTACTGTTAAATGAAGATGCAGACGGTAATCCAGTTACTGCAGGTGTGGTTGCCTACGAATTGGCTACCGGAGAGATTCACGTTTTCCAAGCTAAAAGCGTTGTGTTAGCCACTGGTGGTTTTGGCAAAGTATTTAAAACAACTTCGAATGCACACACCCTTACTGGTGACGGAATGGGAATCGTTTGGCGCAAAGGTTTGCCACTAGAGGATATGGAGTTTTATCAATTCCACCCAACTGGCCTTGCTGGTTTAGGCGTGTTACTAACTGAAGGTGCCCGTGGCGAAGGTGGCATACTTCGCAATGCTTCAGGTGAACGTTTTATGGAACGTTATGCACCAACAATTAAAGACTTGGCACCTCGAGACATGGTTGCTCGAGCAATGGTGCAAGAAGTTCGTGAAGGTCGCGGAGCTGGTCCAAACAAAGATTATGTTTACCTTGACTTAACTCACTTGCCAGCCGAACAAATTGAAGCAAAGTTGCCAGACATTACTGAATTTTCACGCACTTACCTTGGCGTAGATCCGATCAAAGAACGGGTTCCAGTATTTCCAACGGCTCACTATGCAATGGGTGGCGTACCAACAAATATTGAAACTCAAGTACTTCGCAATAACACTGATGTGGTGCCAGGCTTATTTGCTGCTGGTGAAGTGGCTTGCGTTTCTGTGCATGGGGCGAACCGGCTAGGAACTAACTCGCTATTGGATATAAATGTATTTGGTCGCCGGGCTGGTATTTACGCTGCTGAATATGCAACAAGTGCCGACTTTGTTGATCTACCGGAGAACCCAGCTGCCACAGTCGAGCAAATGGTTTCGGGCTTGAAAGAAAGTGAAGGCACTGAACGAGTTGCCGCTATTCGTAAAGAGCTCCAGGAAACAATGGACATGAATGCCCAGGTTTATCGTAATGATGAAACTTTGAATAAGGCACTTTCGGATATTCACACATTAAAAGAGCGCTATAAGAGCGTTGGTATTCACGATAAAGGTAAGCGTTACAACACCGACTTACTCGAAGCCGTTGAACTTGGCTTCTTACTTGAATTGGCAGAAGTCTTGGTTGTGAGCGCACTTGCACGCACCGAAACCCGCGGTGGCCACGCACGTGAGGACTATCAAACTCGTGATGACAAAAAATTTATGAAGCACACCATGGCATATGCAGATCCGAAAAAAGGCGTTCGACTAGATTACAAACCAGTGACAATGACTCGCTACGAACCAATGGAGCGTAAGTACTAATGACAAACTTAGTTGACGTAGTCACCGATGTAGTTGGCACGATGAATGCTATTGACCCAGGGGTAACTGATGCGCAGCAATCAACTGGTGAAGCTGCTCCGAAACCATTCGTTGTAACGATAAGTGTTCGCCGGTTCGACCCAGAAGTTGATCAAGATCCCTTTTGGCAGGACTTTGAAGTTGAAGTATTTTCCACCGATCGTATTTTAGATGCGTTACACAAAATCAAGTGGGAACAAGATGGCACCTTAAGTTTCCGCCGCTCATGTGCACACGGTATTTGTGGCTCAGACGCAATGCGAATCAATGGGCGTAACAGATTAGCTTGTAAGACTCTGGTAAAAGATTTAGATGCGACCAAGCCGATAACTGTTGAGGCAATTAAAGGTCTGCCGCTGGAAAAAGACTTAATTGTTGACATGGAGCCATTCTTCGCGGCTTATCGCGAAGTAATGCCGTTCTTGATTCCGCAAGGTCACGAACCAACCCGTGAACGCGTGCAGAGCCAAGAAGAGCGTGCTCGTTTCGACGACAGCACGAAGTGTATTTTGTGCGCAGCCTGCACAAGTAGCTGTCCAGTGTTTTGGACTGATAATCAGTATTTTGGTCCGGCCGCAATTGTGGGTGCTCATCGATTTATTTTTGATAGCCGAGATGCTGCAGCTGATACTCGCTTAGAAATTCTGAACAGTAAAGAAGGTGTTTGGCGCTGCCGGACTACTTTCAACTGCACGGAAGCATGTCCTCGGGGAATTCAGATTACCCATGCAATTGCTGAAGTTAAGCAAGCATTAATTCGCGGAAAAATTTAACGCAAAAGCATCTCTGCAAGTTGGTCAACTGAATCAACTACTTCGATTGCGCCCGCGTGCGCGAGTTCGCCTTCTTCGGCGTAACCCCAACTGACCCCAATTGCTGGAAGTTTGTGTTCGGCTGCTCCGTGGACATCATGCTCGCGATCGCCAATCATCACTATTGATGTTCCATCGCACATTCGAAGTTCATCTAATGCATGGGCAATAACAAGGGCTTTAGTGCCTCGGTGTGTTCCGTGTTCGTCACCGCCAGCAATTACATCGAAATGATGATCCAAATTGAAATGCTGCAAGATGTTTACTGCGGCGTAATCAACTTTTGAAGTTGCCACGGCTAGCCGTTTGTTTTGCTTATTCAATTCCGTTAAAAGTTCTGGGATTCCTGGATAAACACTGTTTTCATAGGCACCAGTTTCGTTGTAATACTTTCTGTATAACTCAACCGCCAGTTTAGTTTCATCTTCGCTCATGCCAGCAAAATCGCGGAACGAAGTCCAAAGTGGTGGCCCTAAATATTTGCGTAGTTCAGTTGGCTCAGGTTCAGTAAATCCCATTTCCCGGATCGCATAAAGCACACCATTGCCAACCCCAAGACCAGAATCAGTAAGTGTCCCATCCAAATCAAAAAGGACTACATCCCAACTCACTTAGCAAACCCAATTTTCTGGTAAGCCTCATCGACTGTCTTTGAAGCAATTTCACCAGCACGGCTTGCACCATCTTGCATTAATTTTTCAAGTTCTGCTTTGTCAGCAAGAAGCGCTTCAACTTTTGCCTGGAATGGCTCAATAAAAGAAATCACCACTTCCGCAGTTTCCTTCTTTAAATCTCCATACATGCGGCCCTCAAATGACTTAACCAATTCAGGTATTGATTTGCCTGAGTAAGCACTATTGATCGTCAAAAGATTTGAAACACCAGGTTTCTTGACAGAATCAAACTTAATTTCAGTTTCCGAATCCGTGACCGCGGACTTGAACTTCTTTTCTGTCGTTTTGATTGGATCAAGTAGGTTCACACAACCAGTTGGTGAAGACTTGCTCATCTTGGAGGTCGGATCTTGAAGATCCATAATCTTGGCAGTTTCTTTAACGATGAAAGCTTCAGGCACTGTGAACACATCCCCGAAACGGCCGTTAAATCGAATTGCTAAATCTCTTGTTAATTCAAGGTGTTGGCGTTGATCTTCGCCAACTGGGACAGCATTTGCTTGGTAGAGCAAAATATCTGCAGCCTGCAAGATCGGATAAGTAAGCAATCCAACGCTGGCAGTTGATGCACCGCCTTTGGCAGCTTTGTCTTTGAACTGAGTCATGCGATTTGCTTCGCCGATTCCAGTGATGCATGACATCACCCACATCAATTGCGCATGCTGTGGCACCTGACTTTGTACAAGCAAAATTGATTTTTTTGGATCAATTCCCAGGGCGAGCAACTGTGCATAAGAAACTAAAGTTCTTTCTTTTAGCTGCTTTGGATCTTGTTCAACAGTGATTGCATGCATGTCAGCAATGAAGTAAACGCAGTCATGGGTTTCTTGCATAGCAACCCAATTTTGAAGCGCTCCAAGATGATTACCAATATGGAAGCTATCTGAAGTTGGCTGGATGCCAGATAAAACGCGCGGTTTACTCACTGGTCTATTGTGTCATGCCCGATTTTGGCTATTACGCACAACATGTATTCGAGAAACTCTGCGGCCATCCATTTCAATCACAGTTAATTTTCCACCTGGAACTATAACCTCATCGTTAACCATAGGTAGCCGACCCAGTTGGGCGGCAATGAAGCCGGCAGCAGTTTCATAAGGACCATCAGGTAATTCGATCAATGTTTCATCGGCAAAATCATCTAAATTAAGTAAACCGTCAACAACTAAATCAGTGTCAGGTTTTATGACACCTTCAGATTCATCAGTGTCATATTCATCTCGGATATCGCCAATTAACTCTTCAACTAAATCTTCTAAAGTAATAATTCCTGCCGTGCCACCATATTCATCAACAACGATTGCTAAGTGTGCGCTCTCAGCACGCATCTGGGTCAATGTAGGAATAACTTGCTTAGAACCAGGTAGTCGCAATACTTCACGAGCTAGATCACCAATGCGGATAGATCTGCCCTGAAGTTCAGGATCTAACAAATCGCGAACATGCACGAAACCCACGACGTCATCTTGTGATTCGTCTGCCACCGGATACCTGGAGTGGGGTTTATCGGCGACAATTTTTACCGCTTTAAAAACAGGCAAATCAGAATCAAGGAAGGCGACTTCGGTTCGCGGAATCATAATTTCTCGAATTTCACGATCGCCTGCACTAAATACGTCAGCAATTAATTCGCGCTCTTCGTGAGTTAATTCTTCATGAGCTGCGACCATGCCTCTAAGTTCCTCTTCAGAGATTTGCTCTTTGCCAGCAGCTGGATCTACTCCGAGCACTCGAAGTACTGCATCACTTGACCTAGACAGCAGCCATATGAATGGCGCAGTAATTTTTGCCATCAGATCAACGAATCCAGATAGCACCAATGCATAACGCTCAGCATGTTGCAGGGCTAGTCGCTTAGGCGTTAGTTCACCAACCACTAAAGAAAGATAGGCAATTAACAATGTCCCAGTTACAAAGGCGATTGTTTCGGCAATTCCTTCGCTAACTCCTAAGTTTTCAATAGTTGGTGAAAAAATCGGTACCAGGCGTGACGCACCATAACCAGCTGATAGAAATCCAGCCAAAGTAACGCCAACTTGAACTGCCCCAAGAAATCTATTTGGGTTTTCCATTAATTTTTCTAAGCGCTTACCACGGCGACCTTTTGTTGCGCCAAGTTTTTTTACTTGGCTATCGCGTAACGAAATTAATGCTGTTTCAGCTGCAGCGAATACTCCACCAATGACTGTAAACAAAAGGACCATAGAAATGGTCTGCCAGAAAGTATTCATTTGCCCTTCAAATTAAGCAAACTCCAATATAGCAATTTTTGTTATAGCTTGAATTTTGCAGTAACTGGAGCGTGATCACTCCATCGTTGCGCATAAGTTTTAGCTCTTGTCACTTTAATTTCGGTCATATAACGTGCCAATTCTTTGGTACTTAAGTGATAATCAATGCGCCAACCAGTATCGGTATCAAATGCTTTACCTCGCCATGACCACCAGGTATATGGTCCAGCCACTTCACCAGCATGATGCCTACCGAGATCAACAATTCCAATTTTTTCAAACCAGTGATCAAAGTATGCACGTTCCTCTTCTAAGAAACCTGCCTTGCCAATATTTCCTTTCCAGTTTTTCAAATCCGCTTCACGATGAGCAACATTTAAATCTCCACAAGCAAGAAATAATTCACCCGCTTGTTGAGCGGTTTTTAATTTCTTGCTCATTGCATCAAGAAAGCGATACTTTTCTTGCTGAACCGGCTTTTCTGCATCGCCCGCATGGACATAAATTGATGCGACCGTTAGTTCACCTTTTTTTGTTGCCACGTTGGCTTGTACGTATCTGCCTGTATCGGCGAATTCTTTTGGTCCAATTCCAGTTTTTACTTTGCTCAATGGCAAAGTGCTTAAAATTGCAACCCCTGAGTGCCCTAACCGAGCACTTGAATCGTGCGCGACTGCAAGTTCAGAAAGGTTCGCTTTATCCAGTTCCTCATGAAGTTGATCAGTTGTTGATCTAACCTCTTGCAGGCAGATAACTTGAACTTCGCCAGAATCAAGCTGTTGTTTTATCCAGTCCAATCCACCTCGCCGCGCAGTTGCCCGCACGCCGTTCACATTGACAGTAACTACACCAAGCACTGGTTAACCTATTTAGCCATGGCTTTCTGGAGGTTTTCGTTTATCGCGGCCAAGAAATCTTCCGTACTTAAATAAGGCTGCTCTGGTGATACCAAGATGGCTAAGTCTTTGGTCATCTTGCCGCTTTCCACAGTTTCAATACAGACTCGTTCAAGTGTTTGGGCAAAGTTGGTTACTTCTGGTGTGTTATCCAACTTTCCTCGGTGAGCCAAACCTTGTGTCCAAGCAAAAATTGATGCAATCGGGTTAGTTGAGGTTGCTTTACCTTGCTGATGTTGGCGATAGTGGCGAGTGACTGTGCCATGGGCTGCTTCAGCTTCGATAGTTTTGCCATCTGGCGTCATCAAAACACTTGTCATTAGCCCAAGTGAACCAAAGCCTTGGGCAACTGTGTCACTTTGCACATCACCGTCATAGTTTTTGCAGGCCCAGACGTATCCGCCTTCCCACTTGAGAGCACTGGCTACCATGTCATCAATTAATCGATGTTCATAAGTTATTCCAGCTGCATCAAATTCTGATTTGAACTCAGCTTCAAACACTTCTTGGAAAATATCTTTGAATCGGCCATCGTATGCCTTCAAAATTGTGTTCTTGGTGGAAAGATAAACTGGATATTTTCGACTTAATCCGTAACGCATACTTGCGCGGGCAAACTCACGAATTGATTCATCCAAGTTATACATGGCAAGTGCTACGCCCTCACTTGGAAACTCGAAGACATTTAATTCCATCGGCGCACTGCCATCTTTTGGCGTGAAAGTTAAAGTTAAAGTTCCTTCACCCGGAATTTTCGTATCTGTTGCTTTGTATTGATCGCCAAAAGCATGGCGACCAACAATTATCGGTTTGGTCCAACCCGGAACTAATCGCGGAATGTTGCTGATAATGATTGGTTCCCGAAAAATTACACCGCCAAGAATATTGCGAATAGTTCCATTTGGTGACTTCCACATTTTCTTAAGCCCAAATTCTTTGACTCGAGCTTCATCAGGGGTGATGGTTGCACACTTAATGCCAACACCATGTTTCTTAATCGCATTAGCAGCGTCAATCGTCACTTGATCATCGGTTGCGTCACGATTTTCAATACCCAAATCGTAGTAGTCAATATTTAAATCTAGATAAGGCAAAATAAGTTGTTCTTTAATAAATGACCAGATAATCCGAGTCATTTCGTCGCCGTCTAAGTCAACGACTGTTCCGTGTACTTTAATTTTGGACATGATTTTCTTTTCTTTTGTTATAAATCTTTAACGTCTGCTTGCTTTTCTCGAACCGCTTCAGCTGCTTCTTGAAGTCCTGCTAATTCAGTTTCTGACAACTTTGTTTCAACAACTTTTTTGATTCCGCCTTTTCCTATTTGCGCTTCAACACCTAAATAGACACCGTTAATTCCATATTCGCCATCAACCCAGGCGCAAACTGGCATTACATCACCGGAGTCTTCGATTACTGCTTTTGCCATCCTGGCCGCGGCTGCTGATGGGGCATAGTATGCCGATCCCGTTTTAAGCAGGGCAACAACTTCAGCGCCACCATTTCTAGTACGCACTACGAGTTCTTCAATTTTTTCTGCTGGCAGCAATTCACTAAGTGGTTTGCCATTTACCGTGCAACGGGAAGGTACTGGCACCATCGTGTCGCCATGTGAACCTAAAGTTAAAGTCTTAACTGAAGACACTGGAACTTTTAATTCTTCAGCGACAAAGTTGGTGAAACGAGCAGTGTCTAACATTCCCGCTTGACCCATTACGCGTTCTTTTGGAAAGCCACTTGCTAATTGCGCCAAGGCGGTCATTTCATCAAGTGGATTTGAAACCACAATAATTACTGAATTAGGCGCATGCTTTGCTACATTCTCGGCAACAGAACGAACTATTTTTGCATTGGTTTCGATTAGATCCATTCGACTCATACCTGGTTTACGCGGTAGTCCGGCCGTAATCACAACTACATCAGAACCAGCAATGGCTTCATAGCCTTGACCATCTGGTGTGGTTGTTTGCCCAATTACTTTTGTTTCAAAACCTTCGATTGAACGAGACTGATTTAAATCAAGGGCAAGACCTTCAGGTTTACCTTCGAGAATGTCGGTTAGTACAACAGTGTCAACAATGTTGTACTCGGCTATTCGTTGAGCTGTTGTTGAGCCATAAAAACCAGCGCCAACTACGGTAACTTTTCCAGCCATATCTAATCGCAACCCTTCGGAAATCCCTATTTAAGTTAGTGGGATCTAAATACAAAGACAGTTAAATTCTATGGCTAAAGAAATTTCGCAATTACTGCGGTTACCGGTAAGGAACGACCAAGGCCAAAATCAATAGCGCTACACCTAAAGCAGCTAAAAAAGTTAAGTCGATTCGCCGCCGGCGACTACGCAGCCAGCCAGCCTGGGCGTCGGACAGATAGAAGCGCAGTAAAAAAGCAAGCAAAACACATAGCGCAAGTCCAATCGCACCAGTTCGGAAATTAACTTGGACTGCCACGACCATTGCAATTGTTATGGCGCTATAAACCAAAATGGCTGGCCACTGTTTAGTAAAAAAATCCTTCATAATTAATTAATCAGTTGTTACCGAACTTGGGTCAGCGTCAGGCACAAAAATTTCCTTTTGTTTTTGTTCGCCAGTTACATTTGATTGTAGTGATGCAATTACAACTGCGACAACAGTAACTGTAATGCCGATAATCACTTGAGCGGTGACCGTATTACCCGGTGTTGGGAAAAAGATATCGAGTAACAATGCCCCTAATAGTTGTCCCACGACAGAAACTAAGGCAAAAATTAAAACGCCTAAGGTGCGCACCAATACGACTGCAGAAACAATAAAAATAATGCCAATTGCCCCTCCGGTCCAGAGCAGCGGCCGTTCCCATGGTGCCGGTGGAATTGGGATGGCAACACTCGTAACTAAGTTATAAAACAAAAACAAAACGAGTAGCACGGTCATACCAATTGTGAAGTTTAAAGTTGTGGTTGCCCAAGGTTGCTTTGTTTCTTGGGCAACTCTGCCATTTATTGCATGTTGAGCCGAAGTCAATGCACCCACCGTAAACATATAAATCACCATTGGCAGATTGAAAGTGCCGGTATGTGCTCTACCTAATACTGCTATAACTACACCAACAACTGCTAAACCTGCGGAAAATATACGCAGCAGTGTTATTGGCTTTGGACCTGCTGGACCTAATCCATATTTATCAACTAAAAGTGAGGCACAAGTTTGGCCAGCCACAACGGCAATTACAAAAATTGCAACACCAACAACTGGCACAACAAATCCTTGTCCGATTACGAATAATGCACCCGCTGTACCACCAATTACTTGCCACCACTGCAGTTTCTTGGCTCGAATCAAATTGGGAATACTGAAATATGCTGTGCGGGCTGGCTTTAGAAAAATTATTCCGATTAACAAAATTGTTAATCCAGATCCAAATGAGACTAGAGCCGCAACGATTGCATTATCTAAAACGGCGCCAAGTTCACCATTTACTCGAGCTTGCGAGCTATTAAATGTTGCAACTAAGAGCCCAATTAACAGATGCCATGGATTTACTTTTTGATTAAAACTTATTTTTTTCAATGGAAAAAATGCCTCGTATTTGTGAAATACATAGTGATGCCAGCCTGTGTCGCCGCATTAATAACCTCTTCGTCTCGCATTGAGCCACCTGGTTGGACAACTGCTTTAATGCCAGCATCAATTAAAACTTGTAATCCATCAGCAAAAGGAAAAAATGCATCTGAGGCTGCAACACTTCCTTGGGATCTATCTTTGCCCGCCCGACTAACTGCTAACCGCGCGCTATCCACTCGATTTACTTGACCCATACCAATACCAACGGCGCCACTATTCTTGGCTAAAAGAATTCCGTTGGACTTAACGCATCGGCAAGCACGCCATGCAAAAATTAAATCCCGCATCGTGCTTTCATCCGCAGCACTACCTGCAACCAATTGCCAGTTAGCCGGATTGTCCCCCGCGGCTTGAAATTTATCTTGTGTTTGCATTAGTAATCCACCAGATATTGGCCTCGATTCGCGATCCGCAAAATTAGGCACATCTGCTGCAACAAGTATTCGGATATTTTCTTTTTGCGAAAGTATTTCGATAGCCTCGGGTTCAAAATCTGGAGCAACAATTACTTCAGTAAATACTTCGGTAACAGCTGCGGCCATTTGGGCAGTAACTTTCTTATTTGCAGCAATTACTCCACCAAATGCCGAAACGGGATCGGTCGCGTGCGCAAGTTCATATGCTTTTGCTACATCGTTAGCCACGGCAATTCCACATGGGTTTGCATGTTTAAT
>JACCDX011417754.1_pt1 | contig 25903 bp, 25 predicted proteins | sample 7449681 | NCBI WGS metagenome assembly JACCDX01 (sample SAMN15323450, study PRJNA562643) | freshwater metagenome | isolation source: river surface water | place: USA:Blue River Watershed | collected 2017-08-18
CCCTTTTCCCAGAATCCTACGTCCAGGAGTTGCTTCAAGATAAGGGGATTGTTCGTAATGGAATGAAGATCCGTGCAGCCATCAACAATGCGCAGCGCTTTCAGGAGATTCAAGCCGAGTTTGGCACCTTCACGAATTACATCTGGGGTTTTGTAGGCGGCAAGCCCATCCGTAATTCAATTGCTCCTGGAGATCCTTATCCCGCTACTTCGCGAGAGTCTGATTTGCTAGCCAAGGACATGAAAAAGCGAGGATTCAAGTTTTTGGGAAGCACGGTGCTTTATGCCCACCTACAAGCGACAGGTTTGGTCAACGATCACTTGGATACCTGCTTCCGAAAGCAGGAATACTAAAGCATAAAAAAAGGGAGGCTAGCCTCCCTTTTTGGTGAATTCATTTCATGCTTAAAGCTGAGCCATCAATAAATATACCCCGGCACCAGCAAAATAGCCGAGTGCAGCAAGGAAAGAGATGCGCTTCAAGTACCATCCAAATTCGATTTTTTCCATTCCCATGGCCGCTACACCTGCAGCAGAACCAATGATTAGGATACTTCCTCCGGTACCCGCACAATAGGCGAGGTAGGTCCAAATAAAGTCATCCATAGGATAAGTTTCCAAGCTGTACATTCCCATGCTGGCAGCTACCAAAGGCACGTTGTCTACGATCGCCGATAGGACACCAATCAAGGTGATGATGATTCTATTGTCACCAATAGTAGTATTCAGGTAATTGGCAAAATTGGCCAAGGTGCCCATAGACTGTAGGGATCCTACTGCAAGCAAAATACCCAAGAAGAACAAGACGCTTGGCATGTCGATTTTAGCCAAGGCATGACTAGCTGTGTAATTCTTTCGTTCTGCCTCATCCATATCTGGATTAATCAATTCAGAAACCACCCAAAGAACTCCTAGACCAAGAAGCATGCCCATGTAAGGAGGGAGGTGCGTTACCGTTTTGAAGATAGGAACTGAGATCAATGCACCTACTCCTAGAACAAGCATCAGGTTACCCGTTTTCACAGAAGAACCAGAAGATTCACCCTCTTCTTTGAATTCCCCTAAGGTACCCTTCATGGTGAAGGTGAGGAAAAGCAAAGGAACGAGTGTACATACAATGCTTGGGATAATTAAGCTTTTCATGATGGACACTGCAGAAATCTGTCCGCCGATCCATAGCATGGTGGTCGTCACATCACCGATTGGAGACCAAGCTCCACCTGCATTGGCAGCGATGACAATCATCCCTGCAAAGAATAGACGCATTTCCTTATCAGGAATCAGTTTGCGAATCAAGGAGACCATCACGATGGTAGTAGTCAGGTTGTCCAACACAGAAGACAAGAAGAAAGCAACGATACATACCACCCATAGTAGCAGTACAGGGTTCTTAGTTTTGATGCGATCTGTGATGAATTTGAAGCCATGGTGTGCATCTACCAATTCCACAATGGTCATCGCTCCCATCAAGAAGAATAGGATCTGTGCGATTTCATTGAGGTGGTGACCCAGTTGCTCTACCACATATTCGAGGTGCAGTTCTCCTGCACTTAAAGTGGCAGCCTTGTCTCCAAGTTCATGGATAAAATGAAGGTAGCGCTCACTATTTAATAGGGTCTCAGGAGATCCTGAAACGGTAAAAATGGTCCAACAAACGACTGCAGTCACTAAGGCGGAGGCAGTTTTGTTGATCTTGATGGGATGCTCTAGCGCGATGGCTAGGTAGCCGACCACAAAGATGATGATAATTAATAACTCCATTTTTCTGGGTTTTTTGGTGATGAACTAGGTTTAATCTAAAGGTTGATTCATTCTAATAAGCGATTCTAGTCCCTTTATCCTAAAATTCCTAACCTGAGAAGAAGAATTTGACTCAAAAATCTTGATTGATCGCAATTTTTGAGAGGATAATGCGCTTCAAATTGTCACTAGAAATGAACTGGAGCTCAAAATATTCGTTCCTGCGGCTACTCTTCCTATTTTTTACATGAGCTGCGCTAGAGCTATTTCATAGGAAGTTTGGGAGATTTTTGTGCTCACTTGATTTTTGGCATGTGCATCTTGTAATGCTTTCAGGATGGTGCTGCTCACATCGGCAAAAATCGCTTGGTCGGTTACCTCTGCGCCTTCACTCATTAAGTAGGCAAATACCCGAGCCATACCGCAGTTGGCGATGAAGTCAGGAATTACAGCCACCTGCTCATCCGCCCACAGCCCAGTAGGGCCCACGAAAATTTCTGGGTCTGCAAAGGGAACATTGGCGCCGCAGGAAATTACCTCCAAGCCAGCTGCCACCATGCGTTCCACTTGCTCCTGTGTAATCAATCGAGAAGCAGCTGCAGGAATAAAAATCTCACTTTTTAAATCCCAAATCCGGGCATTTACTTCCTCAAAAGGAAGCAGCTCATTCGCGATGAGTTGGTTGCCTTCTCGCTTTAAAAAGAGTTCACGAATTTCATCCAAACTGAATCCTTCCTCTCGGATCAGTCCTCCCATTCGGTCAATAATCCCCACGATTTTCACTCCTTCTACTGCCAAGAAGCAGGCTGCTGCTGCGCCTACATTGCCCCATCCTTGGATGACGGCGCGCTTTCCATCGAGCTGACCTCCCCAAAGGGAATAGTAGTGCTTCACCGCTTCTGCCACTCCATAGCCGGTAATCATATCGGCTACCGTGTATTTTTTGGAGCCGTTGGGGGTGAATTTGGGATCTTCAAGCACTTTGGACACCCCTTGACGGAGCTGCCCTATTTTTCTGATTTTTTGTGGTTCATTCGCTTTGAAGTGTCCGTTGACAATTCCCTCTTGCGGGTGCCAAAGGCCATAAGATTCAGTAATCGGAATCACTTCATGGATTTCATCGATGTTGAGGTCCCCTCCTGTGCCGTAGTAATTTTTAAGTAGCGGCATGACAGCTTTGTACCAGCGCTGCAGTACTCCTGCTTTTCTTGGGTCTGCTGGGTCAAAGTTGATCCCAGATTTTGCACCTCCAATGGTAGGACCCGATACGGTAAACTTCACTTCCATGGTCTTGGCTAGGGATTCTACCTCCCGCTTGTCCAAGCCTTTTCGCATGCGAGTACCGCCTCCAGCTGCGCCACCTCGAAGGGAGTTGATCACGACCCAGCCTTCGGCCTCGGTCTCGCTATCTTTCCATTCAAAAACGATTTCTGGGGATTTATTCTCAAATTTTTTGAGCAAGTCAAGCATTTTTCTTTGGGTTTACAATTCTCCCCAAAAATAGAAAAATATTTTCCAGACTCTCCTGACTTTTGTTTGCCAGTTTCAATTGACTATCCAAAGATGGCCCCGCCAGAGGAATCCCGACTTGCTCCTGTCACGGAAGCCAAGGCATTGGCATCACCGCGCAACTTGAGTACGCCCAAAAAAGCAAAAATTAAAGCTTCTTTAAATTCAATGAGCTCTTTACTCGCTTCCACCTGTACCCAGTTTTGATTCAAGTGCTGATCAAGCCGCTCCACAAAATAGCGATTGTAGGCTCCGCCTCCTGTAAGCAAGACGCTCGGGGTAGCTTTTGGGGCATGGGTTCGGATGACAGCAGCGATTTGAATTGCAAAATTCTCCACCAAGGTGTGCAAACTATCGTTGGGCGAAGGCCCGCTTTGGTCCAAAAGAGGAAGGAAGAACTGATCGATGGATTCTCGGCCAAGTGATTTTGCGCCCGAAAGTGCATAGAAGGGGAGCGAATTCAATTGCGCGAGAAGAGTTGGGTCCAAATTCCCTTCCCGAGCCCAGGCGCCATCCTGGTCGTAGGGGCGGCCTAATTTTTGTGCTTCTCGGTTGAGCAGGAGGTTGAATGGGCTGCAATCAAATGCGATGCGCTGCTCGTTTTTTTCGAGGGAAAGGTTGGAAATACCACCCAAGTTGATGCAAAAATCTACTTGAGGGAAAAGAAGTCGGTCTCCAATGGGCACTAGGGGTGCACCCTGTCCGCCTAATTGCACATCGAGCATCCGAAAATCTGCGATTACTTTTTCTCCTGAGGCTTGGTGCAAGGCCCATCCATTCCCGATCTGAAGACTCAGCCCTTTTTCGGGTTGGTGAAATACGGTATGTCCATGCGAGGCCACAGCCATGGGCTTGACTTGGTGTTGGAGACAAAAGTTTTTCACTTGCTCCCCCATCCAATTGCCAAAGTTGACATCCAACAGAGCGAGGTCTAATCCCGAGAGTAGGTGACTAGCAGCTAGAGCAGCACCTAGTTCAACCGGAAAGGGACGAGTTTCTGCTTGGAGGATTTCATAACTCCACTTCCCCTGTTGGTACTCAAAATGACAATGGGCCAAATCCAATCCGTCTCCGGAGGTACCTGACATGAGTCCGATCAAGGTGTATCGTTCTGGGTGCATGGGTTAAAGATTGTTAAGTAAGCGCAAGAATCCACTCGAATTTATTGACTCCTAAATGTCGTCTTTTTATTAATGCCTAATTTACCCCAGAAATGAAAAACCTAGTCATCGATATCGGAAATTCTCGCATCAAGTCGGCACTTTTTGAGGAAGACGAGTTGCTTGAAGAGGCAGTTTTTGAAGATTTGGATCAAGGAATCGCCTTTTGGGCGACCTTATCTTTTCAAAAATGCTTGGTCAGTTCGGTGCGATTTCGACCAGCTGAATTGGAATCCAAGTTTCCCTTTCCGGTTGAATTCTTTAGTCCCGGTACGCCAATTCCCTTGGTCAATGGCTACGATACTCCTGCCAGTTTGGGTTTGGATCGCTTGGCAGCAGCTGTAGGTGCTTGGCATTTGGCCTCTCGAAAAGCGGCCCTGGCGATTGATTTGGGAACCTGCGTAACCTACGACCTAGTGGACGAAAAAGGGATATATCGAGGAGGGGCGATTAGTCCCGGACTCAAGATGCGGGCGAAAGCCATGCATGCATTTACGGCAAGTCTACCAGAGATAGACCTATCCCCAATCCCCCATTCGCTGTTAGGAACTTCTACGGATTCCTGCTTGAAGGTTGGGGTTTGGTCTGGCTTAAATTTTGAATTGTCGGGATTTATTGCCGCTTACCGCGTTAAATTTCCCGAAATATCTATTTTTCTATGTGGTGGGGATGCAGAATCTTTTGATTCATTGGCAAAAGACCACATATTTGTAGTCCCAAATTTAGTTCTCATTGGACTAAATTGTATTCTAAACCACCATGTTGCGTAAACTAGCGTTGGGTGTGCTCAGCACACTATTACTAATTTCAGAAGGCTTCGGTCAAAATAGTTCCTCCACCTACAGTGCGTTAGGCATCGGTGAATTTAACTATGGAGGTCAGATTCAAAACCAAGGCATGGGTGGTCTTGGCATCAGCTTTGGAACTGGATGGAGCGCAAATGCGGTAAACCCAGCATTGACTACGCGCAACACGATTTTTAATTTTCAAGCTTCGCTCAACTACAAACGAATTTCAGTTGCCAACGATACCGAAAGCTCCTTGGTAGATGGAGGAGGTCTTTCGTACATCGCGATCTCCCTTCCCGTCAAGACGGGTAAATTCACTGCTGGAATGGGTCTGGGCCAGATTTCCAGTATCAATTACCGCCTGAAAGTAGATAGCCCCATTGCAAACTCAACGCTGATTGCCAACAATTACCTAGAAGGAGATGGAGGGATTTCGGAGGCGTATGTTAATTTTGGGTATTTGTTAGCCAAAAACTTGAGCATCGGCGTGCACGGTTCCTACCTGTTTGGTTCCTCTATTCGATCCAACCAATTGTTGGTATTTGATCAACAGGGGGTAGAGGTAGGTAGAGCAACTGAATATTACGAACGGGTGACAGTATCCGATGTAGCGGTAAAACTTGGAGCGCACTACTTCTTTAAGACTTCAGAAAAAAGTAATCTCCATCTAGGCGCCATTTATCAGACATTTGGGGACGTTAATGGAACAGCATTTGCAAAATTGGCCCCGATTGGTCAAGCTAGCAGTCCGAAAACAGATGGAACTCTCATCGCTAATAACGAGAAAGGGACCATTTACCTGCCAAGTCGCTATGGATTTGGGGTGAGTTATGAGAAAAATAATAAATTCGTGATTGGCTTAGAGGGTCAGTTCCAAGATTTCGCTCAATACAGAAACTTCTTTGGAGAACCTCTCAGCCTCCAGGCAGCCCAAAAAGTGGGGCTTGGATTCCAAATCGTGCCAGACTTCACAGACTTTGATAAGCTCTTGAATCGCTCCACTTACCGGGTGGGTTTGGAATGGATGCGAACGCCTTATTTTATAAATCAGACCACCATCAATGATATTGGCATCAACTTTGGTACTTCAATTCCTGTAAACCAATTATCCTTGGCGAACATGGCGATTAAGGTTGGGAAAAGAGGAACCTTGGATAATGGATTGATTCGTGAAAGCTATGTGAATTTCTCCTTAGGCTTCTCGCTCAATGACAATAGCTGGTTCTACAAGCGAGTTTTCGAATAAAAAAAGTTAAACAAATTTGCCCTGGAAAGGGATTTACTTAGAGTCAACAACTGATTAAACCTGGACGATTATGAAAATTAAATCAACCCTTCTTGTCCTCGGAGCTATGCTCCTTGCTGGTATCGCCCACGCTCAAGAGGGCTGGAACTGGCCTGCTGACCCTGCTCAGGAAGCAAAAGCCAGAGAGTACAATGCCGCCTACTTTGATTACATGAAGGCTGAGCAATTTGTGGAAGCCACCAAGCCGTTGAATTGGCTTTTGGTGAATGCACCAAATTTGAACGAATCCATCTACATCCAAGGGGTGACCGTGTACAAAGGCGCTGCCGATAAAACTGCAGATGCTGCACAGAAGCGAGTATACCAGGATAGCGTAATGGCTATCTACAACAAAAGAGGTGAATTGTACAACAATCCAGTGAAGTGGATGGAGACCAAAGCCTATTATGGGTACTTGTTTTTCAGAAATGATAATTCCAAAATAGCAGGTGTAGTTGCTGATTTTGAAAAGGCTTGGGAGCTGAAAGGATCTCTTAATTTCCAGTTTGTTCCGATGTATTTCGATTTAGTTGAAAAAAACTACTCCTTGAACAAAGCATACAGCCCAGAGCAAGTGTTGACTATCTTCGATAAGTCCAACAAGCTTTTGGATGCTGCTGCGACTTCTGGAAAGGATGTTACGGATTCGAAGGCTACTTTGGAGAATCTTTTGGTAAAAATGAAGTTGATCGATTGCGACTTTATCGAAAATACCCTAGGGGCAAAGTTGGCCGCAGATCCAACCAACGAAGAATTGGCAGAGCAAATCTTTACCTATTCCTTGCAGTACAAGTGTATCTCGACCAAAGCTTTCTTGGCCGCGCTAGAGTTTAAAGATTCCAAGGCACCTACTTTCAAGACTTCGCAGGTAAGAGGAATGCTTTACATGTCTGCTGGTGACTTTGAAAAGGCAGAGCCTGTATTCGAGAAGGCAATGACTTTGGCTAGCACCAACAAGGAAAAAGGCGAAACCATGATGGAATTGGCCAAAATCTACGCGAGAGCAGGAAAGAAATCTGCAGCAAGAACAGCGGCACGTGAAGCTGCAGGCCTTGACTCAGAATTGTCTTCTTCAGCATATGGCTTAATTGGTGATTTGTACATGTCAGCATACAACGATTGTAGAGGTGGTGATAGCCGTGCAAAAGATTATGCAGTCTTCATTGCAGCATACAATGCCTACCAGAAAGCAGGAGACTCTAGAGGTATGGGAAGTGCGAGAGCACGATTCCCGTCCAAGGAAGAACTCTTTACTGAAGGCTATTCACTTGGAGCTTCAATAAGCACAGGTTGCTGGGTTGGGGAGACTGTCTCCCTATCTACTAGAGACTAATTTCCAGCCCCCATTTATACTAAAGGCAGCCTTAGGGCTGCCTTTATTCGTTTCTTCTCGTCAACTTTTCGGTTATCTTTGCAGGCAATGAACCGTGGGCTTCTTTTTTCTTTTTTTGCGACGATCCTTCTCCTTTCTTGCCGAGAGGGGGTAGACCCTAATTCCCTGGAGGTTTACGAAGGGCCCGTAAATTCCGCTCAAAACATTCATATTTTACACAGTGACTCTGCTGTTCTCCGGTCGGAGATTACCGCCCCCAAGCAGTTGGAGTTTGCCAATGGAAATTTGGAGTTTCCAGAGGGAATTGACATTCAGTTTTTCAATTTGAATGGACAGTTAGAGACCACCATGCGCGCAGACAAGGGGTATTTTCTCCGAGACCAAAACCTCTACAAGGGGGAAGGAAATGTGCAGGTGAAGAATTTGCCCAAGGATCAACGCCTACAAACCGAGGAATTGTTTTGGAATCAAGCCGAACGAAAAATTTACACCGAAAAATTTGTGACCATTCAAGAGCGACAGACCTTATTCAACGGAACGGGCATGGAAGCCGACGATGGTTTTTCTACCTATAAATTAAAAAAAGTGAGGGATAGTCGAACACTTTTACCTGGGGAAGGACTATGAAGTTACTTGACGCAATCCTCTTTTCTGTGGCCCTTGCATTGATTGTGGTAGGTATCCACCAAACGATGGTGCTTGGGATTGGTTTTTCCTATTCTTTATTCATGTTCGCAGTGGGCCTTTTGTTCTGGTTTCAACTACGGAGAAACAAGGCGCGTGAGAACAGGAATTCTACTCAAAAAAACCCGGTGAAAGCCACTAAAACCCGCAAGAAACGATAATCATGGACAACAACTACGTCGTATATGTCGTGATTTCATTGATTTTTTCTGCATTTTTTTCAGGAATAGAAATCGCCTACATCTCAGCCAATAAGCTTCAGATTGAGCTTCAAAAAAAGCAGGGGATGTGGAGTGGAAAAGTATTGAGTAAATTTTTGGCTAAGCCCGGGCAGTTCATCGGGACTACCCTCATTGGCAATACGATCATGCTGGTGCTGTATGGTACGTTTATGGCGTTTTTGTTGGACGCTCCGCTACGCAATTTGTTCCCTGAGTCGCTCAACAATGAAGCAGTAATTTTGATCTCTCAAACTGTCCTGTCCACCCTTTTGGTATTGATTACAGGTGAGTTTTTGCCGAAAAGTCTGTTCATGCTCGATCCCAATCGCATGCTCAACTTTTTTGCGCTACCCTTCTTGATTATTTATTCGGTCATGTATCCCATCGTGTGGTTGATTGTGGCCTTGTCCAAGGGGTTTATCACACAGGTTTTGCGCTTGGAATACAATGAGGAAAAGCCCGTATTTACGATAACAGACCTCAATTCCTTTATCAAGGATCAAATGGGTCAAAACCGGAATCCAGGAAATGTAGAAGTGGACTCCAAAATTTTTGACAATGCCATAGAGTTTAAGACGGTGCGCATTCGAGAGTGCATGATCCCTCGAACGGATATTGTAGCGGTGGAGGTAACAGACACCATTGAGGACTTGAAAAAAGTATTTGAAGAAAGTGGTCACTCCAAGGTGGTGGTCTACCGAGATACTATTGATGAAGTGATTGGCTATTGTCACCAGTTGGAGTTATTCAAAAAACCGAAATCCATTGAAGACATCCTCACGCCCATCATCATTGCACCAGAATCAGCTTTGGCTAATGAATTGCTAATCCAGTTTATTCAAGAGCGAAAAAGCCTTTCCTTGGTCGTCGACGAGTTTGGCGGCACCAGTGGAATTGTTTCCATGGAAGACATCATCGAGGAGATTTTTGGAGAGATCGATGACGAATACGACAACGAGGCGCTAACGGAACAATTGATTGGCGAACTGGAATTTTTGCTCAGCGCCCGATTAGAAATTGATTATCTCAACGAGAAATATGGGTGGAATTTGCCGGAAGGGGATTTCGAAACCCTGTCAGGATTTATCCTTTCACAAACCGAAAATCTGCCTAATATAGGCGAAACCATCACCTACAGAAGGTTTACCTTTACCATAGTGTCCAAGCAAGCACATCGAATTGAAACTGTTCGTCTGAAAATCAGCGACTCTGATAATTTCTAGGACTGGACATTGTTGGGGTTGAAATTTTGAATTTCCCCCTGAAACATCTTATTTTGCACCACTTTAAAAATAGCGAAGTAGCAACCATGGCGTTAATTAAGCAAATTAGACAACGAACAGGTCTCGCAATCGGCGTAATTGCTGGCGGGTTAATTTTATTTCTTTTGGGAGGCGATTTATTAAGTCCTAATTCTTCCCTCCTTAATACCAACCAAAACATAGTTGGTGAAATTGCTGGTGAAGAAATTACCCTGGAAGAGTTTTCCTTGAAAATTGAAGAATACAAGGCTTCCTTTCAGCAGCGTACCGGCAGAGTTCCTGCTGAAGCAGAAATGGTCTCCGTACGTGAGCAAGCATGGCAAGCCCTGATTGTAGAGCGCGTATTTGAAGAAGAATACGACAAGTTGGGATTAACCATCACGAGCCAAGAACTAATCGACATGGTTCAAGGCAAAAACATTGTTCCTGAACTTCGTGCACAATTGGTGAATCCTCAAACAGGTGAGTTTGACAAAACCCAGCTGATTACCTTTTTACAATCCTTAGAAACTGCAGATCCCGCACAGCAAGCCGCTTGGGCGCAGCAAGAAAAATTATTTGCTCAAGCAAGATCCCGTGTGAAATACGACAACTTGCTTGCAACTACGGAATATGCCACTACAGCAGAGGCAAAGTTGGAGCACAAATCAGCCAACACCATTGCCGACGCTTCTGTATTGTTCCTTCCCTACTACGTTATTCCTGACGGCGATATCAAGATTCAAGATGCGGAGTTGGCAGATTACCTTGCCAAAAATCAAGAAAAATTTAAGGTGGGCAATTCTGCCAACCTAGAATACGTTTCGTTCAGCATTCAGCCAAGTGGTGAAGATTCTGCGGCGGTAATTTCTAGAATTACTGAGCTAACTGCAGCATTGAAGACTTCGGTAGAAGATTCTGCTTACGTGAGCAAAAATTCAGAAATCCAGCAGCCTTTCCAGACCTATGCGCCTGGTGATCAGTTGCCAGTTTCTTTAACGACCAATGTACCTCAGTTTGTAAAAGGAGAAACTTACGGTCCGTTTATCACGGCTAATTCTTCTTACGTATCCTACAAGATAGCTGACCAGTACGAAGGCACTCCAAAAATGAGAGCTTCTCATATCCTATTCGGAACCGAAGGGATGGATGAGGCTGGTAAAGCAGCCGTAAAGACACAAGCAGAAACAGTTCTTGCTGAAATCAAAACTACTGGGAACTTCGCAGATGCGGCAAGACAATACGGTCAAGATGGAACTGCTCAAAATGGTGGTGACCTGGGCTGGTTTGCAAAAGCAGACTTTGTGGAGCCTTTTGCCAATGCTACCTATGCAGCCAAGTCTAAGGGTTTACTTCCAAGCCTCGTGGAGACTGAATATGGCTACCACATCATTGAGGTGACTGAACTTCCTTCTTCTACTTACACCAAGTTGGCGGTATTGGAGCTTGAACTTGTGGCTTCAGACATCACGCGTGATGAGGCCTTTAGAAATGCAGATGCATTTGTAGCTGAAAGTGGTAACCGTGATGAGTTTACTGCCAATGCTACTGAAAAAGGATTCCGAATCATTCAGGCTAACAATGTAGACGCTACTTCTAGAAACTTGAACAACATCACGGATGCAAGACAGGTCTTGATCTGGGCATTTAGCGAAGCATCTGTTGGAGAGGTTTCCAAAGTATTTGAATTGAACGACTCCTACCTTGTGGCTTCCTTGGTCAGCAAAAAAGAAGAGGGAGAAGCGAAATTGGAAGACGTGAAAGATCAAGTAAAACAAATGGTGTTGAACGATAAAAAAGCAGCGTTGATTCAAGAGAAGTTGAAAGGCAAAACTACCTTGGAGCAAATGAAGACGGTATTCCCTGAGGCTTCTATCAACGAGGTACCAGGATTGCGTTTGAGTGATGCAGTGATTCCAGGTATCGGATTTGCTCCTAAAGCAATCGGGACGATCTTTGGGATGAAGGCAGCTGGTCAACTGACCAAGCCTGTGCAAGAAGACATTGGGGTCCTAGTGGCCAAGGTGAATACCTTGACACCAGCAGCAGCGATTGGAGATTATACCTCCTATCAAGCGCAGCTAGCTCAAGGAGCTTCTCAGCGAATGACCTATCAAATCATGATGGCACTTCAAGAACTTGCCAAAGTGAAGGATTACAGATACAAGTACTTCTAAACAAGGAGACAACTAAAAAAACCCATGTCCGACAGACATGGGTTTTTTTGTGCCTTAATCTTCCTAGAAAGGATTAATTTTGGACATGAAATCGAACTTTGATCCCATCGCCTTCAAAGAAAAGTTAGAATCTTTCGGTACTTTTCCCATGCCTTACCTCTTTAAGTTCATCGTTCCCTTTGGGAAAGAGGGGGAAATAGCTGCCATTTTCCCAGATGAAGAAGTGATTCTGAAGCCGAGCAGTGGGGGAAAGTACATCAGCACCACGATTCATAAGGAAGTAGAGAGTGCGGATCAGGTACTTGGCTTGTATGAAAAAGCGGCACAGATAGAAGGAGTAATTTCACTTTAATGGAGATCCTATGTGGACAGAAGAATCAAACCAATTGAAAAAAAGCTTTACTTTTTCTGATTTTACGGAAGCTTTTGCCTTCATGACTCGCGTGGCATTTTTGGCGGAAGCTCAGCAGCACCATCCCAATTGGTCCAATGTGTACAATCGGGTCGATATAGCGCTGACTACGCACGATGCCGGCAATGTAGTGACGGATAAAGACCGGAAATTGGCGCAAGCCATAGATCAGCTTCTAGCATGAGCCAGACAAAGATTTCCTTGTTTTTGGTCCCCACCCCAATCGGTAACCTCCGGGACATCACCCTACGTGCTATCGATACCCTGCAGGCGGTGGATGTGATCCTAGCCGAAGATACGCGTACCAGTGGCATTCTATTGAAGCACCTGCAGCTCTCCAAAAACCTGCAAAGCTACCATAGCTTTAACGAGCACAAGGCTGTGGAAAAGTTGGTAGAGCGCATGAAAAAAGGGGAAACGTTTGCCTTGATCAGTGATGCGGGCACCCCAGCGATATCTGATCCAGGATTTTTGCTAGTTCGCGCAGTACTCGCAGCAGGTCTGGAAGTGCAGTGCCTGCCTGGGGCAACGGCATTTGTGCCTGCCTTGGTGGCAAGTGGTCTGCCCAATGACCGTTTTGTGTTTGAAGGATTTTTACCCCATAAAAAGGGAAGAAAAACGCGTATCGATGCACTTGTTGATGAAACCCGTACCCTAATTTTTTACGAATCCCCACACCGTTTGCTCAAAACCCTAGAGCAACTTGCTGAAGCTTTCGGAGCCGATCGACAAGCAGCTGTCGCACGGGAGATATCTAAATTGCACGAGGAGATTGCCCGTGGAACCTTGGTTGAACTCATCGAATACTATCAGGTGAATCCCCTGAAGGGAGAAATCGTGCTTGTAGTGGCGGGCTGTGCGGAACAGCGGGAGACCAGAGCTGAAAAGCAGGAAAAGAAGCAAGCGGAATGGAAAAAAGAAAAGAAATCCCGCAAGGAAGTAGACTAAACCAATCGCTATGCTGACCTCATCCCAACTCTCCCAGCTCTTGGACCAAACGCGCAAAATTGCCGAGGGGGTGGGAGCATTTATTGAAAAAGAGCGCCTTCATTTTTCCATGGATCGGGTGGAGCACAAGGGATTCAATGATCTGGTCTCTTATGTTGATAAAGAAGCCGAAAAGCTGTTGGTAGATCAGTTGCATGTCATTTTTCCAGAGGCAGGATTTATCACTGAAGAAGGAACCAATACCACCCAAGGAGAAGTATACAATTGGGTGATCGACCCGTTGGATGGGACCACCAATTTTATTCATGGGCTCCCCATCTTTGCGGTCAGCATTGGCTTGCTGGAGCAGGATAAGGTCGTGCTTGGCGTGGTGTATGAGGTGAATCGAAAGGAGACTTTTTATGCCTATAAAGGGGGCGGAGCTTTTTGCAATGGAACCCCGCTACAGGTAAGCGCGGCCCCTACCTTGGCTACATCCCTAATCTCCGCTGGCTTTCCCTATAACCGACTTGACATGATCGATCGGTACTTGATGATCAAAAAATCCTTAATGGAGAAGACCCATGGCTTGAGGCAGCTCGGCTCGGCCGCTGTGGACCTTTGCTATGTGGCAGCAGGCAGGACAGAGGCCTATTTTGAATACAACCTCAACTCCTACGATGTGGCTGCTGGGGTGATACTCGTACAAGAGGCCGGGGGGATGGTCACAGATTTTGCAGGTGGAAAGGACTATATTTTTGGGAGGCAGCTAGTCGCTACCAACCAATCCATCCACAAGGAGCTTTTGGGGGTAATTGCAGCGCATTGGAGCTAGTCAACCCAACCCCACATACCAGGCCCATAAGCTAAGAGCAGACAAAGGAATCCCCAGTCCTGCGAATAAGGCGGCCAGTCGTGGCTCAAGCTCAAATTCCATAGCCACCAAAGAAGCAGTAATCATTGGAGCCATGCCATTTTCTAGCACGATCACTTTAAATTCCAAGCTAGTGGTGGTCATCATCGTCGAATAAACTATCCAGATCAGCGCTGGTGTAAGGATCAGGCGGTAGGCCAATCCGGCCCATAAGTACTTGGATTGGATCCAGTGTGCGTCCAACGTGATGCTCAATCCGATGACTCCCAACCCTACCGGCGCGATGCTGCTACCCAGCAACTCTAGCCAAGGCAAGAGGGAATTGGGAAGGGAAAGCTCCAGATAACTCATCAGCAGGCCAAGGAGTAAAAAGATAAAAGGAGGGAATTGAATCATTTTGGTCAGGATGCCCAAGGCTGTTGCTTCCCCCTTGCCGTAACTTGATCCCACTACCACGGCTAGCGTACTCACAATCAAAAAAGACCCTCCTTGATCAATTAGAAAGGCGGTAGGCAAGCCTTCTTTTCCATACAACAGTTCCACGATAGGGAATCCCAAAAAGGAGGTATTGGCAAGACCACATACCAAGATCAAGCATCCTGTCAAGCTATTTTTCCACTCGTATTTTTTTCCAAGAAAGCCTAGTATAGCCCAAGAGAGCAAAAAGCTGAGCCAGGCTGAAGAAGGTGCAAGCGCTAGGTCCCAGGAGAGTTTTAAAGGCGGAATATGAACTAGGGCCAGCGCGGGCAAAACCAAGTAAATGAGGTAAAATTTACCGAGTTGAGCTAGTTTTTTGGCTGGAAATCCAGGGAGGAATTGAAGAAAGAAACCACAAAAAAGACAGAAAATCGCGATCCAAAGGCCCATAAAAAGGGGTTAAAGAAGAAGTAGTTCTAGGGTAACTTAAAGATAATGTAAACTACTTGTAACCAAATGATTGTCCCGTTAGTTTTAGTGAAAACAAGGCCAAACCCATGAGTCACCACCTGCCAATTTACATCGAAGGAGAAAAGTGGATTCCGCTTACTTATTTCTCCGAACAAGAAAAAAAATCTTTTCAAGAATGGCTTCCTAGCTACCGTCTCAAAAAAGTAAAATTGCCTGGGGTTGTTCTCACTGAATGCTTGGATTTTAAAACGTACTCCTGCTGGTTGCGACTGAAAGAGTTGACCTATTCCAAGTCACCACTGCTTGATTTTTAGTCTAGGCCTACTTGTTTTCGTTTGGCACCAAAGTAATTTTTCAACTCAGGATACCAGTCACTTTCAGTTTCTGGAAATCCATCCAGTACCAATTCCATAGTTCCTTCGCAACTGTCTTTATTGAGCTGCATCCCTTCAATCAAGTAAATGAGGTCTTCTAAGGTGAGCGGTTCTTCGCTGCTGCTTGGATAAAGCAGGTAGTCATTGCCGTAAAAGTCTACAGCCTCAAATTGAATTTTTTGATCCAGGTCATGCGCATAAATGCTGATTTGCTCCCCCCAGGTGCTTTCCGGATAGTGTAACCGAGCCAGTAGGACGGAGGTAATCCCTTCATAAAAATAGGTGGCTGGTCTAAATAAAAAATTCATGAGTTCTCGAATTGGGTTTTTAAAGGTCTTGATTTACCAGCAAGAATGGAAACGATTTTTTGTTTTTTGGCAGCAGGGGATAAATCTCAATTTTAGTCGTGCACAAGTCCTGTATGCGATTGGATAATCAGGACTTTAGGCCTATTTTTGAATTCCCAAGATCACCCGCGGTTTAAAATTTTCCAAACAGATTTATTGCGTTTCGCTATCCTCGATTATGAAAAGAGATTCCTTGATTTTTGACCTTATCTCCAAAGAAGAAGACAGACAAAGAAGAGGCATTGAGTTGATTGCTTCTGAAAACTTCACTTCCAAGCAAGTCATGGAAGCGGCGGGTAGTGTGCTGACCAATAAGTATGCGGAAGGCCTTCCTAGCAAGCGTTACTACGGGGGATGTGAAGTAGTCGATGAGATTGAGCAACTTGCTATAGATCGCGCCAAGAAGTTATTTGGTGCTTCTTGGGCCAATGTGCAGCCTCACTCAGGCGCTCAGGCAAATGCTGCTGTGATGCTTGCTTGCTTGAACCCAGGTGATGCAATTTTGGGATTTGACCTTTCGCACGGAGGCCACTTGACTCATGGTTCACCTGTCAATTTCTCCGGAAAGCTCTATCAGGCTAATTTTTATGGGGTGGAGGAAGCTACTGGTAGGATTGATTACGATAAAGTAGCGGAGAAAGCCCTAGCAGTACAGCCTAAAATGATTATCTGTGGAGCTTCGGCTTATTCTAGAGATTGGGACTATGCACGTTTACGTGAAATCGCAGATGAAGTAGATGCCTTGCTTTTGGCAGATATTTCCCACCCATCGGGACTAATAGCGAGAGGCTTACTCAATGATCCGTTGGAGCATTGCCATATTGTAACGACCACTACGCACAAAACCTTGAGAGGACCTAGAGGGGGATTGATTCTCATGCGTGAAGACTTCGATAATCCTTGGGGATTGACTACGCCAAAGGGTGAAATCAGAAAAATGTCCGCATTATTGGATATGGGGGTTTTCCCTGGCACGCAAGGTGGGCCTTTGGAGCACATCATTGCTGCGAAGGCAGTCGCTTTTGAAGAAGCTCTTTCAGATGAGTACATGGACTATGTCGTTCAGGTGAAATTGAATGCGTCCGTGATGGCGGCTGAGTTTGTTGCTCGCGGATACCAATTGATTTCAGGAGGCACAGACAATCACCTCATGTTAATCGACCTCAGAAACAAAGATTTGACGGGTAAGCTTGCAGAAGAGACCCTCGGAAAAGTAGACATTACCATCAACAAAAACATGGTGCCTTTTGATACCAAATCACCTTTTGTGACCTCTGGTATGCGCGTAGGAACTGCCGCCGTGACTACACGTGGCTTGAAGGAAGAGGACATGAAAAAAATTGTGGAGTTGATCGATCGGGCACTTCAGCATAACCAGGATGAGGCCGCATTGGCAAAGATCAAGGCTGAAGTCAATACCTGGATGGTTAAATTTCCATTGTACTAATTTTTCCCAACCCACGTGGCACTAGATCAATATCAAGAAGAAGAGGAAGGAATGTCCTTTTTGGACCATTTGGAAGCTTTAAGATGGCATTTACTACGTTCAGTATCTGCTGTGCTTATCTTTTCGGTAGCCGCCTTCATTGCCAAAGATTTTGTTTTTGGAGTGTTGATCCTGGGGCCATCTAAAGTTGACTTCTTCACCTACCGAGTGTTGTGTGACTTAGGAAATTACCTGGGTCTCCCCGCACTTTGTATCGACGAATTGCCCTTTACAATCCAAAGCCGGCAGATGACTGGCCAATTCTCCATGCACATGACTTCGAGCATGGTGGTAGGCTTGATTGCTGCATTCCCCTATTTGTTTTGGGAAGTTTGGCGGTTTATTAGTCCGGGACTGTACGATAAGGAGCGAAGTGCAGCTCGTGGAGCGGTGTTCTTTGTTAGCTTTCTCTTTCTTTCAGGAGCAGCATTTGGGTACTATGTGCTTACTCCCATGTCGATCAACTTTCTGGCCAACTATCAATTAGACCCCAGCATTGCAAATGAGTTTGACATTACCTCTTATGTGTCTACCTTATCGATGTTGGTCTTGGCTTCGGCCCTCATGTTCCAACTGCCCGTAGTGGTTTACTTTTTGTCCATGTCAGGTTTGGTTACCTCTAAAATGCTGAAGGCGTATCGAAAGCATTCCGTTGTGGTGATTTTGATCGTATCAGCTGTCATCACCCCTCCAGATGTAGTGAGCCAATTACTAATCGCTATGCCGATCCTCGTCTTGTATGAAGTAGGGATTTACATTGCGAAGGGTCTGGAGAAAAAGAGAGCGATTCGGGAAGCTGCATTGGAACAAAATAGGAATGCGGAATAATTGAAATTATGACAGGACGAATCGCAATTGGTGGAGATCACGCTGGAGTAGGCTACAAGGAGCAGCTGCAACAGCACTTGCTCACACTTGGGTATGCAGTGAAGGATTTCGGTCCTTTCACTACCGAATCTGTGGATTATCCAGACTATGTCCATCCGCTTACAAAGGCATTGGAGGCTGGAGAATTTGATTTTGGAATCGTGATTTGTGGAAGTGGAAATGGGGTAGCCATTACCGCCAATAAGCACCAAGGGATCCGTGCAGCACTCTGCTGGAATGAAGAACTAGCCGCCTTGGCTCGACAGCACAACGATGCCAATGTGCTTGCTTTGCCCGCGCGCTTTATTTCCTATGAATTGGCAGAACGACTGGCTGAAATCTTTTTAACTACCCCTTTTGAAGGGGGTAGGCACCAAAGTAGGGTAAATAAAATTGCTTGCACCTAACCCACAAAAAAGGGTCTTGATTCATCAAGACCCTTTTTTGTTGAAAAAACTAGTCTCGCCTTATTTTTCAGCAGCTACTTGCTCTGCAAGAAGGAGTGCAGTGTAGAGATTGGCAATTTTGCCCGACACACAAAGCTCCGCTAAGCCGAACTCCATTTCTCCTACACGAACTTTCATGGGGACGGATAGCCCAGAATCTAGGATAATCCGCTTCACTTGTACAGCAGTGAGCTGAGGATACAAGGAACGAATCAACGCAGCGATGCCCGCTACCGCAGGAGCAGCCATGGAGGTGCCACCTTCTACCCCATACTTCGAATTGGGTAGCGTGGAATAAATTTCATCTCCTGGAGCAAAAATATCCACCCCTTTTTTTCCATAGTTGGAAAAGGAAGCAATCATGGCTGGCCCATAATAGGGAGTCAATGCTCCCACGCTCAAGTAATTGTCTTCGGTAGCGGTTCCGCTCAGGCTATATGTGTCATTTGGAAAATTTGAATTTTCAGGAAGATCCAAGTCCAATCCATCGTTTCCAGCCGCATGGACAAAAAGCACGTCCTTGGCAGCGGCATAGCGTAGCGCATCTTGAACCCAACCGGCATTGGGGGAAAATTTTTTGCCAAAGCTCGCATTGATCACTTTCGCTCCCTGGTCTACGGCATAGCGGATGGCTAAGGCGATGTCTTTGTCGTATTCATCTCCATCTGGGACAGCACGTAGGGCCATTAACTTTACATTCTCCGCTACCCCCTTCACTCCTTTTTTGTTGGTTCGATTGGCAGCAAGAATTCCAGCTACGTGGGTGCCATGGCTCTCTTCTTCGAGCAAATTGCTTGGATTTCCGTTGCCATAGCCCAGCTGTTTGATGTCGTAGGGATTGTCTCCTACGGACTTTCTGCCATCAAACTCCAAATTGAGGTTGTAGTCCAACTGGGACTCGTAGTAGGCAATTCCCTCCTGAAGTTCGGCTAAGGCAGCAGGAATATCCTGCCCCATGGCCATTACTTGGGCCAGTAAACCGAGTACTTGCTCTTCTTCTGCACTTTGAGGGTCGTATTTTTCAAGATCTTCAAGTGTGTAGTATTCCTTCCCCAGTTTTTTTTGAATGTTCTCATGCGCCGTGCGTACGAGTTGTTCGATTTGTTGGAACTGTAGGACTGCGGTTTTTGCCTCTGCAACTAGGGGCTCTAAGTGGTCATTGGCCTTTTTCTGAAGGTCTGGATCTCCTATTTTTTTGGATACAATCCGCACAAACTCCATTTGCTCATAGGAAGATTCTCCAAGAAAGTTATACCCATGCACGTCGTCAACGTATCCGTTTTGATCGTTGTCAAGGCCATCTCCAGCGATTTCTCCTGGGTTTTTCCAAAGTAGGTTTTGGAGATCTTCGTGAGCCAAGTCTATCCCTGAGTCAATGATGGCCACGACTACGGGACTCCCTTTTCTTTTTTTGACCACTTCAGCATACGCACGATCTATACTCATCCCGGGGACCGTATCTTGGACGGGATCCAAATGTGACCATCGAAGACTTTCTTTTTCCGACAAGGGGCGAGTTCGCATTACAGCACTCATCGCATTGCTAGTGGGGGCGCCGAGTTGGGCTGTCGTGGCACAGCCCATTCCCAATAGGCTGAGCGTGCCTAGGCTGAGAAATTGAGACAGGAATTTTTTCATCTAAGGATTAATTGGAGACCACTTTTTTGGTTCAAGCTGCTAACGTCGAAATTCAGCACCTAGTGTCTATTTTTTGGAATAACTTCCTGCTTTGCCTTCCGAATAGAATTCTTTGAGGGCGGGCAGTTCCTCTAAAAGTGCTTTGAAAAGACCTTGCTTGTCATAGACTTGTTCAGGCTGCTGTTGACGAATCATTTGGAATACCTGTGCTTTTTGTTGCAAGGTTTTTTCTTGGTTGAGGTAGCTCGCAGACATGTGAAAATTCAAAAAGGGACCGTCCAAGGAGTGGGTAAGGTATGGAGTCGGGTCCTCTTCCAACACCATCACTCCTGTTGGGTTGAGATTTTCCGATTCGTAAGAAGCGGTCACAAAGTAGGAAGTGTCAATTCCTGTACGTGCTGACCAATAATTCAACGCCCAAAGGGGCATTGCGAGGATTAATCCAAAAAATGCAGGACGGAGGAGCAAAGTCCAACTGAAATGAAGAAAGAACAGGGTGATAAAATAGCTCATCGCAGGTAGAAACACGACCAATTGATAGGAAGCGGTATTTTTCACAAGAAAAAATAAACCAGCAGAAAAGAGGAGCCAGATCAGGATAAGCTGCCGTTGTTTTTGTTGATTGATTGTCGCTCCGCGAAAAAAGGAGCCAATTAAATATCCTGCCAAGGCAAGTACAAGTGGAAGGGCACCCGGCGCAAGCCAACTGAGGTAAGGTTGGAATGCATAGTTGGGGTAGGTGAAGACTATCGGCCATACTTGTAGGGCTTGTTCCAGCCCGTCATTCCAAAAATAAAACACCAAAATCAGCAAGATAGGAAGCAAAAATCCCATGATGGCTAGAAAAAGTTGGCGGATGGTAAAGCTTGACACCGCCAAACCAGTAAAGATTAGAAAGGGAAGAAAGAAGACAAAGTTCCAATGGAAGCCAGTCGCGAGGCCGCCATAAATTCCAATGAGAAGGGTAGACTCACTCGTTTCTTTTTGAAGCACGGTATGGGAAAAAAGCTGTCCAAATGCCAGCAATAAAAATGTACTCCCGAGTAGGGTTGGGGATAAGTACATCAAGTCAAAGGAAAAATGAAACAAGGCAGCCATGACTATGGCTGGCAAGTAGGTGTTTTCGTCAAATACGCGGTATTTGATTAAGGTGCTGTTCCAGTAATAAATCTGGAACAGGACGAAAATTTTACCTAGAAAAAGATAAGCGAGCTCACTTCTTCCAAATAAGAGGTGAAGACCTGTGAAGATTCCAGCAGAGAGCGGGCCTGTATCGTCAATCACATCTACGTAGAGCAAATGTCCTTCACTGAGACGTTCTCCTAAGACCATCCACATCAGCGTTGGTGTGGTGCTTGGAAATGAGAAAAAAACCCAAGAGATTACACTGAATAAGACCACATAAAGTAGTATTCCAACTAGGCGAAAGGGGTCGTTTACTCTAAAAAAACTGAACAAGGTGGCTAGGGGAGATTTGGTTTTGACTCGAAATTAAAGCATGCCCAAGTATTTCGCTAAATTTGCATCATAAATACTTCAGATGGAAAGCAAAAGACAATTAAAATATGCCAAGTTAATTCAAAAGGAACTGGGCGACATTTTTCAAAAAGAGGCCAAACACCTAGTTGGATCCACATTGGTGACCATTACGCGGGTCATGATGAGCCCAGATTTGGGATTAGCCAAAGCTTACCTTAGTTTTTTATTGCCTGATCCAAAGGCAAGTTTTGATGCAATCAATGCACAAAAAAAAGAAATTCGACATGCCTTGGCCAAGCGAATCGGGAAGTCTGTGCGGGTAATCCCCGAATTGGCGTTCTTTTCAGATGAATCTGCCACCTATGCCCAGCACATGGACAAGGTGATTTCAGACCTTCACATCCCCCCTGCTCCAGAAGAGGAGGAGAAAGAGGATTAAATTCGATTTTATCCGTGAACACAAGTTCTTTTATTGCCGGCAGATATTTCCGCAGCAAAAAAAAGCAAAACTTCATCACCATCCTCTCCTTGATTTCGATGGTGGGTGTGGCTATCAGTACCATGGCCCTGGTGGCAGTACTATCTGTGTTCAATGGATTAGAAGATCTGATACGCGGACTTTTTTCAAGTTTTGATTCGGAACTTCAGGTTACACCCAGTTCAGGAAAAAGTTTTGAGGTCACTGAGGAATGGCTACAAGCCCTCCGTCAGGTAGAAGGCGTAGAAGTCATCACCGAGGTAATTGAAGACAATGCCCTACTTGAATACCGGGGCAATCAACATGTAGCACGGGTCAAGGCGGTGTCTGACAATTACTTTGAACACGACCGTTTTTCGAAAGGGTATTTTTGGGGAGATACGACCTTAGGCGATAGCCTTAGGCCTGGAGCGCTACTTGGAAGAGGGGTTGCCTTTGCCTTATCCGCCAATTTAGACGATATCAACGCTGTCCTGAACATTTACTATCCCAAAGCCCCCAAATCCGCAGCTTCCTTGGACCCCAATCAATTGTATGCTTCTGGACAGGTGGAGCCCCGAGGCTTTTTCAGCATTGAACAAGGAGTGGATAACGAATACGTCCTCGTTCGCCTTGATTTTTTCAAGGACCTCCTCGGTTATGGTCAAAAGCGCACCGCCCTTGAACTTAAGGTGGATCCGGAATACTCCATTTCCAGTGTACAGCAAGCGGTACAAGCGAAGCTAGGTTCTGATTTTGCGGTGAAAAATGCAGATGAACAGCATGCTACCCTGATTCGCACGGTGAAGCTTGAAAAGCTATTCGTGTTTCTCACGCTTACCTTTATTCTGGCCCTTGCCTCCTTCAATATTTTCTTTTCTTTGAGTATGCTGGCTATTGAGAAGAAAAAAGACCTGGCAGTACTGAAAGCCATGGGGGCAAAAAATGCACTCATTCGTGGTATTTTCTTGAAGCAAGGAGCCTTGATTGCGTTCTCGGGAGCATTTTTGGGGTTGGTCTTGGGCCTCATTCTGGTAGGTGCTCAGCAAAAATTTGGTCTGATCTCTCTAGGTATCGCCTCTGGGGTGGTGGATGCCTATCCCGTGCGGGTCCATTGGCCTGATCTGGTGTGGGTAAGTTTGGCCGTAGTAGGGATTACCTTAGCTGCTTCTTGGCGTCCTGCTTGGATTGCCTCGCAAGTAGATCCGCTGAAGGAGCTGTAGCAAAGCCACTGGTCCAAGAGGATTCTTTCTAGTCGACTTCCTTTTTCTTTCCTTTATTTTTTGTAGTAATATGGCCGCATGAAAACAGCTAGTTATGACGTGGTGGTCGTTGGCTTGGGTGCAGTAGGTAGCGCTACGCTCTACCAATTGAGCAAACGAGGCATCAACGCTTTAGGAATAGATCAATTTGAACCGCCCCATACCTTCGGATCCAGCCATGGAGAAACGCGCATTACGCGACTTGCCGTCGGTGAAGGGGAAGAGTATGTGGCCTTGGCCAAGCGTTCTCATGAGATTTGGGCGGAGCTGGAATCCTTGTCCGGGAAGAAGATTCGGACCAAAACCGGAGGAATTCTTCTCGATTCGGGAGCAAATCCCTGGTCCAAACATGGTGTAGAGGGCTTTTGGGAGCGCACCCTACGGTATGCCCAGAACCAGTCCGTTTCCCACCGTGTCCTTGATTTGGCCGAAGCCTCCACCAACTATCCTGCTTTTCAACTTCCCGCTACGGGGAAAGTCTATTGGGAGGAAGAGGCGGGTTATCTTTTCCCAGAAGTGGCAATAGAGACCCAGTTGGACTTGGCCAAAAAACAGGGAGCAGCGATTTGGACTTCTTCCAAGGTTAACTCCATTCAATCCGAGGGAGCCCATTTCCGAATTCAACTAGAGGAGAAGGAAGTGCTGGCCAAACAGGTAATTCTTAGTGCAGGGGGATGGGTGAAGGATTTTCTTCCTAATCCTGTCAAAAAGAGATTTTCCATCTGCCGACAAGTACTGTATTGGCTTGCTATTGATCCTGGGTTTACGGATTGGCAGCGCTATCCTGTATGGATGTGGGGTTATGGGTCAGCTCCTGAGGAGTTCATTTATGGCTTTCCTTCCCTAGACGGGAAGACCTTCAAGATGGCCTCCGAATCCTTTGTGGAAGTGGACCATCCAGATCAGTTGAATCGAGAAGTAAGCCTAGAGGAACAGGAGATTTTTTGGCAGACCAAGGTGGAGGGGAAATTGAAAGGAGTAAAAAAACAAGTGCTAAAGACCTCCGTCTGCTTTTATACGCTTACCGAGGATGCGCGTTTTGTGGTCGAGGAGATGGAGGGCAACCCGAATTTTCTGTGGGTATCAGCTTGTTCAGGACATGGATTTAAGCACTCCGCCGCTTTGGGAGAAGATTTGGTAAAAAGGCTGGGGTATTGATCGGTCCACTTGGCATTTGACCCAAGTTTTCTAATCAAATCCACTTCTAAAACTGTATTTTTGTAGCCTGAATAGCTACCGAACCTATGGCAAAGCAACGAGGCACTGCATTAGAGCCCGAAGAAAAAAGAAAGCTCAACAAGCAGAACCTAAGCAAGTTGAACCAGATTTTTAAGTTTCTGACCCCCTACAAGGGGGCCTTTTTTGCGGGGCTTCTTTTTCTGTTGTTTTCTTCGCTTACCTTGTTGAGCTTCCCTTTTGTAGCAGGTAAATTGATTGATACGGCTCAGGGATCGGCCTGGATTTTTTCGGATATCCACCACATTGCCTTGCTTCTGCTTGGCATTCTGGCCTTGCAAAGTGTCTTCTCCTTCTTTCGAGTATGGTTGTTTGCCTTGGTATCTGAAAAGGCTATGCGTGACATTCGACTCGCGGTGTATGGGCGATTGGTCCGTCTTCCACTTCCCTTTTTTGATAAGCGCCGTACAGGGGAACTCATTAGCCGCATTACGTCGGACGTGGGTTTGCTCCAGGACACCTTTTCTACCACCCTTGCAGAGCTATTTAGACAGGTAGTCACCTTAGTGGCAGGCGTTGCTTTTTTGCTGATCAACACGCCCAAGTTGACGGTGTTTATGTTGGCTACCTTTCCGGTGCTGGTTCTGTTTGCTTTGATTTTTGGAAAGTTTATTCGCCGATTATCCAAAAAAACTCAGGATGAACTCGCTGCGGCGAATGTCATCGTAGAAGAAACCTTGCAGTCCATCAACACAGTTAAATCTTTTGTAGGCGAGGCCTATGAAGTGAATCGGTACGGCAAAGGACTGGAAAAAGTAGTCCATGTAGCTTTAGCCGCTGCCAAGTACCGGGGCGCCTTTATTTCTTTCATCATCTTTGCCCTGTTTGGAGGGATTGTAGGGGTGATGTGGTATGGTGCTAGTCTGGTGGCCTCAGGAGAAATGAGTGTTGGGGAATTGGTTTCCTTTGTGCTCTACACCACCTTTATAGGGGGGTCTATTGCAGGACTGGGAGACATTTACAGCCAATTGCAGAAAGCAATCGGAAGTTCAGAGCGAGTAGTAGAGCTTTTGGAGGAAGAAGAGGAGGCAGGATCAGGCGAATCAATTGGAGCATTTAAAGGAGACATTGAA
>JACCDX010926179.1_pt1 | contig 25894 bp, 23 predicted proteins | sample 7449681 | NCBI WGS metagenome assembly JACCDX01 (sample SAMN15323450, study PRJNA562643) | freshwater metagenome | isolation source: river surface water | place: USA:Blue River Watershed | collected 2017-08-18
GATGGGATGGCACATACAAAGGATTACCGTGTCAAGATGGAACCTACACATGGTCATTGGTCTTCACCTGGTACGACTACCGAACCTATGATTTCCATGGACACGTTAATTTGCTGAGATAGGGTTATTTATATTCCTCAAAAATTTGATTTAACCATTTTAACATGGCAAACATCAGTAAAGCAGCAGCACCCAATAATAAAGCATTGATATAGAAAAAATTTGCTTTGTCATCGTAACCATCCCAAAGAGAACTTAATACTCCTGACAATTTATTCCCTATTGATGTAGCTAAAAACCAACCACCCATCATTAGTGAGGTTAAACGAGGAGGACTCAATTTAGATACGAGTGATAATCCCATTGGGCTCAGAAAAAGTTCACCAATAGTAATTACGGCATAAGACGAAATGAACCACCAAGCAGATGATTTTTCCATTCCGTTGTTGCTTGCGTACACAGCTCCGACCATTACAAAGCATGACAGCGCAGAAATAAGTAATCCAAAAGCAATTTTAGTTGGGGTTGATGGTTCTTTTCCTTTTCGGTTGAGAAAACTGAAGAAAGCAATAACTAAAGGCGTAAGAGCAATTACCCAAAATGGATTTACGGATTGAAACAGATTCGTGTTATATGCATATATCTCTTCTCCATCTGCAGGTAATTTGTCTTTCGCTTGATTTTTAAAGTAAAAAGGATAATCAAAAGATTTTAATTTCTTGTCGTTTTTATTAAGTGGTAATGAATCTTGTCCTATTGGACGAAATTGATTATCAATCAATATTACAGAGTCTTTTTTGTAGGTAATTTTTTCAGCTAATTGAAGTTGATTTGTAACATCTAATAGAGCTGCAGGTACTTCTCTATCGGTGTAGTTATTCGCCCAAGTATTCAAGGTAGACCCATTTTGTTTGAATACAGCCCAAAAAGCGATTACCACTGCGAAAATGGCCAACATAGCCGCAATTGGTCTTTTTTCGTTAGAAGGAGATTTAACCCACAACCGCGCATAAAAGAAAATAACGGGGATACAACCAAATAAGAAGGCGTCAGTTGAGACAGAACCGACAAGAGGGGAAGGAAAAAGTAAAGGAATTAGTCCAAAAATTAAAGAAGGAATAAGAATAAGACCAAATATTTTAATTAATGACATATCGGATTCGGCTTTTGGTTTGATCACGTCCGCGTGCTTGTAATGCTTGGTACCAAACCAGAAAATAATAATACCTATGAACATACCAACGCCGGCCGCAATGAAAGCAGCATACCAACCGTAAATATTATACAGTGCAGCACCGAAAAAATTACATACGAATGCACCAATATTAATTCCCATATAAAAGATATTGTATCCAGCGTCTTTCTGAGATTTGAATTCTGGTGAATTATATACATTTCCTAATAGCGTGGAAATATTTGGTTTAAAAAAACCATTACCAACAATAATAAAAGTCATGGCAATGTAGAGGGCATTAATGTCATGAATAGCCATTAAGCAATAGCCAATTCCCATCATAATTCCACCAATTGTAATGGCTTTTCGGTAACCTAAAATTCTATCGGCAAGTAATCCGCCAATAAATGGAGTAAGAAAAACAAGGGCTATAAAGGTTCCATATAAATCAGACGCTTCTTTTTCATTTAATCCAAAGCCTTTTTCAGCATCTTTGAGGTACAACGTGAAAATACCGATCATTAAATAGTATCCAAATCTTTCCCACATTTCTGAGAAAAATAAAAATGGTAGTGCTTTTGGGTGCTTCGAATTCATTTCTTTTTTGCGATAAAAAAAACGGGACAAGCCCGTTTTTATGTTTTTAAATTAGTTATAGAATTAATTGATGCCGTGCATCCATTTTTTAATTTGTCCTCCCATTAGAAAGAGTAATACGCCACAGCCGACAGCAACCCAACCAAGTAAGCCAAATACTGATAGCCCTTTATTTAAAGATTCATTTTTGATAACGTTAACTACTTTGTTGGCAGGAGATTTCTCTAATAATTTATTTAATTCACCAGCAGTTGCAACGGTATCAGGATGAATTGCTTCTGTGGAAATAAACGTAACTGTTGCCTTTTTAGTCATTTTCGCTTTTTTCGTACCACTGAATTTATTCGCTTCGTCAATAAATTCTTTAACGGTTACTTTTGAAACATAGAGTTCCTCATCAGTCGTTGATGCAGCATTTAATTGAGCAACAAAAGCAGAATCAACCATTACATCTTCCACAGAACCTTCTTCTAATTGAGACTTAAACTCTTCCTTGGAAATTATTTTTTTGATATTCGGATCAATATCGGAAGTTTGAAATTCATTGCTTTCTACAATTGTTTTTTCATTCACCGTCGTTAATTTGGCAATGTGTTTTCCACCTTGATGGGCAATTGAGGAAGATAAAAACCATATCCCCATAAGGAATCCTACCATTTGGCGAGGTGATAATTTTGTCACAAGAGAAAGTCCAACAGGAGATAATGCCAATTCACCAATAGTGTGAAGTAAATATAACATTACCATGAATAACGCAGGAACCATTCCGGCAGCGGCTGAAGCTCCTCCCATTTGAAGAGCAAGAAAACCTGCTCCTAGGAGTAATAAACCAAATCCAAACTTATATGGTGCAGATGGTTCTCGGTTCGATTTTGCCAAGGTTATCCAAATCCATGAGAAAACAGGAGCTAATGCCATGATGAATAGCGGATTGAATGATTGGAAGAATGTTGTGTTTATTTCAACTCCAAATAAAGTTCTGTCTACATTTCTTGCAGTAAACAAACTCAATGCTGAACCCGCTAATTCGAAGAATGTCCAGAAAATTGTAGTAAATAAAAGTAAGATAACAATTACCCAAATACGTTGTTTGGCAGCAATTTCCATCTTTCCTGCCTGATAGAGTAGGTATCCAATTACCGCGACAGCTAAAATGACTAAGATGATATCAACAACATCATTGTAGGTGATTAAAACCATGGCCAAAATAATCATGACTACCGAGGCAACATAAGGAAGAATACTATTTGGTATGGCTGAAACAACATTTCCTTCTACTTTTAAATCTGGTTCTTTTCCAATATCTACGTATGCGCCAGTTGATTGTCCCCAAATGAATACGAGGTAACCTAATATCATTCCAATTCCTGCCGCTAAAAATCCATACTGCCAACCTTCATTTTCACCAATAGCACCACAGGTTAAAGGAGCAAGAAAGGCTCCCATATTAATTCCCATGTAGAAAAGGGTAAATGCTCCGTCTCTTCTGTTGTCACCTTCCGCATAGAACCTTCCTACCATACTCGAGATATTTGGTTTGAAAAATCCGTTTCCTACAACTAAAATCGCTAATCCAAGATAAAAAGTAACGTCATTGTTCATGAAAAGTGTAAACTGACCAATTGCCATAAGGATTGCTCCAATGGTGATGGCTTTTCTAAAACCGATCAATTTATCCGCAAAATAACCCCCAATTAGCGGTGTTAAATAAACCAATGCACCATAAGCACCATAAATTCCATATGCTTCTGCGTCGGTGAGTTCAAATCCTCCGTCAACAACACTTGCTGTCATATAAAGGATGAGAAGTGCTCTCATTCCGTAGTAGCTGAATCGCTCCCACAATTCTACCATGAATAAAGTAAACAAAGCTCGTGGATGTACCTTTCGATTTGAAAGAATTACAAAGGAAACCCAAGCGGCAACTCCAATCCAAGCATACAACATTATTTGATAATCCGGATTCATACAATTAATTTTAGGTTAATATTTAATTTAGTTTGGCCGAATTTAGTAAAAATTGTTCACTGAAACCTTATTTCGTTTTAAATTCGAGTGTTCAAATACATTTATATGCAGAATTGGTTAGAAAGAACGGAGTTATTGATAGGTCATGCAAAAATTGAAAAGTTAAGAAATAGTCATGTTTTAATTGTTGGATTAGGAGGAATAGGTTCATTTGCAGCTGAATTTATTGCTCGAGCAGGTGTTGGAACAATGACGATCATCGACGGAGATGTATTCGACAAAACGAATAAAAATAGACAACTCACGGCATTAGATTCAACTATCGGAAAGAATAAGGCACTTGTTTTAGCAGATCGTCTCAAAGAAATTAATCCAGAACTTAGGTTGAATATTGTGGAGGAATTCGTTCTTCCAACTCGTGTTTGGGAATTACTTGAAATGTACAAACCCGACTACGTTATGGATTGCATTGATTCTGTCACACCAAAATTAGAGTGGATAATTGCATGTAAACGATTGAAGATTAAAATAATTACGCATTTAGGAGCTGGAGGAAAAATGGACCCATCTAAAGTTAAGGTTACGAACTTAGAAAACACATTTAATTGTAAACTAGGAGCCCACATTAAAAAGCGAATGAAACGAAAAAACATTTCTTTTCGAGGAATTAAAGCGGTTTTTTCGGAAGAATTACAACGAAAAGAATCCCTAAAGATGACTAATGGACTTAATTTTAAAAAGTCATTTTACGGCACTATTAGTTATATGCCTGCTCTTTTTGGATTAATGGGTGCAGCTGAAGTAATAAAGTTCCTTTCAGAAAAAGAACGTATATTTGATTAAAATTTAAGATTATGAAAAATGTTTTAAGTATTTCGCTCATTTTGTTGCTTTTATCTTCTTGTATTAAGTACGAAGAAGGTCCGTCTTTTAGTTTTCTTTCCAAAGAGAAAAGGTTAACACGATCATGGGAATTAACAAAGGTTGAATATTATGACGGACAAGATTCAACTTATTCAGAGGGAACAATTTATCCATTCTATTTGGAATTTTCAAAAGACAAAAGTTTGAATTATAAAGTTCAAAAAAATGGTGTTTTAGAGGAATTTGTAACTTCATGGGATTGGCATCTAGGTACTTGGGGATTGACGCTCGATTTAACGGGTAATATTTCGGGAAATAATGGATTTAGAAATTATCAAATACTAAGATTAGCCAAAAAAGAACTATGGATTTATGATCGTGGAACCGGCCATAAATATTATTTTAAATCAAATTAATTTTACAAAGCATGAAAAAACCATTATTACTTGTAGTTGGAACATTGGTTTCAACGTTTTCTTTTTCGCAAATCTTCTCTGATGATTTTGAAAGTTATGCTCCAGGATCCTATGTCGGTCCACAGTCAACTTCTTGGACAACTTGGTCAGGAACAGAGGGTGGGGCGGAAGATGCTCAAGTAACGAACAACCAAGCGAGCAGTGGTTCAAACTCAATTTATCTTTCCTCAACTTCTGCAAATGGAGGGCCACAAGATGTCGTTTTGGATTTTGGTCCACTATATAACAGCGGTGTTTTTACTTTTCAATCGAATTTCTATGTAAACTCAGGAAAAACTGGTTATTTTAATTTTCAAGCCTCACAAACAATTGGTCAAACTTGGGCCTTGAACGTAAATTTCGATGCAGGCGACATGTACATTGACGATGGGGTAACTTCTAATTTAGTTGTAAGTACATACCCTCAAGCTGCCTGGTTTACTTTAAAAATCGAAGCAAATCTAACATTAAAAGTATGGAAGGCTTACATAGATGGAAATCTTATCGGTACATGGATAAATGGGGTGAATTCATTGACTTCATTGGATTTATTTCCTGTTCAAAATAGCCAGTTTTATGTTGATGATGTGAGTTTTGATCATCAACCATACACGCTTTCAAACTTAAATGGGATGATGGCGATGGCATATTTAGGTGGAGAATTAGCGGGACAAAATGTTAACCCAAAATTGACTGTCGTTAATGCAGGTTCTACAGCGATAAACTCATTTGATGTTACTTTAAATTACGGAGGAAATAATTACTCTCAATCCGTAACAGGAGTCAATATTGCAAGTACCTCAAATTACGCAGTTACCTTGAATTCCTTGCCATTGATCGCAGGAAATCAAACATATACAGCTACAGTAACTAATGTAAATGGTACTACAGATGATATTTCTAGTGATGATACCTTAGTTGGGTCCATAAATCCGGTAGTTCCAGCCGTTGGAAAAATGGTAGTGAGTGAAGAAGGAACTGGGACTTGGTGCCAATGGTGTCCTAGAGGTGCTGTTTTTATGGATCAGTTCAATACTAAGTATAGTCAATTTTGGGCAGGAATTGCTGTACACAACGGTGATCCAATGACAGTTACCGATTACGATGCTGCATTTGGTGGATTGATTTCCGGTTATCCTAGTGCACTTGTTGATAGAGGTAATGATGTTGATCCTTCTGGGATGACACCTGACTTTTTAACTCGTGTTCAAATCGCACCTAAAGCATTTATTACGAATGGAGCAACATGGGATGCAGCAACAAGAACATTGAATGTTTCCGTAACTGCAAATTTTCAAGCAAGTGCAAATAACAATTATAAGTTAGCTTGTGTATTGACTGAAGATGGAGTTACAGGAACTGGTTCAGGTTATAACCAATCAAACGCATATTCAGGAGGAAATAACGGTGTGATGGGCGGATATGAAACCCTTGGAAATCCAGTTCCGGCTGCTCAAATGGTATACGATCACGTGGCGAGAGCTATTGCTCCAAGTTTTACCGGTTACACGAATAGTTTTCCTGCCACAGTAGCTGCTGGTGAGCAACATACGATTAATTTCTCGTTTGTTTTACCTACTTCATGGGATGAAAATGAAATTCACATTGTTGGATTGTTAATTGACCCGACAGGAAAAATTGATAATGCTGGAAAAGCAACAATTACAGAAGCTGTGGCTAATGGTTACGAAACAGGAAGTAATGCAGGGCTATTTGAAGCTAGTTCGAATCAATTAGATGAGACTATCAAGGTTGCTCCGAATCCTGTTGATAATGAGACTTTCTTACATTTCAACATAAAAAAGGAATCTTCTGTTTCAGTGTCATTATCTGATTTATCAGGAAATACAATTGCTTCGAAACAGTTTAATCTTACACCAGGAACATGGTCACAAACCATTCCAATGGATCATTTAACGAGTGGAATTTATCTTATTCACATCAATATAGAAGGTGATCATAAAACAATTAAGATTGTAAAAAGATAAAAGGTTGCGAATAATTTTAACGAAAGGCTACTCTATGAGTGGCCTTTGTTTTTTTGTCGTCTTGGCTTTAATGTCGGCATCCACTGAAAACCTGAAATCCATTTCTCTTTTTCGTCGATTTGATCGATAGGATAAAAGATACCATCTGGTTTATCGAAATAGGTTATTTTCTGAACCTCACCACTGTCAAGGTAAATTCTCAATTCAGATGCATACAACCTGTTCATACCAATACGTTTTTGTTTTACAACTGAATCTGATTTTTCTTCTGAAATTGGATAAAAGATGGTCCATGCATTTCCTTTAACATCCACTTTTGTAATTTCCTCTCCTTTAAATTGGGCAATTATTTTTTTTCCTGATACTTGATTATAATAATTTCCGCTATCAACTTCCATAATTGCTGATGCATTTCCCATAACGAGTGCAGAATCTACAATAGAGTCTTTTAAAAACACACGAATACTGTCTCCTTTTAATTCTGTATTTTCGGCCCAAATTATTGGAGATTTACGGAGCAGTATATAGTTATGAGAAACATCGTAAAAGCTACTATCTGATTTTCCAGTCATACCTTTATACCAGAATGAAACGTTATGAAATGCCTTTACATTTTGAATGTTTAGCAGGCTGTCTTTAACTAGTAAAATAGTATCGGAGGAAATAAAAAGTGTATCGTCTCGAATTAACTTCGATGCCATCGCATCTCCTGTTGCATATGCTAATTTCTTTTCATCAGATGAAAATAATTGTTTTCCAAAACACGATAAATTTTCTTTTTGATCTATATATTGCGCATTTCCTCTAGCTCGCATTTCGTTCGTTTTTCCATTGTAATACAATGTATCTGCGGTGATTTCCAATTCGTCTTTACTAACTTTTACCGATTTAAATAATTGGGCTCGTTCCTTTAGGACATCATACCATCCTTTATTACAATTCAATTTTATACTGTCATTTTTTATAGACGTTGGACCGAAAAAATATGCGATTTGTTTGGCATAGTTGAATTTTAAAGTATCAGTAGTCATACTTAGGCCGTCTTTATAATACTTTACCTTTCCTCCAAAAGAAACATTTTTAGTTTCGGGGTAGAAATATCCTGTCTTGCTACTTATTTTCTCCGAAGATACAATGGACTCAATTTTACCATAATTTCGATAGATGGCTTTTCCATTTTTTGCATCATAATCTATAGAATCAGTTGTGATTTTATATTCGGAATCTCGTATCCGCACATTTCCCCAAAGCTTGGCGTATTTCACTGAAGTTTTATAATAAAAGGAGTCACAATATAAATTAATGTCATCCTTCTGCACTTGAACATTTCCATAAGCTTTTATAGTCTGTGTTTTTTCGTTGTATGCTGCTGAATCACAATACATACGATTTCCTTTGTAAGTAAAATTAACAGTGCCTAATAATCTGTGTTCTCCTGTTCTTTTGTTGTATTCCACTTTTTGAGAACCAGGAAGTAATACAATGGGGTATTTTTGTGCAATTACCTTTGAAATAAAAAAAACTGCGAAGAAGACCAACGCAGTTTTCATTATGTAGTTAAGTTTGTTCACCTCTTAGTTATAAGTGTTTGTTTTCTGTCGGGGCCAACAGATACAACGCTAATCGGAACATTTAATTGTGCCTCGAGGTACGAAACATAATTCTTAAGTGCCTCAGGACTTTCCTCATAAGAAGTAAGAGAAGTTAAATCTGAAGACCAGCCTTTTAATTTCTTATAAACTGGGATAATTTTATCGTCGTTCACATCAAATGGAAAGTCATAAACCTCTTTGCCATTAATTAGGTAATGCGTACAAACTTCAATTTCATCAAAAATACTGAGCACATCAGATTTCATCATGGATAATTCGGTAACTCCGTTTATCATGATTGCATAGCGCATTTGTACCAAATCAATCCACCCACATCTCCTCGGTCTCCCTGTTGTCGCACCAAATTCTCTTCCTTCTTTTCTTATCTCTTCACCTACTTCATTATCTAATTCAGTAGGGAAGGGGCCACTTCCAACACGCGTACAATATGCTTTAAAAATCCCGATAACTTTTCCAATACGCGTCGGTGCTATTCCCAATCCAGTGCATGTTCCTGCTGTTACTGTGTTGGAGGATGTAACAAAAGGATAGGTACCAAAATCTATATCTAGCATAGTGCCTTGTGCGCCTTCAGCTAGCACTTTTTTTCCGCTTAATAAAGCAGCATTGAGGTAGTGTTCACTATCAACAGCGGTTAGACTGCGTAACGTTTCGATTCCTTCGAACCAAGGCCCTTCTAATTCTGTAAGATTATAGGAGAAATCTTCGTGGTGTTGAAGAATTCCAACATGCTTTTCTACCAGAGCATCATATTTTTCTCTAAAATTAGAAGAAAAGATGTCACCAATCCTAAGACCATTTCTACCTGTTTTGTCCATGTATGTTGGTCCTATTCCTTTTAACGTAGATCCAATTTTGTTTTTGCCTTTCGCCTGCTCAGATGCAGCGTCAAGTAAGCGGTGAGTGGGTAAAATAAGATGCGCTTTTTTCGAAAGTAAAAGTCTTTTAGAAAAGTCAATACCAAAAGGAGCCAATTTATCTAATTCATTTTTGAAAATAACTGGATCAATTACGACGCCATTTCCAACGAGATTAATTACGTTTTCATGAAAGATGCCGGAAGGTATGGTGTGTAAAACATGTTTGATTCCTTCGAACTCAAGTGTGTGACCTGCATTTGGTCCACCTTGAAATCGTGCAATGATATCATAGGAAGGAGTCAAAACATCTACAATTTTTCCTTTCCCTTCGTCTCCCCATTGAAGACCCAATAATACATCCACTTTCATACTTATTGTTTAAATACAGATTTTGCTTCACTCAAGCTTTCCACTATTGGAAAAACCTCGTGCATTTTTGTAATTTCGAATAGTTTTTTTATTCCATCGCCAACTTTCAATATAATAACCTCTCCGCCGTGAATTCTAGCTCTAGTCATAGATTTTACTAAGAAGGCTATGCCGCTTGAATTGGTGTGTTGTAATTTTGACAGGTCGAACACCAATTTCCACGTTTTGTTTTCGTCTAATAAACGATGTGCTGGTTCGAGGTCTATCTCAGAAAGTATGCGCCCATCCAATTCAATAATTTTGAAATCGTCTTGAAATTTTACATGAATAGAAAGGCTCATTTTTCTTGATTTTTAGTTCCGTAAAAATATAATGAATGATGATGAACTGTAACGCCAAACAAATCTTCAATGGTATTTTTAATTTGTTGAATTCGCGGATCACAAAATTCAATTACTTCACCTGTATCGGTGCAAATAATATGATCGTGTTGTTTACTGCTATGTGATTTTTCAAATTGAGCTATATTTTTCCCAAATTGATGTTTTCGGACTAAATTACATGCAAGAAGCAAATCGATGGTATTATATAGAGTTGCACGTGAAACCCGATAGTTGTGGTTTTTCATCTTTATATAGAGTGATTCCACATCGAAGTGACCTTCATAATTGTAGATTTCTTCTAGAATAGCAAATCTTTCTGGTGTTTTTCTATGGCCATTTTGTTCCAAATAGGCTGAAAATATCCCTCTAACTTTTTCGATTAAATTCATTCGTCACCAAAGGAGCAAATTTAGTAATAAGCTTTCTTTTTTAACCAGTTGAGTCAATTGTTTATCAACACATTTTTAACGAAAAAAGGGAGCCTAAGCTCCCTTAATTTTTGATGAGATGCAACGATTACTCGCCTTTCTCCATTTTTTCTTTTAGTTCAGCTAAAGCATCGATATCTCCAAGTGTAGATTTTTCAGATGCGTTGTTAACTGCTTGTACCGCTGAATTTCCAGAAGAGGCTTTTTTACCTTTAGCGCTTGCGCTTGGTTTGTCTTCTCCTTCTTCAAACGTACGAGTGTGAGAAACAACAATTTTCTTAGCGTCCTTATTGAATTCAATAACTTTGAAATCCAATACTTCTTCAACTTTCGCGTTGCTTCCGTCTTCTTTTTTCAAATGTTTAGATGGACAAATACCTTCTACACCATAAGGTAATGAAACTATTCCGGATTTGTCTTTCATGTCAATAATTGTTCCGCTATGAACGGATCCCTCAGCAAAAGTAGATTCGAAAACATCCCATGGATTTTCTTCAAGTTGCTTATGTCCAAGTGAAATTCTTCTGTTGTCACGATCAATTTCTAAAACCACAACATTCATCTCTTCACCTACCTTACAGAATTCTGAAGGATGTTTAATTTTCTTCTGCCAAGAAAGATCAGAGATGTGAATTAATCCGTCTACACCTTCTTCCAATTCAACGAAAACACCAAAATTGGTAAAGTTTCTAACTTTTGCAGTATGCTTAGATCCAACTGAGTATTTGATTTCAATATCGTTCCATGGATCTGGCATTAATTGCTTAATTCCCAACGACATTTTTCTTTCTTCTCGGTCAAGGGTTAGTACAACCGATTCAACTGTATCTCCGATGTTCATAAAATCTTGAGCAGATCTTAAATGTTGAGACCAACTCATTTCTGATACGTGAATTAATCCTTCAACACCTGGCGCGATTTCAACAAAAGCTCCGTAATCAGCTATAACAACAACTTTTCCAGAAACTTTATCTCCAACAGCAATATTTGCGTCAAGAGAATCCCATGGATGCGGTTGAAGTTGTTTTAAACCTAATGCAATTCGTTTCTTGTCGTCGTCAAAATCTAAAATTACAACGTTAATTTTTTGATCCAATTCTAACATTTCCTCTGGATGCGTCACACGGCCCCAAGATAAGTCTGTAATGTGAATCAATCCATCAACACCACCTAAATCGATGAAAACACCATATGAAGTGATATTTTTAACGATACCTTCAAGTACTTGACCTTTTTCAAGTCCAGAAATAATAAGTTTTTTCTGTTCTTCAAGTTCAGCTTCGATTAGTGCTTTGTGCGAAACAACAACATTTCTGAACTCTTCGTTGATTTTAACTACTTTGAATTCCATGTTTTTACCAACATATACGTCGTAATCACGAATCGGCTTAACATCGATTTGAGATCCTGGTAAGAAGGCTTCGATACCAAAAACATCAACGATAAGTCCACCTTTAGTTCTGCATTTTACGTAACCTGTAATAATTTCTCCAGATCTTAATACGTCGTTTACACGTATCCAAGCACTGTGCATACGAGCTGTTCTGTGTGAAACGATTAACTGACCAGTTTTATCCTCTCTGCATTCTACGTATACATCAACTGAATCGCCAACTTTTAATTCTGGATTGTAACGAAATTCATTTGCAGCAACAACGCCTTCTGATTTATAACCGATGTTCACGATGACTTCTTTTTTAGTGATCATTGCTACTGTACCCTGAATTACTTCTTTCTCGTTTATAGAAGTTAGGGTTTTTTCATAACGATCAGACATTTCTGAACGCTGTACTTTGGTATAGCCGTCTAATTGAAGAGCTTCCCAATCAAAATCTGCTGAACCAGCAGTGTTTACTGTGTTTTTTGCCATTTGGCTGTTTAAATTGTATTTCAAATATCCGCACTATTTGAAAGCTATAATTACTAAACGTTGAAACGGAAACGTTGCTTTCACCGCGAAAGCGGTCGCGAAGTTAATGATTTTGAATGGAATCGAAAAAAAAACGAGGAGTAATTTAGTCGAAGATGGATTATTTTTTCTTCTTTTTTTCTTTTTTATCCTTTTTTGCTTTGTCTTTTTGCTTCTTATCGTTTGATTCTTGTTTTTCCTCTTTCGTTTTCTTCTTATTTTTCTCTTCTAATTTGATAATGTCAGTGCGCACTCCATAATCATCAAAGGAATATTCTTCTACTTTTTCTCCTTTTAAATATACGGTAACATGTTTTGGTTTTCCGTCGCTAAAATTTTCAATGTGTTTGCCCTCGGGAATATCTTTTTTGTAAAAAGCCTGACTGACTATTTTTCCGAGCTCATCAGTAGTTTTAAATTCGCCATTTCTTAATCCTGAGGCCCATTCTTCACATCGCGCTTCTTTCCCATCAGGATAATAAATTTTCCATTTCCCGTGTTTTTTTCCTTCCTTATAGAAATAATCTACCTCGATTTTACCTTCAGGACTAAATGTTTGATGCGGCCCATCTAACAACCCATTTTTATATTGAACTACCTTTGCGCGTTTTGAATTTTCATAAAATTCTACTTTTGCTCCATCAGGTTTTCCATTTTTATAATTTTCAATATAAATGGTATCGTTTTTATCGTTGTTTTCGAAAAGGATGTATTTACCGTTGACAACGTTATTTACATGTGTAATCTCACGTTCTTTTCTATTTGTGCTATCAAAAAAAACAACGCTCGTCCCATTTAATTTTCCTAAAACAAAGTTTTGAACTGACTGTGGGCACCCAGAATTATAATAAGATGTATCTATTCCATTTCTTTTGCCATCAACAATGGTAATTTGTTCTTGCATTACTCCATTTCTGTAGCAACTAATGCAAGTTCCGGAATATAACATTGAATTGTCTCGTTTCGCTAAATATGTATTTGATTCTTCATCAAAGGATACTAGGTTTCTACAATCGTTATATTTCTGTGGACAAATTCTTTTTTGCTTGTAACATGGTGTACTTTCTTGTGCCAATATGGAATGAAGGAAAGGACATAGCGTAATTAGAATAACAATTAAATTTTTCATGGTTTAAAAATTCGTTTTCGTAAAATGGTTACGTAAGAAATTCAGAGAGTTTAAGTTTCATTTTTTCTGGAATTTCTTGTGTACGCTGCTCCAAATTGTTGAAACAAACCATTATAGATTTTCCTTTGGTTGCGAGTTTGTTACCTATATTTATTTCATAATTTAAGGTAAAACTTTTTGAACCAATATGTTCTACGTTAATTTTAATTTCAGGAGTATCGTGAAGAAAAATGGGCACTAAATAATCAACCTCATTTCTCACAAGTAAAACTCCATCCTTTTGCCAATCCCAATTTTCACCTAAAATTTGTTTAAAATAATGAACGCGTGCCATTTCAAAGTAACTCAAGTAAACGGCATTATTAACATGACCCATAACATCAATATCAGCGAAACGTATTTGAACTTTAAATGGGTTTATCATATATCAAGTTTTTCGTATTCAGAATTATTGCTGATGTATTCAGGTACTATTTTTTTCATTATCCCTACTATTTCCATATTTTTTTGTGAAGGAATAAGGGCGATTAAATCATGAATCAAGTCTATGGAACTTTTATCGGCTTCTCTGGTTTTGGCGATTAAGATTTTACTGTGATGCGTGGGAAGTGTATTTTCCTCATTTGCCAGCAGTTCCTCGTATAACTTTTCTCCGGGCCTTAAGCCGGTGTACTTAATTTCAATATCTTTTCCCAATTCTAAATTACTCAGAGAAATCATTTTTTTTGCTAAGTCTACAATTTTAACGGGTTCACCCATTTCAAAGACAAAAATTTCTCCACCATTTCCCATAGTACCGGCCTCCATAACCAATTGACACGCTTCAGGTATTGTCATAAAAAAACGTGTAATCCTTTCATCTGTGACAGTAATTGGTCCTCCGTTTCGTATTTGTTTTTCAAATAACGGAATAACCGAACCATTTGAACCAAGGACGTTTCCAAATCGCGTGGTGATGAATTTCGTTTTACTTTTATTCTTGAGTGATTGAGTGTAAATTTCGGCTATACGTTTGGATGCCCCCATTACATTTGTTGGATTGACGGCTTTATCCGTGGAAATCATAACGAATTTTTTCACGTCGTGACCCAGCGCTAAATCAGCCAAAATCTTGGTGCCTTTAATGTTATTCAAAGCAGCCTCTGCCGGATTTAATTCCATCATGGGTACGTGCTTGTAAGCCGCTGCATGGAATACAACATCAAACGGAAAGGCATTAAAAAGCTTGTTCATTCTTTCTTCGTTGCATATATCACCTACCACAATTTCGTAATTCAACGAGGGGTGAAGTTCTTTCAATTCATGTTGAATGTCGTAAAGTGGCGATTCTGCTTGATCTAAAAGCACAAGAAGTTTAGGATTAAAAGAAGCAATTTCGCGACACAAACCAGAGCCAATAGATCCAGCGGCACCGCTCACTAATATTATTTTTCCTTCCAAATCACATCTGATTTTGTCGATATTCAAGGTGATTGCTTCTCTTCCTAGTAAATCTTCAATATTAATTTGCGTTATTTGTTTTGCACTAAAACTTCCGTTAATCCAACTTTTGGCATTAGGAACTTTTTTAATTGCCACTCCATTTGTCAAACAGGTATTTGCAATTTCTCTTTGTCTGTCAGAATTAATTTGTTGAACAGCTATTATGCATTGTTTTATATTGAATTGCTTTACTAAATGTGCGAGATCATCGAGTTGATAAACCTTGGTTCCTTCTATTCGGTTGCCGACTAACTTTTTGTTATCGTCGATAAAAGCTACAACTTCTTGGTTGTTTTTTGTATCTTGTTCAATCGTTTTCTTCGTTATTAAACCTGAAATTCCTGCTCCAAATATCACCACTGACTCCTTTTTCTCGGTACTTTTCTTTGACTCTAAATAAGATAATTTTACTGTAAAACGGCTGCCAACTAAAAACACAAAACTCGCCATAAATTCCATTATTAAAACGGAAGTAGGAAAGAGGTAAAAACCGTCATAAAAAAAATACCGTGCGTAGCCTCCAATAAAGAAAAGCATTGAAGAGAGCAGAACAGCAAAAAATATTCTTTTTAAATCTTCCGTAGATGTATGTCGCAATAAACCTTGATGAATTTTAAGTAGATAAAAAACAATAAATTTCACAAGGAAAAATAGCCAAATTGACTTTGATAATTGATTCCACTCTTTGTTGACCGTTTCTTGATCTGCCATCATATCGAAACGCAGTAAATATGCTATACCTAATGCCATAGCGGCAATGGTTAAATCAGCGACGACAACAATCCAACGTGGGGTTCGCGATTTAAAAGAAAGAAAAGACATTTTAATCTACCGTAAATGATGTCAATTGAATGTCTGAGAGAACAGCTGCGATTCGCTTGTTTTTATCTTCTTTGAAATATTTCAATCCGCTACTTGTTCTGTCCAAAATATTTCCTTTTAAAAGTTCGCCTGGCGCTAATTTAAAGGTGTATTGATATTCTTTATTTGAACAGTTACTGCAAATCCCGTCATAATACATGTCGACATGGAATGTTATAGTTTTTGTAACATTACTCGTATTGTGAATTTGAGCCATTTCATACACCCAACCAAACTCAGATGAATTTTTATCTTTTACTTCTTGAGGTGTCGTTCTTATTGTTACGCCGTTTTTCTCAAACTTATACTGAGCACAAATTGAGTTAGAAAGAAGAAAAGAAAATAAAAGTAAGGCGATTGTTTTCATGGAGTTATATTTGTACAAATATAAACATATTAAGAAAAACTTAGCGCCAAATGCCAATTGAAATCGAAAGAAAATATCTTGTTCACAAACAACTTTTACCCAAATTAGAAGTTTTTCAACATCACTCAATTATTCAGGGCTACCTATCTTCGGACCCTAATCTGACCATACGCATTCGACTAAAAAACAATAAAGCCTTTTTAACATTCAAAGGAAAGACGACCGGAATTTCGCGAACAGAAATAGAGATTCCTGTGGATGTCTCAGTGGCAGATGAACTCATATCTTCTTTTGAACTGAAGACATTAGTTAAAAAAAGATATTTGATACCGTTTGAAGAAATGCTGATTGAATTAGATGTTTTTGAAGGACCACTGCAAGGACTAATTTTAGCGGAGATTGAATTAAAAAGCGAGGATCAAGAAATCGTTTTGCCCGATTGGATTGCTGATGAGGTTAGCGACAGAGAAGAGTATTACAATTCGAATTTAATCAATTCTTAGGCATTTTCTCTAGTCAAATCTTTGGTCAACAAATCGTATACAAAAGATCCAATTTCAGTGGTGAAGTATTCTAAAAAATCGCCCGTATTCTCAATCGAGGGCCAACTTTCAGCATCTTGTGAAACAGGAAAAAATTCTTGCTTGCAAATCTTTCTAAAATATTTTTCAATCAAAACATCGTCGTCCCAAAATTCTTCTTCAATGAGGTAGCACGAGGCTTCTGACGTTACATCTGACAAAAATAATTCAGAATTAGTAGCGTTAGCCCAATTTTTAAATTTTTCAGTTGGCTTCACAATTAGATAACCTCTATTTACTAGCTTCATATGGCAATTCTATTTTATTGTTTTCTATAACTTTATACCATACTGTTTCTTTTTTGTCACTCTTCAAAAAATAAAGTATACGGTCCTTCTCGATAAAATATGCTGAAAGCTTTCTAACTTTCTCTTCGTTAAATTTTAGTTTTGATTTAAAAACTTGGAAATGTCTCTCCGAAAGAATCACAAGTTGATTTGTCTTACCAAGAGTAGTTTTGCCTCCAACAAAACTTCCTTTTTCCTCGTCTAACCAGTTGAAAAAAGCGTTCTTTGCTTGAATTGAATCTTTGAAAAAATGAATCTCGTGAAAGACAGAAATGCCAGATTTTACTTTAAAGTTTATGAGCAGTGAACTGTCTATTGCAAAACGATCGATAAAATCTTTTGATCTTGTGTAGGAAGCATGAAAACCTTTAAAGTTTATAGAATCTGAGTTTAAATACAAGAGGTATTTGGAGGTATCTAAAAATTCTTTTTTTTCAATATCTAAAGGTGCATTTTTCTCTTTTTTCTCCTCTGGAATGAGTGAATTGCCATCTAAAGGACTTTCCTCATGATGCGATGAGCAAGATACAAGAATAAAAAAAAGTGAATATTTAATAAGATTACGCACGTATCAAAATTAGCTTTTTTAACAGGATTTAGCTGTCTTTGAAGTCATTTATTTATTAGTTTTGTCAAAAAAAAAGATTACAATGAAATATATCGTTCTTCTTAGTTTAGCATTGACAATTGTGTCATGTGGAGTGAAAGTCCCATACACTACTCAAATTCGCGACGAATTTGGCTTGGATACTGAAGAAAAAATGAGTAAAGTTCAGTTCTTTGTCTCGGGAACAATATATCTTGACGAGGAAAAACGAAACGATAATCAAAATACTACACAAAATGGAACCTTGATTTCGAGTTCTTCGTCCAGCAAAGAAAGTGTTATTATCCCTATTAACACGCGATGTGTATTTGAGGGTTTTGGCACTAAAGGAGAATTACTTGTTCGTTTTGAAACAGGTGAGGAGAAAGTTATTCCATTTGCAACTAAAGAAGGTGGCGCTTCTACGGGTAAAAGATTTTATTTTTCGCCAGAAACGACAAATTCAGGTTCTTTTGTTAAATATGGATCTTCGCGTTACAAAGTTCGAACAAATGTTACAAGTGATCCTAGAAATGTTCATTTGCTTGTTGTTAAAAGACGTTTAGATCGTAGTAAGCGCAAAGAACGCGTAGTAAAAGGAATGAAAGTTTAGTGGATGACAAAATCCTTATTTTTTAGCCTTTTAACTTCCGTTGTTATATTTTCTTGTGACAGGTTTGATGCAGACAAGGAGATATGTACAACCTGCAAACCTGGCAGTGAACCGATTCGTAAGGTGCTTTTCGTAGGTTGGGACGGTGTGAGAAGCGATGCCTTGAAAAATGCTTCGACCCCTAATTTAGATACACTTATTCTTTCTGGAATCGTAAGTTATAATTGTGATAGAGGTGAATTTACCGTTAGCGTTCCAGGGTGGTCAACAATTTTACACGGTGTATGGCCAAATAAACACAATTTGACTGAGAATTCTTTTCGAAAAAATAAATACGAAGACTACCCGGATTTGATTTCTTTAGCAAAGCAATTCAAACCAAATTTAAGTGCCACTGTACTAACGAATTGGGATGATTTTTTAAGAATAACCAGCAATGAAGACTATTCCCAAAGATACGATAATGATGAGCAAGTTACAGATGCTGCTGCTCAACTTTTAGATGAATGTACGCCTGATATAATGATTCTACACCTCGATTATCCCGATTACATTGGACATCGATTGGGTTTTTCATCCTCAGGAATGGAGTATAGAGGAGCTATTGAAGTGTCGGATTTTTACCTTGGAAAGCTTATGGAAAAAATATATGCTCGTGAGATGAACTACAATGAGGAATGGATGGTTGTTGTTACGACTGATCATGGTGGAGAAGGCACAGGACATGGGGATCAAGATGAATTAGAACAAACAAGAAAAGTATGGTCAGTAATAAGAACACCAGGAGCTACAAAGTATGAATTGACTCAAATGAATAGCGTAGATTTAGTGCCTACAATGTTAAAATGGTTGGGCATTATCGGATTAACCAACCTCGATGGGGTTTCCTTAAATTGATAAAATGGAAGAAATAAAAATCAGCACAAGAACAATTCAATTCAATAGAGAAGGATTCGATGATGGTGAACTATTGGAAATATATAAGAGATTATTGAAGCCTCGTATGATCGAGGAAAAGATGTTGATTCTCTTGCGTCAAGGGAAAATCACCAAATGGTTTTCTGGTTGGGGACAAGAAGGTATTTCGGTGGGATGTGCTTATGCAATGAATGAAAACGAGTATATCCTTCCTATGCATCGTAATTTGGGTGTTTTCACAACTCGCAATATTGAATTAAAAAATTTATTTGCGCAATTTCAAGGTAAATCGGCCGGTTTTACGAAAGGACGAGATCGTTCCTTTCATTTTGGTACACAACATCACAAGCTAGTGGGCATGATATCTCATTTAGGTCCGCAACTTGGAATCGCTGACGGAATCGCACTTGGAAATTTATTAAAAGGAAACGGTCAATCCACCATGGTTTTTACAGGAGATGGTGGTGCTTCAGAGGGAGACTTTCACGAATCTTTGAATGTGGCCGCTGTTTGGGATTTACCTGTGATATTTTGTGTTGAAAATAATTGCTGGGGATTATCCACTCCTTCTGTTGAACAATTCCGATGTAAGCAATTTATTGATAAAGGAATTGGGTATGGAATGAAAGCTATACAAGTGGATGGCAATAATATTTTAGAAGTGATCCGCACAGTTCGTTCCATTAACGAAGAAATAAGAAAAGAACCAAAACCTTACCTTCTTGAGTTGATGACTTTCCGCATGAGAGGACATGAAGAATCCTCTGGCACAAAGTATTATCCAGAGGGGCTTCAAGATGAATGGGCAAGTAAAGATCCAGTGGTGAATTTTGAGCTTTTCTTGAAGGAAATTGGTGTTTTGAACGATGAACTAGAACAAAAAATAAAAGAAGATTTTAAGTCCGAAATACAAAATGGTTTTGACCAAGCCAATGCTGAGCCAGCAATTATCGCAAGTGAAAATCAAGAAATTGAAAATGTTTATGCACCTCATGAGCAGGTAATAGTACATGCTGAAGGCAATAATACAGAAAAGAGATTTATTGATGCCATTCAAGATGCATTGATACAATCAATGGAACGTTATCCGGAATTGGTAATCATGGGTCAAGATATCGCAGAGTATGGCGGAGCATTCAAAGTAACAGAAGGACTTGTTGATAAATTTGGAAAAGGTAGAGTAAGAAATACTCCACTTTGTGAATCCGCAATTGTAGGTGCCGGACTTGGTCTTTCAATTAATGGTATGAAAGCGATGGTAGAGATGCAATTTGCAGATTTCGTAACGTGTGGATTCAATCAAATAGTGAATAATCTGGCAAAAATTCATTGGCGTTGGGGTCAAAATGCTGACGTTGTGGTAAGAATGCCAACAGGTGCCGGCACTGCAGCAGGTCCCTTTCATTCGCAAAGTAATGAAGCATGGTTCGTGCATACACCGGGATTAAAAGTAGTCTATCCATCGAATCCTTACGACGCCAAAGGTCTGCTCAACGCATCTTTCGAAGACCCAAATCCCGTAATTTATTTCGAACACAAGTACCTTTACCGAAGTCTGAAGCAAGATATTCCAGATGCGTATTACACAGTGGAGATTGGTAAAGCCGCAACAGTTTCTACCGGTAATGATTTTACTGTTATAACCTATGGAATGGGGGTGCATTGGGCAACCGAGGCGATGAAAGAATATCCGGATTTGACAGCAGAAATTTTAGACCTTAGAACACTTTTACCGCTGGATAAGGAAGCAATTTTCAACGCTGTAAGAAAAACAGGAAAGGTCATTGTTTTACATGAAGATTGTATGACAGGAGGAATTGGTGGAGAATTGGTGGCTCTTATCGCCGAAAATTGTTTTGAAAGTCTCGATGCTCCAATTCTTCGCGTAGCATCTTTAGATACTCCTGTTCCATTTGCAGTGAATCTTGAAGAACAATTTTTACCTCAGGAAAGACTACATGAAGCCATTAAGAAACTTTCCCTTTTTTAAAAAGGCACAAACCTTAATTGGGCAATACCTTCTCCTGAATTTACTTCTAAGATTTGGGCTACTAGTGCTTTCTCTACTTGTTTTTCGAGTAGTATTTTTAGTGAAGAACAACATTTTTTTTTCAGAAATTAGCTTCCAAGATTATTGTGTCGGAACATGGTTTGATCTTGTTACAATTGCTCTTTATTTTCTACCATACTTGAGTCTGTCTCTATTGCCGCTTCCTGAAGTACTCGAGAAAATTCGGCATTGGATATTGACAATTGTTTTTTCATTAACAACCTTTTTGGTTTATTTTTTCAATGCTTGGGATATTGCATATTTCTCTTACACAAGAAAAAGAGTTTCTTATGATTATTTTAAATTCATGATATCAGAAAACAATGCCGGAAGTCTTGCGGGTGAATTCCTTTCCGAATTTTGGTGGCTATTGTTGTTTTTTATTTTAGTGCTTGGTGCTACAATTTTTATATACACTCTGCTTCCTCGACCTGTAGTGTCTCATAAGAATTGGAAAAATTACGCTAATTTAATTTTGGGTGTTTCAATTTTTGTTGTCATTGGTCGCGGTGGATTTCAATTAAAACCTATCGGAGTGTTGGAGGCGACAAATTACACTTCTCTTGAAAATGCTCCTGCCGTGTTAAATTCAGCTTTCACCATAATTAAAACGTTCAATAATCAAGGTGTAGAAAAGAAAAATTACTTTTCCGTTGATGAGGCCAACCAACTATTTTCTCCTATTCAAAATGCGAAACCGTTAAATCTTCTTGATGGCAAACCAAATGTGGTGGTAATAATTTTTGAAAGTTTTGGTTCCATGTATGTGGGTCCTGAAAATAAGGAAAGTTACACGCCTTTCTTAGATTCGATTCTTTCTAAAGGAATGTATTTTAATTACGGAATTTCTAATTCGAAAACTTCCATGGATGCACTTCCAGCTGTCGTGTCCTCTATCCCTTCATGGATGAACGAGTCTTTTATTTTGTCATCCTACAGTATGAATCAATTTGAAGGCATACCAAAAATTTTAGCAAGGGAAGGATATAGTTCTGCATTTTTTCACGGTGCCAACAATGGATCAATGCGTTTTGACGCATTTTCAAAAGCTGCAGGTTATTCCAATTACTTTGGAAGGAATGAATACAACAATGAAGCTCATTTTGACGGAAATTGGGGAATTTCAGATCATTACTTTATGAGTTGGAGCATTGACAGAATGAACGAGTTAAAATCGCCATTTGTTGCCTCTATTTTTACCATTTCGTCTCATCATCCCTTTATTGTCCCCGAAGGATACAAAGAAAAAGTTAAAGAAGGTCCAGATCCTATTTGTCGGACGTTATCATATGTCGATTTGGCATTCAAAGAATTTTGGGATAAAGTTTCAAAACAAGACTGGTTTTCCAATACCCTTTTTGTGTTCGTAGCAGATCATGTTGGACCTACTCAACGTTCGGATAGAACTACAATGGAATGGTCGCATAGGATACCTATTGGTTTTTATCATGCCTCTGGAAAGCTTCCAAAAGTTCCGGTGAATCATGCTTTTCAGCAACTTGATATTTTACCGACCATTTTGGATTTGGTGAATTCGAATCAATCTTATTTTGCAATGGGAACATCCTATTTTCAACAGAAAAATATTCCAAATATCGTGTATGATCAAGAAAATCTAATTCATTTTCGCGCTGGAAAAGCTCCTATTGTATGGAATGAATCTATGACTGATGTTTCAAATGAAAATTATGAAATAGTTGAGAAAATGAAAGCTGTTTATCAACAATATACACATCACTTGATAGATAATAGGATGCTTCCTAAGTAATTTTCATTTTTATCCGCCACTCGTTAGGATAGAGATTGTTGAACCGATTTCCAAGATGATTTATAAATCCTAGGGTTATTTTTCCGTAAAGTATTTCTTTAAAACCTGGGGTGGACGCCAATTCAAATGTTTCACCTTTAAGGTATTTAAGTGCTAAATCTTTCGTCAACGTTAGCTGTTCAAAATTTGTTTCTATAAAGGGAGAAAGTGCCAATTCTATTTGAGGAACTTGTTTTTTTCCAAATTGTTGTGAAATTAATGTTCCGGTTTTTAGGACAAAAAGATTTTCTTTCAGTAGAGTAGAGACATGCTGCGTTAATGGATGGCAAGCGTAAATGAAATTTTCATTTTGATAGTATTTTATTTCTGTTTTACTTTTTTTGATAAAGTTCGGAGCGGCAATAGTAGAATTCGTTGAAATTTTCAGTTTATCCATTTCAGAATGACCTTTCTTTTTCAAAACTGCACAATAAAACCCTTCACTTTCCGTAAATCCTGGAAAAAAGTATTGACCAATTCCTTCTTTGTCTTGCAACATTCCATCGTATTGAGGCATTTTACAAACCTCTAAATCAAATTTGTTAATGAAGTCTATCAACAGTTCTTCATTTTCAGCTGGATTAAAGGTGCAAGTGGAATAAACCAAATATCCTGCTTCGTTTAGGGAAGGCAATAAATTTTCCAATATTTCTTTTTGCCTTGTTACACAAATGTTGCAATTCGCGATTGACCATTCTCCTCTTGCTTTATGATCTTTTCTGAACATTCCTTCTCCTGAACACGGTGCGTCGATAACGATAAGATCAAATTTTATTCTTGATTTTCGAAAGGATTTAGTATCGTTTGAAGTAATGATTTGATTGCAATATCCCCATTTAGTTGTGGTTTCCATTAATACTGATGCGCGCGATTTTATAATCTCATTGCTAATTAAAACACCTTCATTATTCAATTTCTCCGCTAGAATGGAAGTTTTTCCCCCTGGAGCAGCACATGCGTCTAATACAATTGGGTCCTCTTTTAGCACTATATTTTCTAAAATTGTGCCGAGGTACATTGATCCGGCCTCTTGCGGATAGTAGGCGCCACCGTGAAAGTTGGGATCTAGCGTAAATGTCGGCCGCTCCGTTAAATAAACACCGTTTTTTGCCCAATGAATCTTTGATTTGAATGAAAAGTCTTCCATTTCTTTTTCAGGATGTAAGCGAATTGAAATAGGCGGAGCTGAATTCAACGAATCCATAAGAGATTCGGCAAACGGATAATTTAAGCTAATTCTTTTTGTAAATTCTTCAGGAAAGGTGAGTTGAGTTTTATTCATTCTTGAATCGTGATTTTTATTATTTCCTTGATTTCATTTGTAGCGATTTTTCTGCGGTCAACACACAAGCCATAACACCATAAAATATGATCATCGTCAACAATTATTGGAATATTATTTTTGTCAGTATTAGAAATTTTTGCGTCGGTAAAAACATCTGAGATTAATTTACTCCCTTTTACGCCGATTGGTGAAATGCGATCTCCTTGCTTCCAATAACGAATGGAAATATTTCCTTTTATTCTATTTTTATCAACGAATATAGTTTTCTTGTCGAATTTTTCGGGTAATGAACTTACCTCTTCAATAGTTAAAATTGGAAAGTTTAAAGTTGCATTCCATTGAACCAATGCGATGTGATTTCTTTCTTTAAGAAAGTAATGCGTGGTGTTTATTTCAAATTGCGCTCCTGTTTGAGCGCTTAGAAAAATACGAAAAGATTCCAACTGACTACCCTTCAAGCCAAATTTCTTCATGAATAAAAGAAGTTTTTCGTCTGTAAATGAGTTTAGTTTTTCTAAAGGGAAATGAGTGGTGTGATTTTGATTAAATACATCTAATTCGGCCAAGTCAGTAACTTCGGCTTGCTTGAATTTTTCCTGAATTAGTAATATGGATTTTTCGATATTCGGATGACACTTAGAAAGAAAGGGCATTAGCTCGTTTCTAATAGAATTTCGCAAATACACTGATTTAGCGTTGCTGCTATCTTCTCGCCAAACAATATTTCGCTCTTTTAAATAAGAAGTGATGATATCAGGGTGAAAAGTAAGCATGGGACGAATAATATTTCCTTTCCTTATTGACATGCCTTTGAGACCGCTTCTTCCAGAATTACGAAAAAGGTGTATCCAAAAATTTTCTATTTGATCTGATTGTTGATGCCCAACGAGAATAATTGAATTTTTGATTTTTGCTCGTTCTTTTTCAAAAAATAAATAGCGAATATTACGTGCTAGTTGCTGAAGATTTCCAGTTGAAAAATCAAGGTTATTTTCTTTTACATCAAAGATTTTTAATGGAACATCTATAGATTTTGCAAAACGCTCAATCCAACGCTGATCCTCATTACTCTCATCTCCTCTTAAATGATAATTCACATGTAACAAGGTTATGGGATAGCCAAGAGAATGAACAATGTGCGCCAAAGCAACAGAATCTTTTCCCGCAGAAATAGCAATAAAATAATGTGCAGCGCCAATATCTTTTAGTTGGTTATTAATACCTTCAACTAGCAATGACATTTCTTATTTTTTCAATTTTAACCATGCATTCTTCGAATTCTTTTTCGGCATCCGAAGAAATTGTAATTGCACTGCCAAC
>JACCDX010174853.1_pt1 | contig 25891 bp, 21 predicted proteins | sample 7449681 | NCBI WGS metagenome assembly JACCDX01 (sample SAMN15323450, study PRJNA562643) | freshwater metagenome | isolation source: river surface water | place: USA:Blue River Watershed | collected 2017-08-18
ATCCCGCCAACAAGGGGGCGGGCATTTCGCGCCTGAGCGCGGTAGGAATCGGATGGTTCATGGGAATTCTCCTCAAGCAAGCTATTGTACTCTGACCGGCTCAATCGACCGTTTGACGACGCCCCCCCTTTACGGAAGGCGAAGGCTGAAGGCGGGATTTTCCCGTATTCTTGGGGGTCGCACGTTTGGAATTGACAATATGGGCAATCGACTTTCAAAAATCGCGACCCGCACGGGCGACGACGGCAGCACCGGGCTTGGCGACGGCAGCCGCACTGAAAAAAATGCGCTGCGCGTGCAGGCGATGGGCGATGTGGACGAACTGAATTCCCATCTCGGGCTGTTGCTGTGCGACGAGCTGCCCGGCGAGATGCGTGAAGCGCTGGTGACGATACAGCACGACCTGTTCGACCTCGGCGGTGAACTCAGCATCCCGGGCTTCGCGCTGATGACTGACGCACAGGTGGCGCGGCTCGACGGCCTGCTCGAGAAGTACAACGCAACGCTGGAACCGCTGAAGGACTTCATCCTGCCGGGCGGCTCGCGCGCAGCAGCGCTGTCACACGTGTGCCGCACTGTATGCCGGCGCGCCGAGCGCAGTATCGTCGCGCTCAGCCGCGACGAGAAAGTGCATGCGCGGCTGGGCCAGTATGTGAACCGCCTGTCGGATTTGCTGTTCGTGCTGGCGCGCGTGCTGAACCGCTATGCGGGCGGACAGGACGTTCAGTGGGAAAAGGGCCGCGCGCGCGAATGAAACATGCCCCGCGGCGGCTGTGCCGCAGCGGGGCATGCAGAAGGATGCCGGCGCCGCGTCAGCCGTTACCGCGCATCCGCACCTGCTCCTGCAGCAAGCTGAACGCCGCGTTCTGACCGGACTGCACCGCCGAGTCGAGTGCGCTGTAGCGCTGCACCACCTGCCCGTTGGTTCGGTCGACGACGATCTTCGCCCCCAGCTGCAACAGCCGCTGCATCATCGGCAGGTCACCCGTCGTGGCCGCCTGCATCAGCAGGGTCACCTGAACGCTGCCCGGGCCATGCAGCGAGCCGGGCGCGTTGATGTCGATCCGGAAGTTGTGCACCAGCCAGGCCACGGCATCGTGTTTTTGTGCCGCCATCGCCTCCAGGCACATCGCATGGCCATCCAGCTGCCAGCCTGCGAATTGCGACTGCAGGATCGAGTGCAAGGCCTCCATCATCGCGATATTGCCGGCCCGGATCGCGCTCACCATCCATTCCTTCGCCTTCTTCATTGCGAAGGGCTGTGCGATGAGCTCCAGTTCGAATTGCTGGCTGCAGAGCGTCAGTACCGAATCACCTTGCCGGCCTTGACAGCAATTTCAATCGCGGCGACCAGTTCGCCGGGTTCGGTCAGCTTTGCCTGCGCCTGACGGCGCGCATCGACCACCATCTGCAGTATCGCGAGGTTGCCCCCCTCGGCCGCACAGGTCAGGCTGGTGACGATTTGCGCACAATCGCCCCACGACTCGGCGTCGACTTCGGCGCCGTGCTGCACCAGCAGCTGGCAGACGGCCAACTGCCCTGACTTCGCCGCATGGCGGAAGGCGTCACAGAAGTCCTGGTCTTGCGTTGTGAGGTCAACGCCTTTGCCAAGCAACAGCTGAATCGCCTCGATGTTGCCGCTGCCGGCGGCCATCATCAGCGGCGTGTACGGCATGCCGGAGCCATTTTCTATCTCGTCGCGCCCCGCATCACCGACCCGGCGGCGCCAGGTCACTGCGCCGGTATTCGCCCCCTGAGCGAGCAGGAACTTGAACAGCGCCAGGTCCGGATGCCGCAGCGATGCTGCCAGCGCGCCCATTTCGCTGCCATCGACATGCCAGGCATTGATGTCAGCGCCCTGCTCGAGCAGCAATTGCGCCATGGCCAGATCATTGTTCTGCGCCGCCACCACGATGGGCGGATCGCCATCGTCATCCGTATCGCCATTCGGGTCGGCGCCGGCTTCCAGCAGGAAGCGGGCGATCTCGACCTGGCCTGCGCTGACCGCCGTAGCGAAGAAGTTATCGGCGCCGCCCTCCAGCGTGCCGGATTGCCAGATCTGCAGGAAAGCGTCGGCATTGCCAGAACGAATGGCGGCCCGACACATCGTGTCCGGATCATTCTCGTCCGGCATGTACGCCGGCACAGGGGCCGGCGCTGCGCCCGCAGCGACCGGACCGGCAGCGCCCGGTTCGACACGTGCACGTTTGGCCCGATCGTTGACCTCGCCCTCGCCTTCTTCACGATCACGCTTGCGATCACCGCGCAGTTCAGGCGGACCACCGGCCTCAACACCGGCGGGGAAAGGCGCCGGCGCATTCGGCATATTCTGGTAGCCCGCCGGCTGCGGCTGCATCGGCTGCGGCTGCGGCTGCATCGGCTGCGGTTGTGGTTGCGGCTGCAGCATCCGGGGCGCGGCATTCTGCTGTCCGGGCGCTTGTTGCGGCCCCGGTGGTGCGGGCTGTTGCGGCGCTTGATGCGGCGCCTGATTCAGAAGATGGGAATAGGCCGAGCTTGGATAATTCGGTGGCAGGTTGTTGCCGTTCGGTGCGCTCATGCGGGAGAGTCCTTTCTGCAGGTGGGTGGCAGACGCATGCCGGCAAGCTGCCGGCGATGCGCTGTGTAACCATCACCTGTGCAGCTGTTCTGCCCTTTCGCGCGGGCGTTCGCTGTGTGGCAGATGCGTAAGAATTTCGAACATTTTCACAGGCGGGCGAGGTAATCGATATGCCGCGGCTGTGTTTCCAGCAGGGTGACCAGATACTGCCTGCCCTGCTGCGCCGCGAGCTCGGCGGCCGTCTTCCCGTCCCGATTCCGGTGGTCCGTATCGACCCGGCATTGCAGCACGAGGTCGGCCACGATGCGCCACCCCGGGCCTTGCACAGCGTAGTGCAGCACCGACTGTCCTTCGGCGTCGGTCGCATTCGGATCGGCGCCATGAAAGCGCAGCAGTTCGTACAGGCCGTAGCGCCCCTTCGCCGCTGCCAGCATCAGCAGCGACCTGCCGCCCTCACCGGTCAGGTGCGCGCTGGCACCACACACACCGAGCAGGTACTCCGCCGCCGGCCAGTTGCCCACATCGACGGCCTTCCACAGCGATGCAGAAAAGACCGAGGGATCGAAGCTGCCGACATAGCGCGCCATCAGCCATTCCATGATGACCGGCGAGGAGGCGCGCGGGCAGTGCTCGTTCTTTTCCCACAGCGTGGCGTGCATGAAGATCATGCGCATCTCGTCAGGCTGGAAACGGATGCCGGCCACATCCGCCGCTGCACACAGGCGCTGCAGAAAATCCATGCCGCCTTTCCGGGCCGTGAAGGCAATCGCCATCACCAGCGCATCGCGCGGGAATTCGTGGAGTGTCATTCCACATCGGGCGAATCGATCCAGTATTGCCGGGTTCTGCCCCCACGCAGCGTACGCCAGCAAGGACTGCTGGCCGACTTTCGGCACGTCGTTTCGCAACGCCTGCAACGCGCCGAATTCGAGCAGCAGGTCGAATGCGGCGACGTTGCCGGTGCCCGCCGCATGACGCAGCAAGCCGGCCTTGTCCGCCATGCTCCAGCCCGATGCCGCGCCCTGTAGCAGGCTGCGCAAGGCCCGCAGGTCATTCTCGTCGATCATCTGTTCCGGCGTCCTCGGCTGATCGCTCGCCGGTGCCAGGGCGGGATCGGTGACGTCCGTCCGGGTATCGTTCGTCAATCGAAAGCGAACCCGCTTTTCAGGCGGTGCCGGCGCAAGATCTGCGACCGTCGTCCAGGTGTCATCGGTCAAGCGAACGCGAACCCGCTTGCCGGATGATGCCGGCAATTGATCGGGTGCCGCCGCCGCAGACGAGGCCGACGAAGAGCCGCCAGCCGCGAGCGTCAGCGGCTTCAATTGGGGAGCGCTCGACACAAGCCGAGCGGGCTGGCGTTCAGCGGACTGCGGCTCAGTGGACGCGTTGGCCGGCGGCTCGGTGCGTGACTTCTTGGCAGGCCGGCCATCGGCCTCGGCCTGTCCGATCTCGGCGAACTCCCGTTTCATTCGCCGGGTGCCAAGGGACGGCCCGTTGCGGCCGGAAGGCGGCGGGCCACCCGCAGCAGAAGAGGGAGGAATGCGCGTCGCCGGCACATAGGTGCCGTCTGCGGTGCGCACGAGAGCGATGGATTCAGCAGAACTACCGGATTTCGGAAACATGGATTCGCCAGGTGGAAGGAGTGATCAAAGCCCTGCCTGCGTCACCCTACATCGCACGCTGTTCCGGCCTGCGCCTGAATGCATCGAAAGACCTGTCACCGCACATCGAGGCGCAAAAAAAAACGGCGCACGCAGCGCCGCTTTTTCATGCAGGGAATCGCTCAGTGGTTGTTCACCACCAGCCTGGGCTCAGTCGCACCGAGCCGCTCGCGCACCGAAGCCGCGATGCCCTGCGCGTCGAGGCCGCATTGCGCAAGCAGTACCTGTGCATCGCCGTGGTCGATGAACTTGTCCGGCAAGCCGAGCTGCAGCAGCGGCCTGACGATGCCGGCCGCTGCCAGCGCTTCGGCCACAGCCGAACCGGCGCCGCCCATCACGCAGCCCTCTTCCACCGTCACGATCAGGTCGTGCGTGGCGGCGAGTCGCGCCACCAGTTCCGCGTCGAGCGGCTTGACGAAGCGCATGTCGGCCACCGTCGCATTCAGTTCTTCGCCCGCCTTCAGTGCCGGCGCGACCATGGTGCCGAACGCCAGCAGCGCAACCTGCCGCCCTTCGCGACGCACCAGGCCCTTGCCGAAGTCGACCGCTTCGAGCGCCTCGCCGGTCGCCGCGCCGATACCAGCGCCGCGCGGATAACGCACCGACGCCGGGCCCGGATAACGGTAGGCGGTGGTCAGCATCTTGCGGCATTCGTCTTCGTCGCTCGGCGTCATCACCACCATGTTCGGAATGCAGCGCAGGAAGGCGATATCGTAATTACCCGCATGCGTTGCGCCGTCGGCGCCGACCAGACCAGCGCGGTCGAGCGCAAAGGTCACGTCGAGGTTCTGCAGCGCGACGTCATGGATCAGCTGGTCATACGCGCGCTGCAGGAAGGTCGAGTAGATCGCAACCACCGGCTTGATCCCTTCGCAGGCGAGGCCGGCGGCAAACGTCACCGCATGCTGCTCGGCGATGCCGACGTCATAGTAACGATCAGGGAAACGCTGCTCGAACTGCACCATGCCCGAGCCTTCGCGCATCGCGGGCGTGATGCCCACCAGCTTGTCATCGACGGCAGCCATGTCGCACAGCCAGTCGCCGAACACCTGCGTGTACGTCTTCTTTGCCGGCGCGCTCGCCGGCTTGATGCCCTCGGCCGGATTGAACTTGCCCGGGCCGTGGTACAGCACCGGATCCGCCTCGGCCAGTTTGTAACCCTGCCCCTTCTTCGTGACCACGTGCAGGAACTGCGGGCCCTTCAGGTGCTTCAGGTTCTGCAGCGTCGGGATCAGCGCATCGAGGTCATGGCCATCGATCGGGCCGATGTAGTTCAGCCCGAATTCCTCGAACATCGTCGCCGGCGTCAGCATGCCTTTCGCATGCTCTTCGAAGCGCTTCGCAAATTCCAGCATCGACGGCGGCAGCACCGACTTGCCGACGTTCTTCGCCGCCGCATAGAACTTGCCCGACATCAGCCGCGCAAGATAGCGGTTCAGCGCGCCGACCGGCGGCGAGATCGACATGTCGTTGTCGTTCAGGACGACCAGCATCTTGATGTCTTCGTACACGCCGACATTGTTCAGCGCCTCGAAGGCCATGCCGGCCGTCATTGCGCCGTCGCCGATCACGGCCACCGAATGGCGCGACTCGCGCTTGGTACGCGCGGCCAGTGCCATGCCGAGCGCGGCGGAAATCGATGTCGACGAGTGTGCGGTGCCGAAGGTGTCGTAAGCGCTCTCGTCGCGCTTCGGGAAACCGGACAGGCCGCCCATCTGGCGCAGCGTCGGCATGCGGTCGCGGCGTCCGGTCAGGATCTTGTGCGGATAGGTCTGGTGGCCGACGTCCCAGACGATGCGGTCTTCCGGCGTATTGAAAACGTAGTGCAGCGCGATCGTCAGCTCGACGGTGCCGAGGTTCGACGACAGGTGACCGCCGGTCTTCGACACCGAATCGAGCAGGTACTGGCGCAGTTCGCCGGCCAGCCGCTGCAGGTCGGCGCGCGAAAGCTCGCGCAAGTCAGCCGGGTCATTGATTTTCTGAAGCATTTCCATCGGTCAGGCTTTCCTTTGCACGACCAGGTCGGCAAGCTCGCGCAGGCGCCGGGCGCTGTCGCCGAAGGGCTGCAGTGCCTGATGAGCATCCTGCCGCAACTTCTCGGCGAGGACAAGCGACGCCTCCAGTCCCAGGATCGACACATAGGTCGGCTTGTCGTTCGCCGCATCCTTGCCGGCGGTCTTGCCCAGCGTCGCCGAATCGGCAGTCACGTCAAGAATGTCGTCGACCACCTGGAACGCCAGTCCGACGGCCGCCGCATACGCATCCAGCGCCGCCGCTTCTGCGGGGAGCAGCGCCTTGCCGGCCTCGCCGCCGAGCATCACCGACGCCCGCAACAGCGCGCCGGTCTTCAGGCGATGCATGTTCTCCAGCTGCGGCAGCGTCAGCGCAACGCCGACCGAATCGAGGTCGATCGCCTGGCCGCCGCACATGCCGGCCGAGCCGGACGCCTGCGCGAGCAAGGCCAGCATCGCCACCTTGCGGTCCGCTGGAAGATCGCCGCCGGCCAGCACCATGAAGGCCTGCGACTGCAGCGCATCGCCGACCAGCAGTGCGGTCGCTTCGTCAAATTGCTTGTGCACCGTCGGCTTGCCGCGGCGCAGATCATCGTCATCCATGCACGGCATGTCGTCGTGCACCAGCGAATACGCGTGGATCATCTCCACCGCTGCAGCGGCGCGCTCGAGCGCGTCGCGCGGCGCGCCGGACAGCTCGCCCGCGGCGAACACCAGCAGCGGACGCACGCGCTTGCCGCCGTCCAGCACCGCATAACGCATCGCCTCGTGCAGTTTGGCCGGCGACTGCGCCGCCGCCGGCAGGTGCCGGTCCAGCACCGACTCCATGGCTGACTGCACCTGCTTGCGCCAGCCGGCAAAATCCGTCGTCATTCTTCGTCGTCCTCGTCGGCGTCGCTGTCGAAGGGCCTGAGCATGTCGCCCTCGAGGACCCTGACCTGCTTTTCCACGCGCTCGAGCTGGGCGGCGCAATATTTCACGAGTTCTGAGCCGCGCTGGTAGGCCGCGAGCGACGCTTCGAGCGGCAGCTCGCCGGACTCCATCTTCGCGACGAGCTGTTCAAGCTCTTCCATCGCCTGCTCAAAGGAGGCGACCGGCTGTTCCGCAGGATTCTTTTTCGGCATGGGGTGGGACTATCTGACTGACCGCCTATTTTAGTGCAATCACCGGCTGTCCCGGACGAAATACGCTGCCGCCGGGTCGCTGGCCAACCCGCATCCGCTGCTGCTCCCCCGGCGGCCACGGTGGTTTATTTGCCAACATTCGCGCGCGTCGCACGGCCTGAAGCACGCTGGCCGGGCCGGCCTGCCGGGTAGCCCCCCCGCTCTCCGGCGGGTTATAATCCCGCCTTCGTCCAAAAAATAACCGTTTCATTTCGTTTGAACACAGTTTTTTGCGGATTCTTTAACTCTTAGGTTGGTGCAAATTAATTTGGGGGTGGGGATGTCCGATCTGGCCAGTCTCTCAAGGCTCGCGCGCTCCAACGCGCAACTTCCGGTAGGTGCGTACTTCGACGACGCACTACTGAAACAAGAAAACCAACTGCTGTTCAAGCAAGGTCCGCGTTACGTGGGCCACGAACTCATGGTGCCGAACGCCGGCGACCATGCGACGCTCCCGTGGGAAAACGACGGCCGCGTGCTGGTTCGCGGCCCGCAGGGCATCGAACTGATCTCGAACGTCTGCCGTCACCGGCAGGCGAAGATGCTGACCGGCCGCGGCAATGCGACCAACATCGTCTGCCCGCTGCACCGCTGGACCTACGACCTGAAGGGCGAGCTGATCGGCGCACCGCACTTCGGCGAGACGCCGTGCCTGAACCTGTCGCGCTTCGGCCTGCAGAACTGGAACGGCCTGCTGTTCGACGACAACGGCGTCGACGTGCCCGGCATGCTGAAATCGCTGTCCGTCACGAAGGACCTGAACTTCGACGGCTACCTGCTCGACCACGTCGAAGTGCACGAGTGCGACTACAACTGGAAGACCTTCATCGAGGTCTACCTCGAGGATTATCACGTCGAGCCCTTCCATCCGGGCCTGGGCAACTTCGTCACCTGCAACGACCTGCGCTGGGAGCTGGGCAACGGCTACAGCGTGCAGACGGTCGGCGTGAACTCGGCGCTGAAAAAGTCCGGCTCGCCGGTCTACCAGCGCTGGCATGACGAGGTGCTGCGCTTCAACAACGGCCAGCTGCCGCCGTACGGCGCGATCTGGCTGACGCTGTACCCGAACATCATGGTCGAGTGGTATCCGAACGTGCTGGTGGTGTCGACGCTGTGGCCAAACGGCCCGCAGAAGACCACCAACGTGGTCGAGTTCTACTACCCGGAAGAGATTGCGCTGTTCGAGCGCGGTTTCGTCGATGCCGAGCGCGCCGCCTACATGGAGACCTGCGTCGAGGACGACGAGATCGCACTGCGCATGGACGCCGGCCGCAAGATCCTGCTCGACCGCGGCGTCAACGAGGTCGGCCCGTACCAGTCACCGATGGAAGACGGCATGCAGCACTTCCACGAGTGGTACCGCAGCAAGATCGCGCTGTGATGCGCAGCGCCTGAAGAAAGACCGGCGTGCAGTCGCTCTGGATGCTCGTCGCCAGCTTCGTATTCGCCATCATGGGCGTCTGCGTGAAGCTGGCGTCGGACACGTCGTCAACTTCCGAGATCGTGATGAGCCGCGGCGCCGTCGGCGTGCTGGTGCTGTATTCGCTGGCACGCGCGCGCGGCCTGCCGCTGAAGACAGCCTATCCCTGGCACCATGCATGGCGCGGCTTCGTCGGCGTCACCGCGCTGTGGCTGTGGTTCTTTGCCATCGGCCAGCTGCCGCTGGCGACCGCGATGACGCTGAACTACATGGCGCCGATCTGGATCGCGGCGATCGTCTTCACGCTCGGCTGGTGGCACGGCACGCGCCGCTTCGAATGGGGGCTGGCCGCAGCCATCACCACCAGCTTCTGCGGCGTCGCGCTGCTGCTGAAGCCGACCATCCACGCGGAACAATGGCTTGGCGGCGTGACCGCGCTGGTCTCCGGCTTTCTCTCCGCGCTTGCCTATATCCAGGTGAAAAAGCTCGGCCAGCTCGGTGAGCCGGAATACCGCGTCGTCTTCTATTTTTCCGCCAGCGGCGTGATCGCCGGCCTGCTCAGCGGGCTGGTCGACAGCGGGCTGCAGACCGGCGAGCTGCGCATCATGCACGCGCTGTCGTCACGCGACCTGCTGTTGCTGGCGTCGATCGGCGTGACCGCCACCATCGCGCAGATCGCGATGACGCGTGCGTACCGGCTGGGCGCGATGCTGGTCACCGCGAACCTGCAGTACACCGGCATTGTCTTTTCCAGCATCTGGGGCATGCTGATCTGGCATGACCGGCTCGACCTGTGGGGCTGGTCGGGCATTGCGATCATCCTCGCCAGCGGGGTGGCCGCGACCTTTTATAATGCCCGCAGCAGTAGCAGTAACGCGTCAAAAAAAACAGACCAGGAGACCTGCTGATGCCGTTCACCACGCTGATCACCGCTGCCGAATTGAAGCAGCACATCGACAACCCCACCTTCGTCATCCTCGACTGCCGCGCCGAGCTGACCGACCCGAAGGCCGGCGCCGCCGCCTTTGCCGCCGGCCACATCCCCGGCGCCCAGCATGCGGACGCGGATCGCGACCTGTCGGACAAGTCGCCCGGCCCGAACGGCGAATTCCGCGGGCGCCACCCGCTGCCGGCGCCGGAAGCCTTCATCGAAACGCTGCGCAACTGGGGCGTGTATCCGAATTCGCAGGTGATCGCGTATGACGCGCACGGCAGCATGTTCGCATCACGGCTGTGGTGGATGCTGCGCTGGGTCGGCCACCACGGCGTGGCCGTGCTCGACGGCGGGCTGGCCGCGTGGCAGGCAGCCGGCGGTGAACTGACGAAGGATGTGATCAATCGCCCGCGCGGCTCGATCACGCTGCAGCCTTCGCTGGTGTCGACGGTCCGTGCCGACGACGTGCTGGCCAACCTGTCGGCGCGCGCGAAGACCGTGCTGGACGCGCGTGCCAATGACCGCTACCGCGGCGAGAACGAGACCATCGATCCGGTCGGTGGCCGCATCCCGGGCGCGAAAAATCGCTTCTTCAAGGACAACCTGCAGGCCGACGGCTCTTACAAGCCGGCGGAGCAGCTGCGCACCGAGTTTTCCGCGCTGATCAAGAACCCCGAGAGCACGATCGCGCAGTGCGGCTCCGGCATCTCCGCCTGCCATAACCTGCTGGCGATGGAAATCGCCGGGCTGTCCGGCGCGGCGCTGTATCCGGGGTCGTGGAGCGAATGGTGCGCCGACGCGTCGCGGCCGGTGGCGACCGGCCATCCCTGAGCCCCCCCGGGGTACCGGATCACGTTCCTGCAGGCCGGGATCCGGCCTGCCCTCCCTACCTCAATGCACGTGGAAGCGCTGTGTCAGCAGCAGCACGATGCCTACGCCGAGCGCGATCAGGAGCACCTGCGGCACCGTCTCGCGCCAGGTCGCGCGGCGCTGCATCTGCGGCATCAGGTCGCTGACCGCGATATAGATAAAGCCTGAAGACGCCAGCACCAGCACATACGGCAGCAGGTGGATGCCTTCGCCGAGCGCGTAGTAGCCGACCACGCCGCCGACCACCGACATCAGGCTGCAGATCAGGTTGTACACATAGGCGCGCGTCTTCGTGAAGCCGGCATTCAGCAGCACGATGAAGTCGCCGATTTCCTGCGGTATCTCGTGCGCGGTGATGGCCAGCGCGGTGATCACGCCCAGCTTCGGGTCGGCGAGGAAAGCCGCCGCGACCAGCACGCCGTCGGTAAAGTTGTGCAGGCTGTCGCCGACCAGGATCATCCAGCCCGACTTGCCGGCCTCGTGCGCGTCATGGCCATGCTCATGGCCGTGGCCGTCGCCCTCGTAATGATGCGAGTGGCGCAGGATCGCAAGTTTTTCGAGCAGGAAAAAGCCGAGCAGGCCGGCCAGCAACGTGGCGAACAGCACATGCGGGTTGGCGTCCGATTCGAAGGCCTCCGGCAGCGCATGCAACAGCGACGTCGACAGCAGCACGCCGACCGACAGGCTGACCAGGCGTTCCACCATCTTCGACAGCAGGCTGTACGACAGGAAGGCGGCGGCTGAAATGCTGAGCGCCCCGGCCAGGGCCGTGGCGAGCAGGATGGATGACAGCGTGGTGTTAATTTGTTTTTCCCGGAAAGGCTGCGCAGCCGGCCGGCGCCGGCCGCGTCAACAGCAAAGCCCGCTATTTTACGGGTCTGTGGATTAAAGCATGCAGCTCCCGAGCCGGCAATGCGCCGAATGCCGTACGCGGCCCGGTCAGACGCCGTGCTTGTGCAACCAGTCGATGCAACGCCGCCAGCCGTCGCGTGCGTCTGCTTCGACGTAGCTCGGCCGGTAATCCGCATGAAAGGCATGGCCGGCGTCCGGATACACGACGATCGCCGAGCCGCTGTCGCCTTTGGCCAGCGCTGCACGCATCGCATCGACCGAGGCCAGCGGAATGCCGTCATCCCGGCCGCCGTATAGCCCGAGTACCGGCACTTTCAGCGCCGGCGCAATGTCCACCGGATAAGCCGGTTGCAGCGCGTTCCGTTCGCCGGTCAGCCGGCCATACCAGGCGGCTGCCGCCCCGAGCTTCGGATTGTGCGCGGCGTACAGCCAGGTGATGCGGCCGCCCCAGCAGAAGCCGGTCATGGCCAGACGCGATGTATCGCCGCCATGCTGCGCGGCCCAGTCCCGCCAGGCGTCGAGGTCGAGCATCACCTGCTCGTCGGGCACTTTCGCGACCAGGTTCTTCAGCAGGTCGGGAATCGACGTGAAGGCCGACGGATCGCCCTGCCGTGCAAAGAGGTCCGGTGCGATCGCAAGGTAACCGAGCTTCGCGAAGCGGCGCGCAATGTCGGCAATATGCTGGTGCACGCCAAAAATCTCGGAGACCACCAGCACCACGGGCAGCTTCGCCTTACCCTTCGGCTGCGCGCGGTAGGCCGGCAGCGAGCGCCCGCCAATATCCGTCAGGACCGTGCCGGCCTCGAGCCCGTCGGCATCGGTGACGATGGCCGCAGACGACAGGGTCGGCAGCACGGCGGCAGCAAAACCGGTGCCCAGCGCCACCTTCATGAAACCGCGCCGATCCGGGAGCGGCTGTGCATTCGGGTTGGACAGCAGGGAATCGAGCTCATCGGCAAGGTCGTTCATCGCGTCACTCCTGAGACAGCGGGCGAGGTTTCCATGGAGGTCATGTGGCTGGATGATGCGTACCGACCGCTCGATCAGTGCGCCTCTTCCCAGTTCGCGCCCGTGCCGACTTCCGCCACCAGCGGCACCTTCAGCTGCGCGACGCCGGCCATCAGTTGCGGCAGCTTTTCCTTCACCCGCGCCAGCTCCGCCTGCGGCACGTCCAGCACCAGTTCGTCATGCACCTGCATCACCATCCGCGTGCCGAGCTGCTCGCTGTCCAGCCAGTCCTGCACGGCGACCATCGCGAGCTTGATCAGGTCGGCGGCGGTGCCCTGCATCGGCGCATTGATCGCCGCCCTTTCCGCAGCCTGCCGGCGCGGGCCGTTCGGCGAATTGATCTCGGGCAGCCACAGGCGGCGGCCGAACACGGTCTCGACATAGCCCTGCGACTTTGCCTGCTGGCGGATGTCGTCCATGAAGCGCTTCACGCCGGCAAAGCGGGTGAAGTACTTGTCCATGTACATCTGCGCAGCCGAGCGCTCGACGCCGAGGTTGCCGGCCAGCCCGAACACGCTCATCCCGTAGATCAGGCCGAAGTTGATCACCTTCGCTGCGCGCCGCTGCTCGGCCTGCACTTCGTCCAGCGGCACGCCGAAAATTTCGGCGGCAGTCGCCCGGTGGATGTCCTCGCCGGACGCGAACGCGGCCAACATCCCCTCGTCCTCCGACAGGTGCGCCATGATGCGCAGCTCGATCTGCGAATAGTCGGCCGACACGATCACGTTGCCCGGCGACGCGACGAAGGCCTCGCGAATGCGGCGGCCCTCGGCAGTGCGCACCGGGATGTTCTGCAAATTGGGCTCGTTCGACGCCAGCCGCCCGGTGACGGCGACCGCCTGCGCATAGTTCGTGTGCACGCGCCCGGTGGCCGGATTCACCATCTTCGGCAGCTTGTCGGTGTAGGTCGACTTCAGCTTGGCAAGGCTGCGGTAGTCGAGCAACAGGCGCGGCAGCGGATAGTCCTCGGCCAGCTTCTGCAGCACCTCTTCATCGGTCGACGGCGCGCCGCTCGCGGTCTTCTTCACCACCGGCAGCTGCAGCTTGTCGAAAAAGATCTCGCCGATCTGTTTCGGCGAATTCAGGTTGAACGGCTGGCCGGCGAGTTCATAGGCCTGCCGCTCCAGTTCCATCAGCTTCAGGCCCAGTTCGTGTGACTGCGCGACCAGCCGCGCCGCATCGACCAGCACGCCGTTCCGTTCGATCCGCTGCAGCACGCGCGCTGTCGGCATCTCGATGCGCTCGTAAACATAGCGCAGGCCATCGTTCTTCTCGATGCGCGGCCAGATCGCCTGGTGCAGCTGAAGCGTGACATCGGCGTCCTCGGCCGCATATTCGGTCGCGCGATCGATCGCGACTTCGTCGAAGCCGATCTGCGATGCGCCCTTGCCGCAGACGTCCTGGTAACTGATGGTCTTGCGCTCGAGCCAGCGCAGCGCGAGGCTGTCCATGTCATGCGTGCGGTGCGACTCGAACACATAGGATTCCAGCAGCGTGTCATGCACGATGCCCTGCATGCGGATGCCGTAGTTCTCGAGCACGTGGCAGTCGTACTTCAGGTGCTGCCCGAGCTTGGGCCGGGACGCATCCTCGAGCCACGGGCGCAGCTTCGCCAGCACATGCTCGCGCGACAGCTGCTGCGGCGCATCAGGATAACGGTGCGCCAGCGGGATGTAGGCCGCACGGCCGGCCTCGCAGCACAGCGAGATGCCGACCAGCTCGGCGCGCATCGCGTCCAGCGACGTGGTCTCGGTGTCGAGCGCCGTCAGCGCGGCTGCATTCACCACGGCGATCCACTGGTCGAGCTGCGCGTCGGTCAGTACCGTCTCGTAATGCGTCTCGGCCGGCGGGTCGGCGGCGAACAGGCTCCCCTGCGGCTCGCCGTCGGCGGCCACCTGCGGCTGCGCATCGCGCGCCAGCTCCGCATTCAGCTCGCGCAGCCAGGTGCGGAAACCCATGCGCTCGAAGAAAGCCTTCAGCGCGAGCTTGTCCTCCGGCTGCTGGCGCAGCGATTCAAGGACGGACACATGATGGCCGGACAGGTCGCAGTCGCACTTCACCGTCACCAGCTGTCGCGACAGCGGCAGCCACTCGAGCGCACGGCGCAGGTTCTCGCCGACCACGCCGCCGATTCCGGCCGCATGCGCGATCACGCCGTCGAGGCTGCCGTACTGCGCCAGCCACTTCACCGCCGTCTTCGGGCCGACTTTGTCGACGCCGGGCACGTTGTCGACGGCATCGCCGACCAGGGTCAGGTAGTCGACGATGCCTTCCGGCGGCACGCCGAATTTTGCGATCACGCCTGCGCGGTCGAGCGTCTCGTTGCTCATCGTGTTGACCAGCGTAACCTGTTCATTGACCAGCTGCGCGAGGTCCTTGTCGCCGGTCGACACGATGGTCTTCAGGCCGCGCCCGGTGGCTTCGCAGGCCAGCGTGCCAATCACGTCATCGGCCTCGATGCCCTCGACCATCAGGATGGGCCAGCCGAGCGCGCGCACCACTTCGTGGATGGGTTCGATCTGCCGCGCCAGGTCTTCCGGCATCGACGGCCGGTGCGCCTTGTATTCGGCATACAGGTCATCGCGGAAGGTCTTGCCCTTGGCGTCGAACACGCAGGCGATGTAGGCCGCATCGTGATCCTGGCGCAAGCGGCGCAGCATGTTGATCATGCCGTAGATCGCGCCGGTGGGCGCGCCGTCCGCGTTGCGCAGGTCGGGCATCGCGTGAAATGCGCGGTACAAATAGCTGGAACCGTCGACCAGCAGCAGGGTATTGTTCATGTGAAAGCGGCCGGAAATCCCCGCTGCGGCTGCAGCCGGGCTGAAAGGGGGACGCCGCGGTGCGAAACGCGCGCGGCAAACGCGCCCGATTATGGCAGAGTTTGCTGCGCTCGCAGGCCGCGCTGGAGACGATCCGGCACGGTTTGCTAGAATGAGCGCGTCGCGCCCGATCGGGGCGCCCACCGTACGGATCACGATGAACCAGCCCATGAACCGACTGCACAATCTGCGTCTTGCCTGCCTCGGCGCGCTGCTGTCGGTCGCAGCCGGCATGGCCGTGGCGGACGAGCACGCAAGCGACGTCGCCTCGCCTGACAATCCTGTCGCGTCGACGCGCGTGCCGGACGGCACCACCACCCTCACGCAGACGCGCGAACAGAACGCGGTGACGTCAGTGCGCGTGCAGCGTGGCGACAATGTGTACCACGTGACGCCGGCCGAGCAGATCCCGTATTACCAGGAAGGCGGGCGCGCCGCGACCTGGGAGATTTTCCAGTTCCGCCCCGGTAGTACGCCGGACCGCAAGTCCTTGCCGCCGCCGCAACGTTAATTTCAACCGTCACCGGCTTCGCCGGACAACCACTACAGCTATGGCAGTTTTCACCCCGGTCACCCTGGACGAGATCATTCCCTGGGCGGCCCGATTCCCGATCGGCACGGTCAAGTCGCTGCGGGGGATCTCCTCCGGCATCGAGAACAGCAACTTCTTCCTCGGCACCGACCGCGACGAGTTCGTGCTGACCCTCTTCGAAAAGCTCAGCTTCGAACAACTGCCGTTCTACCTGAACCTGATGCGCCATCTCGCCGAGCGCGGCGTACGGGTGCCGGCGCCGATCGCCAGCGACCGCGGCGAGATCATCAATACGCTGCACGGCAAGCCGGCGGCGATCGTCACCAAGCTGCACGGCGACTGGCAGCCGTCGCCGCAGCCGGTGCACTGCCGCGAAGTCGGCGCGATGCTGGCGAAGATGCACCTCGCCGGCCGCGACTACCCGCTGTACCAGCCGAACCTGCGCGGGCTCGACTGGTGGCGCGAGACCGCGCCGGTGGTGCTGCCCTACCTGCCCGCCGACGCACAAGACCTGCTGCGCGCCGAGATGCACTTCCAGGAAGCCTTCGCCGCTTCTGCGCTGTACCGCAAACTGCCGAGCGGCCCGATTCATGCCGACCTGTTCCGCAACAACGTGATGTTCGACGGCGAACGGCTGTCGGGATTCTTCGACTTCTACTTCGCCGGTTGCGACACCTGGCTGTTCGACGTCGCCGTCACGGTGAATGACTGGTGCATCGACCTCGACACCGGCGAGACCGATCCGGACCGCGTGCGCGCCATGCTCGACGCCTACCACGACGAACGTGCGTTCACGCCCGAGGAAGAGGACGCATGGCCGGCCATGCTGCGCGCAGCCGCGCTGCGCTTCTGGCTGTCGCGGCTGTATGACTACTACCTGCCGCGCGAGGCCGAGATGCTGACCCCGCACGACCCGACCCACTTCGAACGCATCCTGCGCCACCGGATCGGGCACGCGGTCGAGGCGCTGGCCTGATGGAACGCCTTCCCGCCAGCGCAGGCATCGACTGGATCCGGCAGGGCTTTGGGCTGTTCCGCCGGCAGCCGGCTGAATTGTCGCTGCTGTTCCTGCTGTACATGCTGCTGATGTTCTCGCTGTCGCTGATACCGCTGGCAGGACAGGTGCTGCCGCTGCTGCTGATGCCGGCGTTCTCGATGGCCTTCATGCAGGCCTGCGTCGACATTGAAGCCGGGCGCAAAGTGCGGCCCGGCCTGCTGCTGACGGCCTTCCGTTCGCCTGCGCTCGGCACGCTGCTGCGGCTGGGCTCGCTGTACATGCTGGCAGCGATCGCCGCCGTCGCGCTGTCATCGCTGGTCGATGGCGGCACGTTCTGGAAGCTGATGTCCGGTCAGCTGAAAGCCGATGACGAAGGCGTTGCGGCAGCCAGCCTGCCGCTGGCGATGGTGTTCTCCGCACTGGTCTACCTGCCGTTCGCAATGGGCTTCTGGCATGCGGCGCCGCTGGCCACCTGGCAGCGGATGGGCCTGTTCAAGTCGCTCTTCTACAGCTTCTTTGCCGTGCGCCGCTGCGGCAAGGCCTTCCTTGCGTACACGCTCGGCTGGATCGTGGTCGGGATTGCCGCGCCGACGATGCTCAGCGCACTGCTCGGCTTGCTGCTAGGCAAAACCCTCGTGACCGTCATGCTGCTCATGCCGCTGTCGGTCATCCTTACCCTCGTGATGTACTGCTCTTTCTACCCCACCTATACGGCGGTGTTCGGCCAGCCGGAACAACGGTAAACCTTGCGTTCCAGATAGATATCTATTTGTCGTTAGATCGAAAACTGCGTTTTTCGATGTTATTTCGCGACATAGTTTCTCGGAGGGAACGCATGAAAAACATCGGGAGCCGCATCTCCAGTTCGCTGGCCGAGCTTGTTTCCAAGCCGGGCCGGCAGGAAAAAGACAGCGACGTATTGATGGGCGTCGGGGTCAAGGTGCTGAAAAACGGACCGAACATCGGCAAGATGGTCGGCCTTTTTCGCGGCGTCAGTAACTCGTCGGCCGGCACCCAGGTCCGAAACTCGATGCTGGGCCGCCAGGTAGCCACCCAGCAGGACATCATCAACGTGTTCAAGTCTTGCGGGATGAGCGAAGACCAGGCCACGCGGGCAATGGACAACGTACGCGTGATCGGCAAGGGATTTTCCGCGGGCGATGTGAAGCGTGAGGTTTCGCAGTTCGAAACCCGCGAGACCCAGTTCGTCGGGGCGAGATCATTCCTCAGTTCAGAGCCGGACAAGGCCTGAGCGCAACGCCAGACCGGCGACATGCACGGGGATTATCAGGCGGGTGATTCGCGCTCGCCCTGATAAAAAGCCGATCGATCATTTTCTGCGAGGGATCTCATGGGTGAGCTAATCCAGGGTATCTGCATTCAGAAAAGCAATCTGCCGAAAAATGCTCCCGTTGAAGAATGCGAAAAGGTGGAAGACGGCTTCGTCTACCGCTTCCAGCGCAGGACCGACGTGAGCCCCATCGAACGATTCCTTCGCATCTTTTCGGACCTGTTCGACGGTGTGACCAAGGCCAGGGGCACGCTGTGCCATGCCTCCGAAAAATTGCCTGACCTGATCTACGTCCGGGGGCACGCCATTCCCATCAAGGATCAATCGGAGCGCGGCGCGACCGGCATATCGACAGCTCATCAAAAGCCCTGGCCGAGGGCCTTTGACACGATCGATATCATTTTCAAAGCCCCATCGTCCGAGATCGCCGGTGCCGCGAAACCCGCTGAGGCCACGCGCAACAGTGCCGCCGCGGCAAAACCTGCGCCGGCACCGTCATCGCGGGAAGGAAGGTCTGGGCCTGGCCATCCCGCCGATGCGCCGCAACCCTTGCCCCCGGCGAACCGGCGAACCGATGCGAATGACGTCATTCCACCGCAGCAGAACGCAGCGGCAAAACAGGCGCCGCCGCCCGTGCCGGCGCGGGACGGGCGGCGGCGCCTTGGCGACCCTGAGTCAGCTGACGCCATTCAGCCCGCACCGCCGCCTGCGCAGAATGCCGCGCCCCCGGCGGCAAACCCCGATGATGTGGTTCTCGCGCAACCCCGCCCGGACATAGCGCCGCAAGCACAGGTGCCGCAAGACCCGATTCCGCCTGCGCCACCGCTACCCGCGGAAATCCAGATGGAGGCGCCGCCTGCACCGCCCCTGCCTGCAAAAGACGTGATCGACGAGGCACCACCTGCGCCGCCGCTGACAAAAACACTGATTGAAAAGCCTGCCACCACGCCCTCCGCGGCAGGGCCCGTCGGCGCGGAAGCGCTTCAACAGGCGCGGCAAGGCCTGAAAAAAACGGCAGATGATCCGGCATTGCGGGAAGCTGGCAGGAAGCCCCCGCCCACTGGTGCGGATGACCTGACCTCGATCATGCAGAAGAAATTCGCGTCAATGCGCATGGCCAATGGCGATCCGGATCCGGCGAAGTCCGCCAAGGACGCGGACGAGTGGGATGAGTAGGCAAGCGCGCAGGCTGACACCGGACTGCAGGGTGGCAGCGGAGCGTTGCGAACACCCGGCCTGAAGACACACTGGGTTCCGGCCTGCGCCGGGACAACGACGTTGAAGCCGACGCCTTTTAAGTCGTCATCCCGGCGCAGGCCGGGATCCAGCGTCGCTGAACCCCAGACGCCATTCGTGAGGAGCGCGACGACGGGCCCCGGCTTGCCATGGGATGACGTTTAACCGCCGTGAGATCGAAACTCGTCGCTCCAGCCACCGCCCCGGCGTCGCGCACGTCGTCGCACCCTTCATGGCCCCGGGTTCTTTGACTTGGCATGCCTGATTCACTGACTTCAGGCGGCGGAAGGTGCTATCCGGCTAGCCCACCCGCTCCAGCTTCGCAATGCCCAGATCCAGCAGCTTCATGCCGTTGCGCCCGAAGTTGATGTGCGCGCGCGCCTGCGTACCGCTGCCCTCGATGTTGACGATCACGCCCTCGCCAAACTTCGCATGGCGAACGCTTTCGCCAATGCGCCAGCCGACATCGCGGTTCATCTTTTGCGCGATCTGGTTGCTGCCGGCCTCCGGCGAATCGACCCACGCCGCCTTCTGCTGCGGCTGGCCAAACCAGTGCGACTGCACCTTCGGCGACAGCCACTTCAGGCTCTCCTCAGGCAGCTCATCGAAGAAGCGCGATTTCATGTTGTAGCGCGTCTGGCCGTGCAGCATGCGCGTCTGCGCAAAGCTCATGTACAGCCGCTTGCGCGCACGCGTGATCGCCACGTACATCAGGCGCCGCTCTTCCTCGACGCCGTCATCGGCCTGCTCGCTGTTCTCGTGCGGGAACAGACCTTCCTCGAGGCCGGTGATGAACACCGCATCGAATTCCAGCCCCTTCGCCGAATGCACCGTCATCAGCTGGATCGCATCCTGCCCGGCCTGCGCCTGGTTGTCGCCGGCCTCCAGCGACGCATGCGACAGGAAAGCCGACAGCGGCGACATCACCGTCACCAGCGGCGCATCCGCATCGATCAGCTCGGTGCCGTCGCCGGTCACCAGCATTGCCGCCGCCGGCTGCGCCTGCGGCCCGAGCAGCGCCGGCGCGTCCATGCCGAAACCTTCTTCCGACACGAACACGGTGGCCGCGGCGACCAGCTGCTCGAGGTTCTCGATGCGGTCCGCGCCTTCCTTCTCGGTCTGGTAGTGCTGGATCAGACCGCTCTTGTCGAGCATCACCTGCACCATCTCCGGCAGCGGCAGCTGCTGCGTCTCGAAGCGCAGGCCCTCGATCAGCTTCACGAAACTGCCAAGCACCGAGCCGGCCTTGCCGGCCACATGCGGCACCGCCGCGTATAGCGAGATGCCGAACTGCCGGGCCGCGTCCTGCAGCTGCTCGATGCTGCGTGCGCCGATGCCGCGGGTCGGGAAATTCACCACGCGCAGGAAGGCCGAATCGTTATGCGGATTGTCGATCAGCTGCAGGTAGGCGATGCCGTGCTTGATCTCGGCACGCTCGAAGAAGCGCTGGCCGCCGTACACGCGATACGGCAGACCGGCCGTGAACAGCGCATGCTCGATCACGCGCGACTGCGCATTCGACCGGTACAACATCGCGATCTCGCTGCGCAGCCAGCCTTCGGCGATCAGGTTCTTGGTCTCTTCGATCAGCCACTGCGCTTCCTGCAGGTCGCTCGATGCCTCGTACACACGCACCTGCTCGCCATGACCGGCGTCGGTGCGCAGGTTCTTGCCGAGCCGGCGCGTGTTGTGCGAGATCAGCACGTTGGCCGAGTCGAGGATGTGGCCATGCGAACGATAGTTCTGCTCGAGCTTGATCAGGTTCTGCACGCGGAACTCGCGCTCGAACGCGGCCATGTTGCCGACGTTCGCGCCGCGGAATGCGTAAATGCTCTGGTCATCGTCGCCGACCGCAAACACCGCATTGTGCTGGCCGGCCATCAGCTTCAGCCACTTGTACTGCAGGTCGTTAGTGTCCTGAAATTCGTCGACCAGGATATGACGGAAGCGCGCCTGATAATGCTCGCGCAACGGCTGGTTGCGCGACAGCAGCTCATAGCTGCGCAACAGCAGTTCGGCGAAATCGACGACGCCCTCGCGCTGGCACTGCTCGTCATAGGCCGAATACAGCTCGACCAGCTTGCGGGTGAAGTCATCGCCGGCTTCGACTGCATCGGCACGCAAGCCCTGGTCCTTTGCACTGTTGATGAAGTACATCAGCTGCTTCGGCGGAAACTTTTCGTCGTCGACGTTCAGGCGCTTCAGCAGCCGCTTGATCGCCGACAGCTGGTCGGCGGAGTCGAGGATCTGGAAAGTCTGCGGCAAGGCGGCGTCACGGTAGTGCGCGCGCAGCAGCCGGTTGCACAAGCCGTGGAAGGTGCCGATCCACATGCCGCGCGTATTGATGGGCAACATCGTGGAAAGGCGCGCGAGCATTTCCTTCGCCGCCTTGTTCGTGAAGGTGACGGCCAGTATGCCGGCCGGCGACACCTGCCCCGTCTGGATCAGCCACGCGATCCGCGTGGTCAGCACGCGCGTCTTGCCGGAGCCCGCGCCTGCAAGGATCAGTGCAGGCTGTGACGGAAGGGTGACGGCGGCGAGCTGCTCGGGATTGAGGTTGTGCAGGAGATTTTGCATCCCGCGATTATATGCCGGCGCGTCGTGGCAACGCGCCGGCCTGCGGGCTCAGCGAGCGCCTGTTACTGGTTCTCGTCGACCGGACGCATGCTGCCGGCCCCAGCGCTCGACTCGCTGCTGGACAGCACCTCGGTTTGCGACACGTCGGGCACGCCGGACAGTTGTGTGGCGGACAGGGTCGCCACCCGGCTGAGGCTTGCGGCTTCGCTGCCGGTGGTCGGCAAGGCCAGCGAGCTGTAGGTGATGCCCGGCGTTTCGTCGAACTTTCTCACGATCTCGATCAGCGAGCCGAGCGAGTTTCGAGACGGTTCGATGGCCCTGCCGGACGAGACGACCGGGAACGCCTGCGGCGGATCGTCTGCAACGGACGACACCGCGGACTGCGGCCAGTCGGCCAGCAGGCTGCCCATCTGCAGCTCTGGGAAAATCATCGAATAGTTGGTCGTGACGTGCGCGGTCACCCGTGTGCGCGCCGGCGCGGGTTCATCCGGCGGCACGTCGGAAATCTCATGCAACGATGCCGCGATGGGTTGGCCCTGCACCTGCTGACGCGGCAAGGTCATGCCTTGCAAGTCGCCGGTTGCCGCCACCAGCGGCGTGGCGGGCGTAGCCGGCGCGGGCGGATGGCCGCTGACGGTCGGCGGCAACGGCGGCAACGACGTCAGTGACGGACGCTGGTACAGCAGCGAACCCGTACTGCCGCCCTCGCTGCCATGTACCGGCAGCACCTTCGCATTGCGCTGATGCCGCTTCTCTTCTTCGAGAATGATCGGACAGATGCGGTCGAGTTCGGTCGCCCAGGATTCCGTGCCCAGCCGACGGCGCTCGAGCGATTGCGGCGCCAGCGAAATCAGCTGCCAGCGGCGGGCAAAATATTTCAGGTGCGTGCCCACGACGTAGCTGCGCAGGAAGGCGCGGAAGGGCTGCCTGCGATCCGCCGGCTGGTTCACATACGCGCGGGCCATCGCCTTCATCTCATAGACCGCGATCTCCGGTGTCGTGTCATACGGCGACATCTTCGGCGCCCGCATCAGCTTGCCGAGTTCGCCCTGCGTGTCCCGCCCGAGGCTGGCAAACACGGTCAGGCGCTTCTGCCGGAGCGCCTCCCCCTGGGTCGGCACCAGCCGGTGCGGCGAGGTGGTCTGTGCCAGTCGCTCGAGTGCGTAGGCCCTGGCGATGATGCGCAGCGGCTTGCGCAGCGCGCCCACGGTGAATTCCTCACCGTACTCGCGCACCGCATGCGCACTGAGCTTCAACTCGATCGCCGCGCGTACCAGCTTCGGCTCGGGATCGGTTGATTCGTAAATCGTATCGACGATCGACGACAGGAAGGCCGCCATCTCCTGCCGTTCGGCCTCCTTGTTGCTGGCCGCGATGAAGCGCTCCGAGGCATTCTTGCCGAGCCTGGTTTCGGGCGCTGCCGGAATGCGCGTGCGGGTGCCGCTGCCCGGAGACGTCAGTGCCACGGTGCGTGCGCCCTTGCCCCTGACCGGTGTCGCCGCAGTGATGGCCGTGCGGCGCAGCTCGCCGATTTTTTTCGGTGAGCGCTTGTGAAGATAGACGCAAGGCCGGGATTGCCTGTCGAAGCCGCCGCGCAGCTGGATGCCATCGGGCAGGCCCTTGATTCCCTGGTAAAGAATGGACGCATTCTTCAAGCCCTTGTGCGGACTGAGCTGGACGACCGGATCGCCGCCGTGGTCGACATGGGTGGCAGAGGGCTGCAGGACCCGGCCGTCGCGGGAGGTTGGATTCATGTGAGATTCCTGTGGGATGAATGGAACTGCGGTGCGGTGTGCCGGGGCGGCGCGTCAGGCGCGATGAATGTTCCCCGCGGGATCGGTCTGCGTCGGATCCTCCGTGACCGCGGCGTCGGCGCCGGTCACCAGCGACGAGAACTTCGCCGCGATCTCGAGGAATTCGGTCAGCTTGTCGCGCAATGCCTCGTTGGTCGAATCGACCGGTTCGAATTCGCCGATCAGCATCACGTCGTCGTCCGTACCCAGCGCCAGCTTCACGCTGGCCACGCCGGTCAGCTGCAGGTTCGCCTCCAGCAGCGCCGCATACACCGGCTCGCGCGCGTCTGCGTCGGCACGGCCGATGGCGCAGCTCATCACGACGCGTGCATGTTCTTCGTGCCAGTCGATGCGCATCGACACGTCATCGTCGAACGCGATCTGCCAGCTGTCGATGTCTTCCTGCAGGATGGTGACGATTTCCGGGCTCGCCGGTCCGAGCTGATGCATCAGGTACTGCAGTTCCGACAATCCGAAAGCCACTGGCCACTCTCCTTGTTCACGTCGCATCGATGAAATCGCCTGCGCGCACGCCGTCGAGGGTGCCCGCATGCAAAGCGGCTGCTGAGTATCGGGACTGTGAGGCGAGTTCCTGCAAGCGCGAGCGCTATGCCGGGGAATTCAGGGAAATGCCGGATGAAGGAGCGCTGCAGCGGGACGCGCCCGCTGCAGGGGTGAAAGCGTTAACCGAAGAACGCTTTGATGACTTGATTATCGAAACAAGTTGGTGAACTCGCTGGCCGCCGCCTGCGCGTCGTCGGCCGCATACACGCTGCTGATCGCCGCGACCATGTGCGCACCAAGAGCGACGAGTGGCTTGCTGTTCTCGACAGTCATGCCGCCGATCACACACACCGGCACGTCGAGTTCCGTGATCGCTTGCGACACAATGTCAGGCGCCGTGGTCACTGCATACTTTTTCACGCGCGACGGATAGAAGCCGCCGAACGCGACATAGCTTGCGCCGGCCGCGCTGGCATCGCGCGCAAGCTGCAGGTCGCCGTAACAGGACGCGCCGACGATCTTGCCGGCGCCGACGCGTGCACGCACGTCGGCCACCGATGCATCGGTGCCGCCGACATGGATGCCATCGGCATCGAGCTTTTCGCACAGCGCGACATGATCATTGATGATCAGCGGAACGTTCATGCGGCGGCACAGCTGCAGCAAGCCTGTGGCCTGTTCGTCGCGCAGTGACTCGCTGGCTGTCTTGTGACGGTACTGCAGCAGCGTGGCGCCGCCATGCAGCGCCCGTTCGCTGACGGCGAGCAGGCGGTCGGTGTCATCCCAGTCGGGCGTGACGAGGTAAAGACCTTTCATGACATCTCCTTCTGGCGATCGGGTATGCGTTGTCCGTCTGCGATCGCAAATGCGTGTTCAAGGCTGCGTTGCGTGTACTGTTGCGCGGCGTCGATCGCGTCTTCCATCGGCAGGCGCTGCGCGAGGCGCGCCGCGATGGCCGAGGCCAGCGTGCAGCCCGAGCCATGATAATCGCCGGGCAGGCGCGCCCATGACCAGCTGCGGCGGTGCTGCCCGCAAAACCAGCGGTTGACGACGGCGTCACCTGCGCCATGCCCGCCCTTGATCAGTACATGCGGCGAATCGTTCATCAGCTGGCGCGCTTGCAGGTCAACGTCGTCGGTGCCGCACAGTGCACGCGCTTCCGGCAGGTTCGGCGTGACCAGCGTCGCAAGGCGACGCAGCGGCGCCAGTGCCAGCACCGCATCGCCCTTGGTCAGCAGGTCGCCGTGGCCACTGGCCAGCACCGGATCAAGCACCACCGGCAAATCGGGCGCACGCTCGCGCAGCAGGTCAAGGGCCTCGGCGATGGCCTGCGCATTCGCGGCACTGCCGACGATGCCGATCTTCACCGCGTCAATGCGCGTGTTGCGTTCGACCAGCACGCGCACCTGTTCGCGCAGGATCGCCGGGTCCACCGGATGCACCGCATGCACATGCTGGTTGTCCTGCACAGTCAATGCGGTGACCAGCGGCAGCGGATGCACGCCGGCCGCACCGATGGCCTGGATATCCGCCTGGATGCCGGCGCCGCCGCTCGGATCGAGCCCGGCGAACACCAGCACGCAGGGCGAAGTCCTGCCATCCGTCATGCGACCCGTCCCGCCATCGGCGACGACGGCGATGCGGCAAACTTGCGCGGAATGCGAC
>JACCDX010662208.1_pt1 | contig 25890 bp, 7 predicted proteins | sample 7449681 | NCBI WGS metagenome assembly JACCDX01 (sample SAMN15323450, study PRJNA562643) | freshwater metagenome | isolation source: river surface water | place: USA:Blue River Watershed | collected 2017-08-18
ATTGATCGCGATACCGTCGGTCGAGGTCACCGAGACGCTGCTCAAATTCGTGATGGCACCGATCGCGCCATCTAATGTGGTCGCACCCGCATCCGTAATGGTCAGCGTCCGCGCTCCATCAATCGTCGAAGTAAAGGTGATCGTGTCGCCGGTAATAGTCGTGTCATTACCCAGTGTCATGGCGCTGTTATAAGCCTGTGCACCGGTCGTGGTCACTACGCCACCATTGATCGCGATACCGTCGGTCGAGGTCACCGAGACGCTGCTCAGATTCGTGGTGGCACCGATCGCGCCATCTAATGTGGTCGTACCCGCATCCGTAATGGTCAGCGTCCGCGCGCCATCAATGGTCGAGGCGAAAGTAATCGTGTTGCCGCTCAGCGTGGTGTTCGCACCGAGCGTGACGGCTTCGCCGTAGCTCTGCGTACCGGTGGTGCGAATCGATCCGGAGTTCATCAACAAGGTGCCACCGGCGTTGGTGGTCAGGCTGGTCAAGGCGGTGCTGCCACCAATCACACCGCTCAGGGTGGTTACACCAGTGCTGTTAATCGTCACGGCGTACGCACCGTTGACGGTGCCTGCAAAGCTCACACTCGCCGACGCGTTCAACGTGCCAGCGTTGAAGGTATTGTCAGCAGCCAGAACAACGGCACCCTGAAAAGTCTGCCCACCCGCCGTCGTAATGCTGGTGCCCCGCAAGGTGGATGTGGCATTCACTGTGAGGCTGCCGTCACCCGTGACGGAACCACCGAAGTCGATGGTGGATGCAGTGAGGCTGGTGTCGGTACCCAGCGCCATGGTGCCGCTGTAAGTTTGTGTAGCGCTTCCGGTATCGACACTGCCGCCGCTGATCACGACAGGACTGTTAACCTGGAAGGTGTGGTTCCCGCTGACGGCACCGCCGAGAGTGACGGTGCCGGTGCCGGCATCCACCGTGGTGTTGGCAAGTAATTGAATCGCCGGATGGGTGTTCGCATCACCGAGTGACAGCGCAGCATTATTGCTCTGCAAGCTGCCCGCCAGTCGGATGCTTGCTGGCGCAGTGACACTCAGACCATTGTCGAAGCTGAAGGTGTCGGTCACCGTATCACCGAGCGTCAGACCGCCGGTGTTCAGGAAAGGTGTGGTGTGGCTGAATGTATTGTTCGCACCCGTGACCGTTACGGCATAAGGGCCGCTGAAGGTACCGGCGAAATTCAATCCGCCACCCTGATTACTCTTGAAGCTACTGCCGGCAGTTAAGGTGACTGCGCCACCGACGCTCGCAGCGGTCAGATTGGTGTTGTAGACGACGCCGCTTTGCACACCACTCTGAATGACACCGTCGCCGGCCACGGTCATCGTATTGAGCAGCGATTCGCCATTCAGATCAATCGCTGCACCGCTAAAGACCACCACATTGCCTTTTCCTGTCGGTCCGGAGGTGATGCTGTTCGCGCTGCCCACGCTGCTGGCACCCAGTGTCAACAAGCCAGCGTGCAGCGTGGTATTACCGGCATAGGTATTAGCGCCCGACAGCACTAGATTGCTGGTGCTGTATTTGTCAAGCGAACCGCTGCCGCTGATGAGGCCGCCGAGCGTGTGGTCGACGGAAGTGTTCAGCACCAGAGTGCCGTTATTGATGATGTCCGATGCATAGATACCGGCGCTTGCTGCTGAACGCAAACTGCCCGCGCCCGTCAATGACAAAGTGCCTGTCAGTGTGGTGCTGCCGCTGTAGGTGTTAGCGCCGCTGAGTGTGAGAGTGCCGTTACCTGATTTGGTGAAGTCGCCCGCACCGGTGATCACGCCTTCGTAGGTGGCGACAACCGCAGTGTCTGTGCTGATCGCGCCATCGTTCACGCCCAAGGTGATGCCACGGTTTTCATGCAGGCGGGTGAAGCCGGACAAGAGTTGCAGCGTGCCGCCATTAAGTACGATGTTATCGGGATCAACCGATGCAGGTACCGCGCCCAGATTGCGGTCGGTGCTGATCGCCAGCGTACCCGCGTTGATTTCAGTGCCGCCCTCGTAGCTGTTGGTGGCGGCAAATGTCAGGGTGCCCGCACCCGCCTGTCTGATAAGTCCCGCGCCATTAATCGCATCATTGATGCTCAATGCGTCGGCGCGTTTGAAAATCAACATGCCGTTGTTGATGATCGTGCCCGTGCCCAAACGACCGGTGGTACCACTATCACCCACTTGAATACTGCCGGCCGAGAGTGTGGTGCCACCGGTGTAGGAGGCATTGCCTGTCAGGGTCACAGCACCTGTGCCCTGCTTGACCCAGCTCACACCTGAACCGGAGATCTGACCAGACAGCAAACTCGCACCGCTGTTTTCAAGCGTGAACTGACGACCGGTAGCCAGGCTGATTTCGTGCGCGCTGTTGATGCTGGTGCCTCGCAACGCAATATCGCCAGTGATCGCATGAGTGGTGGCGATGCCCGCGTTGAGCGTGATATCCCCGCCGTAAATTGTCAGGGGACCGGCAATGCTTAGTGTATTTGCCACCGTCACCGCTGCGGTGCTGCCGTCGCGGCCCAGTGTCAGGCCGGTGAGTGTGCTCGCAAAGCTGTAGCTACCCGTGGTCAACGCGGTGCTAAAGCTGCCCGAGACAACCGGCTGTATCGTGACCAAGCCGCTGCCGGTGAAGCCGGCGGTTGCGGGTAAGGTGTTGTTGGTCAAGATGACACCACCACCGCTGTCACCAGTGTGTGTGGTACCGGTATAAGTTTGTGCGCCTGTGAGCGTGAGTGTATTGGTGCCCTGTTTGCTCAGTTCGCCAGCGCCACTGATTTCGCCGGCATAGGTCACATCATCGGAACGGTTGAATCCAAAGCTCGCTCCCAAAGCCACCGTGACATTGCCCGGAATGCTGCCGGTAGCACCCGCATCACCCACGATCAGTTGTCCCGCAGAGACGGTCGTGCCACCGGCGTGGGTGTTCTCACCCGCGACTGTGAGCGTGCCTGAACCGGTTTTGGTCAGCCCACCGGTGCCTGCAAGTACACCCGCGTAATTCACGCTCTTGCTCGCATCGACTGCAAACGATCCGCCACTCACACCGATGGTGATGCCACGATGGGCATTCAACGCGAAGCTGTCGGTCGCTTGCAGAGTACCGCCATCGAGCGTGATCTTGTCCGCCACCAAATTCACTGGTGCAGCGCCCAGATGCGAGTCCGCGCCGACAGCCAGTGTGCCGCCGTTCACCGCAATCTTGCCTTCGTGCGCATGAGCATAGTTACTGGTCAGGACACCTGTGAAATTCGAGGGCACGATCGCCAGTGCGACGTTGCCGGCATCCGGCAGTACACCGGTCTGGCCGAGATTACCCGTCACGGCCCAGTTGCCGGCGTCCGACCAGTTACCGTTACCGACACCAATCCAGGTGGCCGATGCCAGTTGGCTGATGGTGGCCGAGCCATTACCGGATGACAGGGTCACACTATAGTTGGATTGATCTGCGCCACCCAGCACCACGTTACTCAGGGTCACCGCATGCGTCCCTGCATGCCGCAAGTCGAAGTTGCCTGTGGCCGAGGTGAAGCTCACGAGGTCATTCGTTTCCAACCCGCTTAAGCTGACCGTCCCTGCGAAGGTAGCCGCAGTGTTACCGTCATAGACCTTGTTGTTCACTGTCAGACCTGAGAGATCGACCGACTTCTTCACCACCGTCAATTCGCTGCCACCGCTCTGACTCATCGCATAGCCCAGCTTGGTCAGACCATCGGTCAGTGTGTACGGTGTGGCCCGATACTCGAGCTTGCCTGCATTCGAATAGGTCGCGCCTTCAATCGTCAGGCCCAAAACAGTGAGGTCAGCGTCACCATTCAATGCCGTGCGCTGCACAGAGATCAGCGTGCTGCCATCGGGCCGCAGGTTATTCAAGGTCAGGCCGTGATCAAAGCCATACGTCACGCTGAAACTATCGAGGTTGGCCGTTGCCGTGGGCTGTTCACGATAGATCGCGTTGATCACATCGGTCGCCAGTGCCCAACTGTAGTTGGTGACACTTTCATCGGAGTTGTAACGGAAGCGCCCGGTGCCCGAGCCGACCAGCGCCGTCAATCCGGTACTGCCCGAGACGCTGCCGCTCATCAGACGTATCGTGCCGCCGGTGCCAACGTGAATAGTCGGTGTACCCGCCACGATGATGTTGCCACCAGTCGAAGTGCCTGCGGCACTGCTCTTGCCAGCGTTCAGCAAGACAGCATTGACTGAGGTGCTGGTTGTGCTGATGCTTTCGCTCAGCGTCAGATTGCCACTGAGCGTTTCGATTCGAACATCACCTGTGGCCGTGACACCGGTGGGGTTGACGCTACCGACGGTCAGTGCGCCAGCGTTCACATAATTCAGGCTGCTCAGTTTTGTTGTCGCATTGCCGCCGGCGAGTGTACTGACGCTGTTACCTGTGTTGGTCAGCGTGAAGATACCGGCCCCATGCAGACCGAGACCGGAGGCCGTGATCGCAGCAGTTTGCGCAACGTTACCGGTCGCGTACAAATTGATCGTGCTGTCGGTGGCTGTCAGGGCTGCGTTGATATTGATGTCACTGCCATACATCCTAACGGGTCCGGCGACAGAATAGGCTTGGTTCAGGTTGATCGCCCGAGTGTTGGATGACTTGCCGAAGGTCAGTCCCGTTGCAGCTGAGTCCACCGTGAATTGTGAAGATAAGGTCAGCGCTCCGGCAAATGTGGTGCCGAAAGATTCAACCGTGACCTCTCCCGCCGTTTTCACTGCCACAGGCGATGCAAAATTCATCGTGTCACCGGTGAGGAAGATGTCAGCAGTTGAAGATTCAACCAAACCACCTGTACGGCTGCCCAGGTAATTGATGGCTGAGGTAGGCCAGCTGCTAAAGCTCAGGCCGGAATTTTGCCCCGTCAGTCGCACCGAACCGCTGGCGGCAAGAATGTCCACGGCACTGATCGAGAAATCGACCGGAGAAGCACCGCTGGCTTCACCATCGATGGTCACAGAACCCGTGCCAGTGGCGGCAATAACGACCCGCTTGCTATTGTCGTTCGCCAGAATGGACAGACCGACACCCGATTGGGTTGCCCCCGTCGAGCGCCCGACAATCTCTATGTCACCGTTGTGCGTTCGCAATGCGCTCCCTACACCGGTCGCACCCCGCCAGGCCTGCAAGTCGATACCAATCGGATATTGCGTCGCCAAATTGGCTGCGCCGAGCAGACGAAGATCACCTTCTGCGCCAGCGTTCATGTTCACACCCTGGTAGGCGATGAGACCGGTCGGGCCGTTTGACCCGCTGCCAATCACCGAAGTGACCTGACCCTGCAGGCGAATGTCGCCTCCGCCCGAGATCAACTGAATATTGGCGTTTTGCGCTGATCCGGCCGCTTCGGTGCCCAGCATAATCCCGTATTGAATACTGCTGCCACCGTAGTCCGTGGCGTAGCCATCAGGGCGACCATCACCCGCCAACAGACCTGAGATCAGACCAGACGCACCCGAGGCACTGCCGCCATCATCAAGACCACCCGCCAGCGTAATCGTGCCGCCCGCTGTGGCGGTATCAGTCGCACCGGCACTGCGGTCTGACGCGCGACGTGTGTCCAGCATCGCATTATTTTTTACGAGGATGCCACCGATTCCCGAAGCATCGCTGTCAGCCCAGAACGTGATGTCGCCGCCATTGGTGATGATGGAGCGCGAGGCATCCAGCGTGATTTTTTGAGAGGCTTTGAGCAAGATCCCAGCCCCCGGTGCGCTGCTTTGCAGCCGATTGTTAATCGCCAGACTGCCACCTATCAGTGCCATCGGTCCGGCCAGCTCAATGGCAGAATTGACGGTGATGTTTTCGGTATTACCCTCCTTGCCAATGCGCAGTCCCGTGAGCGTATTTGCAAAGCTGTAGTTGCTGGTGAAGGCTGAGTTGAAGCTGGCTGACGCAGGCTCGATGCTCACATGACCCGAGCCGGTAAAGCCCGAGGTAACCGGTGCTGCATTGTTCTGGAAAACAATGACACCCGCCGCCACTTCTGTGCTGCCGGTATAGGTCGCTGCACCGGTCAGCGTGAGTGTGTTGGCATCGGTTTTAATTAGCGTGCCCGCACCGGAAATCGCATTTGCAAATGTAGCACTAGCGGGAAGATTGAAGCCGAAACTCGATGACGCAGCCACCGAAACGCTGCTCTGCGCACTCAGGCTGCCCGCTGTTGATCCGTCGCCCAGACGCAGGGTACCGGCACTGATCGTGGTTGCACCAGTGTAGCTGTTGGCGCCAGTCAGCGTGAATGAACCGGCGCCTGCCTTGGTGAGTCCGCCGGTACCGTCGATGATGCCGCCATAGCTGAGCGCATCGCCGGTATCCACACTGATGGTGCCACCGTTCGTCCCCAGCGTGATGCCGCGATAGGTCGAAAGCGCCATGTCAGTGGTAACTTCCAGCACACCGCCGTCGAGCACAATCGCATCTGTGGTCATAGATACCGGTGCGTCGCCAAGTGAGGCATCCGAATTGATACTCAAGGTACCGGCCAGCACCTGCGTTGAGCCATCATAGGTATTGGTAGCGGACAGCGTCAGGCGACCAGCGCCGGATTTGATCAGCCCGCCCGTGCCCTGAAGGATGCCGGCCACCGTCAGAGCTTTACCCGATGCGATTTCGATTTGTGCATTCGGCGACAGGGTTTGCACACCCAGATGCGATGCGAACGACACCGACTCCGTGATGCGAAGTTTGGCATCACCAATCACGAGATGCGAAGCGCTGAATGCAGCTGGCGATAGCCCCAGACCACTGGCCGTCGAGATCGACACCGTACCGCCATTGATCCGGGTTGCACCCGAATAGGTATTCGTGCCCGACAACACGAGTTCACCCACACCGGATTTGGTGAGCTGGCCTGTGCCGGACAAGGCACCGGCAATGGTATTCGTTACATTTGACGGCACGCTGATTGACAGCGTACCGCCCGTCGAGAAGGTGGTACCTGCTGACGATACAAGCTGGCCCAGCGTGGCGTTGCCCGTGACGGTTAGCGTACCGGCAGAAAGTGTGAGCTTGCCAAGGGAAATATCCGTCGCACCACCAAACGTGAGCGCGTCAATCGCGACTGTTCCGGCACTGGCGAGTCCGCTGCGTTGCGCCTCATTGAAACTCAGCTGCGTTCCTTCCGGCACAGTCACCCGCAACACATTACTGCGATCGGGAACGAAGCCTGTCGTCGACAGGTCAGTCGGTTTTGCCCAATTCAGCGGATTGAACCATTCGCCGCCGGCGGACGGGCCGACCCACACTACATCGCCCAGCGGGTTGATGGTCGCCGATGCAGTCGCGTTGAAGCCGCCGCCTGCCAGCGTCTCAATGGTGTAATTGCCGGCATCTGCACCCGTCAATGACACGTTCGAAACGGCAATGGATTTTCCGACGGCGGTATTTTTATCGCTGAATACCGCAGTCAGCAGGGGGCTGACGATCTCGCTGCCAATCGGCGCTCTGGCGGTATCCGAAAACGCGAAAGATACCTGTGCGGATGTGGTTCCGTCGTAAGTTTTGTCGGCGCCCGTGAAATTGATGTAAATCGGACGTCGGTTGATCACACCGTCCGCACCTGAAATTTGCTGACTGCCACCGCCGGGAATGTCGTAGTTCGACAGCTGCAAGCCGTTACTCATCGCCAGGGTGTATCCGGTCAATGTATAGGTTTTACCGGTGCCGACACTGGCCGAATCAAAATAGCGTGTACCCCCGCTAATGGCGAGCGTCTCTCCGGTCGCCAGGCCCGACTCGACATAGCCGCTTACCGCGCCAAAGGACATCGCGCCATCACCCATTGCCGTGGTGCCGTCGTAGACTTTGGTGACACCCGCACCGGCCACGCCAATGCGACGGGCGGTGATGGTGGCAATGACCGAGGTGCCGGAGTTCATCAATTGATAATCCGACGTCTGCGAACCCGAGTTGCTGCTCGTCATCGCATTCAGAGTGATGCCGGTCACATTAAGTAGGTTAGCCTCTGCAACATTTGCCGAGTTGTAAGACGCTGAGTAGCCGAAGCTGAAAACATCATTGGCAACGGGATTATCTACAACGAACTGCGGAATGAACGCTGCATTGAGTGAGGACCCATTACCTGTCTTCGCATCGGTGGTGCCGTCATAAACTTTGCTGACGCCCGTGTTTGAAAGAGAAACATTTATCTGTCGTGGTGTGATCAGCGCCGCATTCACACCTGCTGCATAGGAAAGACCTGATGTTAATGCCACACCCGCCGTGGGGCTGAGTGACTGAATGCTGTAATTACTGACCTGTCCGGTGCTGTTAGCCAGCGTGATGCTACTGATGAAGTTGGTCGCATTGGCAGCTCTGGCAGAACTTGCACTGGCGGCGCTGACGGTCAGCGTCTCGCCACTGACCAGACCGCTCAGTGCATTGCCACTCACCGCGCCGAACTGCAAGACAGAACTGAGGTTCGTCGTGCCGTCATAGACTTTCTCGGCAGAGATCGTGAGCGGTCTTCTGGAAATCGTGACCGTATTTGATGCGGTTCGCCCCGCTAAACTCGGCAGTGCGTAGTTGGTCGTTAATCCGCCGTTGTCGCCATTACTTAAAGGTACGCTGATAAAGTGCGTCGCTGAAGCCGCATTCGCGCTATTGGCCTGAGCATTGGTATAGATCAGCGTCTCGCTGCCGACCCCGGTCTGAATCACACCAGAAAACAGCGCATTTCCGTCATAGACTTTCGTATCGCTGAGGTTGAGTGTCTTGGGCGTGATCGAGAATGAATTGTTTGTCAGGCTGACGGGGTTGTAGTTCGATGCCAGACCGCCGTTGGTGCTGGTTCCCAGCGTCAGTCCGTTCAGGCTCTGCAATGCGTAGTTACCCACATTGGCCTGCAGGAGGTTGTCCGATGCGCCAGCGCCATTCATCGCAAACGTCTCACCATTGACACCGGTTGCAGTCAGTTTGGAACCGGCGACAACGGTCGAGCCGTCATAAATTTTCGTTCCGGAGATGACCAGCGAGGCTGCTGTAATATTTGCGGTAGCCGTGCCACCTGAGCCCACCGTATAGTTGCGCGACAGTCCGCCGGTATGAACGCCGGAAACTGCGGCCAGATCCGTCAGCGTATAGGTAGGCGTGAGGGTATAGCTACCCACGTTTTTGCTGGAAAAAGCACCGGAGACCGCAATGCCAATACGCTCGCTGCCCGCATAGCCGGACACGGTGCCCAGAGTCCAGCTCGCTGTGGTGTTACCGTTATAAACTTTATCAGCGACAGTGGTGCCTGTCACCGTCAAGGCACGGGGCTGAATCGTCAGCGTGGCAGCGCCGGCGTTACTGAGCGTGTACCCCTCAGCGGCGAGCGTGCCCTTAAGGGTGAGACCGAAGCGATACGTGCCGGCATTGATGAAATTGGCGGTGGCCGGATTGACGATATTTCCGCCGTAAACCAGATCGAAATCAGTGCCATATACCAGGCTGATTGCACCACGGTCCGTTGTATTTAGCGTGACACCCGAACTCACAATATTAGACACGCTGTAAGCTGAGCCACTATACGTGGTGAGCGTGGTCGGATTCGCAAAGGTATAACTCGTCAGAGAGCTTGCAACGGCAGCGCCCACGGAATTGATTTGATTGGCCGGTGCAGCCGCATAAAACCAGGTAAAGCCCTTCGATTGGTTTTGAGTCAGATTACCGAGGCCCGTATACAGTGCATAAGAACCATCACCTCCCCCGGTAGCCGCTGTCATGGTGTAGGGATTGATACTTGTCGCATTGGTAAAGCTGCAGCATCTGTCGAAGGTCGCCAGTGCCGAGGCGTCAGTTGAATAAAACAATACCGACGCGCTGGTGCTGTTGATATCACCCTCATCCAGGCGCAATGCGCCCGCCGGCAAACCACCGCTGGCATTCGTCACAAAACCGGTGCTATCAATATTACCGAGGCGCTTGAACGGGCCATCCGTACCACCAACCCAGTCATCCTGCGTGCCTACCCAAAGACCCACGTTGGTCAGACCCGTCGCAGCGGTTGCCTTGATGGAGGTATCGGCACGCATATATTTATCCGATTCACCCAGTGCGTAACGGTTGGTGATCTCAATTCCTTGCGAACCGATAGCGGCGTTCGCAACCGTAATGATCGTGCCTGCTGCGCGGCCGCCAGCGCCTGGTCCGGCACCGACACCCGGTCGATAGCCCGATAGATCGACATAGCCAGACGAAACGCTGTTACCCGAATAAAAAGCCGTATTACCGTTCCAGCGGCTACCGTTTTCACCTGCGCCCACCTCAATATTGAGTGGGTAATTTGAGTAGGTAAGTTTGTACCAGCCCGTACCGCTGTAGTAATGCGGCTGCGTCAATTGTCCCGTGTTGGTAATCGCAATCTGGGCGCCGGCGGTTGCCCCATTCACCTGCGCGCCTGAATAGAAACCCAAATTACCGTTATTGAAAATCAAACCATAATCAGATCCGGCGCTGCCTTTACGCCATTTGAAGGCTGCATCAGCGCCAGAAGGCAGAGGTATCTTGACGCTGCCACTCACCGAATAATTTGATCCGCTGCCATTCGTGCTGCCCTGCCCAAAACGCGCTGTCAGCGTGCCTGAACCTGTCGCTGAGAGATTGGCATTGATCGTCAGATCATTCGTCGCAGAAAACAAATAATTGTGGGCAGACCATGACTGGTCCGCATTAACGGAGATATTGCCGCCATAAATTTGTCGCGCACCGTTGACGGTCAGCGCGCTTGCAATGATGACGTTCGCCGTATTGCCTGCTTTACCAATCGTTAAACCAGTGAGCGTGCTCGGAAGGCTAAGGTTGGTCAGCGGCCAGCTCATGGCGCTGGAAAAGCTGGTGCCGAAGGGTTGTACGGTAAACGTGCCCGTGGTGTTCACCGTGGTGCTCGCGTAGAAATCGATGAGATCCGCTGTCACCGTGATGTTACTGGCACTGCTGGCCAGCGTGCCCCTGCCCCAGGATCCGGTAGCCCGGAGTCCGAGGCCACCCGACGCCGAGATTGAAATCGGACCAGTCAGTGAATAAGCGTTGAAACTACCGATCAGACCGTAGTACGTCGTCGAACCCGTGGTGCCATCCAGACTAATACCACCCGACCCCGTGTTGATCGCCGTCATCGATCCCTGCAAGCCGCCGTGAGTCGCTGTGCTCGTTGTCGAACCCGAGATACTGATTGCATTGCTTGCACTGTTACCGGATTTAAACGTCGGCGATACCGCCCCGCCAAAATAGGTCAGCTCAATACCATGACCAGTGGCCACAGCCTGACCATCGATCGTGATCGTGCCCCCGCCAGCATCGACGATTTGCGTACCCGAGCTGCTACCGTACCAGGAAATACCCGGCGAACCATTGGCCGCCTTACCCTTCATCAGAATATTGCCGCCACCACTATAGAAAGCGATGCTGTTGATGATGCCGCTGGTACTGTGGACATATGCCCCCAACTGAATACCACTGGCAGCATTCGATCCCCAAAGCGCGGAGTTACCGCTCGGCGAATAGGCGTAACCATTCGGCAAACTCGTTGTGGCATCCGCTGTGTTACCCCCAGCCAATGTGATCGCTCCGCCACCACTGCTTTGCGAAGTCAAACCATTCGCACTGTTAAATGTCACCAGTTCACGCACACGGATGAATCCCGCACTATCGCCGTCCGAGTCTGCCCACAGGGTGATATTGCCGTTATTGGTCTGAACGCTCGTGGCGGATCCGATGCCGACCGTAATCATGTTGGTCGCTTTGAGCAGAATGCCTTGCGCCGAGGCTGTGCTGGTGAGGTTATTGTTGACGAAAATATTGCCGCCATACAAGCTAATCGGACCGGCAATGGCGTGAGCCGGGGTGATGCTGATTGCAGACATATTGCCATCCCTGCCTATGGTTAAACCAGTGGCAGTGGAACTGAAGTTCATATACTGCGTGTTGACTTCGGTATTAAACGAAGTTTCGTCAGCATCCGGCAGGATGGCAATTTTTCCGCTGGTGGTGATGTTACGCGCTGTGGTCGGCAGCCCGATATTTGCGCCGATGAGCCGAATATCGCCGGTACCTCCGTTCAGGTGCGAGCCCAGGTAGACATAACCCGTGGTGTTATTCAAAGACTCCAGCGTGATACCGGTACCACTGGTCATCGAGCTTGTGGCATCGAGTGCAACCGCATAGCTCGCGTTAATACCGTGCCATCCAGTCATAGTGACCGAGCCTGCGGCTCTCACGGTCGTGCCAATTAAGTCGATGCCACGACTGGATGCACCAACCGCATTGGCAGTCCCTGTCATGCTGATGTTTCCGGCCGACTCAATCAGCGTACCGGTGGCCCCAGAAATTCCCATCAGCCTGGCATTACCGGTACCCGTGCGCCCGATCAGCGTGATATCGCCACTGGTGAGGGTTTTGATCGCAACGTTGGTACCAATGGTTATGCCTGCCGTCGATTGGCTGAGCGCCGCGCCCGTGTCTGCATTGAGCAAAATACTTCCGCCGGTTGCCGTGACGTTGCCTGCTACAGAAATGGATCCACCGTAGACATTAATAGGGCCCGCCGCAGAAATTGCACCGTTCATATTGATGGTTGATGTATTTCCCGACTTACCGTAGTTCAATCCGCTCATCGTACGACTGCCGCTATTGAACGTGAACCAGCCGGTGTCTGTCGTACCGAAGAAGGATGCACTGATCGGCCGAATGGTCACCACACCTGAGGTATCCAGTCTTGGGTTGCCCGCAGACCAGTCAAACCTGTCTGAATTAATCGTGATACCACCAGGCGCAGTCAGTACGGCGGCATTCAGATTCGTAATCGTCGCCAACAGAGAACCCGCTGCGACATTGAGTCCGATGGTGCCGGCTGCGGGCGTACTGGTTAAAGCAGCTGCCAATGAAAGTTCGCCAGCATAAATATCAATGGGCCCGTTGATGCTCATGCCGGCACCCACGCTGAAGGCGCCGGTATTTCCTGTTGCACCAAACTGATAACCGCTCGGTGTAGCGCCAGTGATGTCAAACCAACGTGAGTCAATCCCTTGCCCGAAAGAACCGCCATCGATGTCAGGCAGAATCTTGATCGCCCCGGTGGTGGTAAGCGGCAGCGATATGAAACCACCATAGGCAGAGTTACTGGTAGCGAAGTTGAAGGTACGAGCGCGAATCGTGATGTTGCCGCTGCCTGCGTTGATCGCTGCACTACCCTCTGCGTAAAAATTGTTGGTAGGACCGGTGCCACCATAACCAAGGCCGGACCACAGCATCACATCACCGCCTGCAGTTGTAATACCGGCCGACAATCCAAGAGGATTCCAGTTAGCGTTCAGGTGAGACACAGAAGGACCATCAGGTACAGTCAACCCATTCCATGTGGTGCTGACATTGCCGCCACCGACCCAGAGATGACCACCATTGGTGGTAATGGCACCGAAGGTGCCTATACCGGCATCATTCGTGCGATCGCTATCCGTCCACAACACCACATTCAACGGTCCGCCTGCAGCAGAGTTGATGTTGTAGCTCGACAAATTGATGCGCGCGTTTGCCTTCAGCGTCAATGTGGTCGTACCAGAGGTTGCAGTTTTGCTGATGTTCGATGCCAGCGTAATGTTGCCCACGTCGGATGAATCACTACTGCCACCATAACTCGCATTCGAACTCGTTGTCGTCACCGTCACACTACCGGTATTCAATGCAGAACCAATTGCCGATGCGGCGCTCGCATCGATCGTGTAATCATACGGATCAATTAACCACAAACCATATTTTGCACCTGAAATAGATGTTGTATTTATTTGAACGTTATTAATATTAATACCGTATCCAGATGTCTCTACCTGCCCGCCATCACCATCGAGCGATCCGCCTTTGGCAAATATTTTTCCGTGCGCTGCGGTAAAGCCATTGGGATTTTTTACATCACTCCACAACACAACTTTGCCGCCATTGCCTGAATTAATTGCGCTGACATCGATCGATGCGTTTTCATTCATCGTTACCGTAGCTGCCTGACGTAGATCACCACTACCTTGCCAATCACCACCGATCAGCACGGTACCGCCACCGGTCGTACCACTTGCGTTCAGCTGAGCGCCGTCACCCAACAGGATGTCTCGGCCGGTGACGATAATCTCACCGCCCTTGCCGACCGTTGCCGAGCTGCTCGCATTAATAGTGCCGGTGTTGTTGACGCCATTAGCATCGATCAGAACACTGCCGCCATCGGCAACGGTCGAGCTGGCATCGATGCGACCACTGTTGGCGACTTCGTTCGATGCACCGAGAACAATGCGGCCGCCGACTTTGGTGATGCCGGTTGCAACGATCTCACCACTGTTGCGAATCACGCCTGATGCGATTTCGTTATAAGCCTGCGCTGAGACGATGACATTGCCGTCCGGTGCTTTGATGATTTTTTTATTTTCGATCAGCGTGTCGATCGTTGAAGGCGTGACCAGCAAATCGACTTTGCTGTTGGCAGGGTTGACGTTCATCGTCACGGTCTCGCCGGCGGCCAGTGCGATGGTGCCCGACTTCGCCAGCAAAACACCGTTGTTCTGAACCTCCGGTGCCAGCAAGGCAATGTAGCCACCGAGTCTGGCTTCGATGCTGCCGTCGTTGATGATCTTGCCGGTCGCACCGTTGCGTTCGAAGCGATAGATACCCGACATGAAATTCTGATTGGACATCGAATGGGTAGTGGCCACCAGTGCATTGACATCAACGCTGGCACCCGCACCAAAAAACACACCGGCCGGGTTCAGTAGAAAAACCTGACCATTGGCTTGCAGGTTGCCGAAGATATGGCTGGGGTTGGCATCAAGCACGCGGTTGAGAATCACCGAACTGGCATCGGGTTGCTGGAACACGACACTGGCATCACGACCAACGCTGAAGGTGTTCCAGTTGATGATCGCGCGGTCGGTGTTCTGCTGCACCGTCATCACGGGTGCCGACACGGTACCGCTTTGCGACACCGTCGCGCTGCCGGCGACCACTGCACCACCAGTGGGCAATGCATTCGTCTCAGGCGCTGTTTGCGCCTGCACATTTTGCAGCGACAGCAACGCCACCGCCGCGAGCGCAGCAGCGCTGGCGCGGGAGAGTGTACGTGTGATCAGTCGCTTGAGCATTGTTGTGGTCGGCCTTAGAACGGCAAGCTGGCCGACACCCACAGCCGGCTGATTTTTTTGGTGCCGTCCTGGTCGTCGCCTGTGGACAGGTTGGGGTTAGGGTTGTTACCGATGCGCTGCGCCAGCGTGGCCGTTAGCGTGAAGTTGCGCGGACCCTGCCAGATCAGGCTCGCACCATGGCTGCGATAGTTCAGCCAGTTCGGTGTGGGCATGCTGGTGTAGTCGACAACGCTTTGTTTGACACGACCGCTGTCGTAAAAAACGCGAAACTCAAAACTCTTCGGCAACTTCATGCGGAGTTCGACGGTACCCAGATGGCCCTGACTACCGCTACCCTCACTCACGGGATAACCGCGCACACCCGTCGGACCGCCGAGAAAGAAGCGCTCGGAAGAATCCAGGTTCTGCCGTGCATACTGCCCGCTGACGCTGAGCACCAGATTGATCCCATCGCGGACCGCCTGCGTGCGACTGATGCCGGCATTGAGTTTGTTGAAGCCACCCTGGGTGCCGGCGTAGTCCGAGCTTCGGCTTTGCTCATCCCGGATGTGCAGGTCACCGGTGGTCAGCGATAGCGACGCCTGGTTGCTTGCACCGTTGATGAATCGATCTGCCCAGTTGCCATTCATCGCAACGGTGGCCACCATGCTCTGGACGCTGCGCGTGAGCTGGGCGCCGGAAAAATTTTCGAAAGTCTTGCCAGTGACGCCGCCGGTCAGAAAGAGATTAGCCTGCTGCGAACGGATGACCGGGTACGACAAGTCAAGGCCGAGACTGCCGGACGTACCGTGAATGTTGGACGCGACCGCAGCGCCGGCAATGACGCTGTAATCCATGTAGCTGCTGTTGACGCCGATGCGGGCGCCATCAAGCCCGATTGGAAATGACGCACCGACGCGTCCGTAACGCACGCCGTTGGTGGCCAGCAGTCCCATCGAGTATTGTTCGCCGCGACCGGTGGGGCTGTTGAGTGCCGCGTCGATCAGGTAACGCTCGGGACCGGTCGCGAGCGCGCCGTAGTTGTCGGTGTTGAACGCGCCGGTGATCAGCGGTTTGTCATTCGACTTCAGGACGACCTGTGTTTCACCTTCGCTGTTACCCGCCGACAGACCTCCCTGAACCGAAGCGCCCGGCAGGTCATTGATCAGCAACAGCGCGCGGTCGAGCACGTTGACGTTCACGGCGGGCTCGATGCCCATGGCTTTTTCGACGCGCGCCAGTATCAGCTCGGAGTTAATGCGTCCGTTCGAGCTGCCATCGATACTGGCGCCGGCGTATTTCGATTCGACCACCTTGAGCGTGACAACACCGCCATCAATTTCCTGGCGCGGAATGCTGACGGTGGCGACATAGCCTTTGTCGCGATAAGCAAGCGCGGCCATGGCCGCTGCGTTTTGCAGCTCGCTGAAATCCACCGGACGGTTCACGTAGAGCTCGACGGAACGCGAAAGTGCGCGATCGGAAAGCAGCGTATTGCCCACGAAACGGAAGCGCGAAACAACAATTTTTTCGCTGCTGTCTTCAGCGACTTTAGGCGTTTGCACCGGTGGTTTGGGAGACACCTCGGGCAAGCCAGGTTGCGGCAAATTGCGCTCGATCTGGTTGCGGATATCACCGGCGTTGGGCTCGTAGGGTTGCGCGCCTGATGCCGGTGTAGCAAAAGCGAGCAGCAAAAGCGCCGAAATGAGCGGTGCGCGAGCGGCTTTCAAAGGCGAGAAAAAGGGATGAGTCGACGACATGAGCAATCCGGTTTGGCGGCGATGATTTGCCGCGATGTTCAGCCTCCCGAGGAGAGGTCCAGTGCGGTTTTTTCTGCGCTGCGGGCGATGCGACAAACGGTCAAAACTTTCCGTCGTGCGCGCTTTCCTGAACGAAACACCTGCCGCTACCCTGATCGCCCGAAATGCCTTGAAAACACTGGTTTTAAGTCGGATTTTCATGCCCGGATTTTAGGTAAATGCCCCCGGTTTTTTCCTACTTTTTCCTACATAAGTGCTTGAAAAATCACCGTTTTTTCGAACCCAAAACAACCCATTCGGGGTCAGTTTTTCACCCGAATTCACCCAATAAATTGTTTTTTTATTATCGATTTTTCAGGATTTTTGAATAATTTTCAATCGAGCAATTATTAATTGTGAAATCTGGTATTTATTTAACAATAAATTAATATTTATATAATCAAAAAAATAATCATTCGACAATTTATTAATCATTTGAGTATTGGGTGAAATGGATGTGTCGAGTTCATCATTGGGTCGAAATGGGTGGGTAAATGGAGTACTTATCCGGAAGCTTTTCGGCTGATTTTTCGGTCTGGTTTTTGGTCTGAATAATCGGGTGAGAATGGGTGGGTAATCAGGCTGTGCCACCGACCTGATCGGGCGGTCTGATGCCCTTGTCTGGCATACCCATTCGACACCCATTCGGCTGCTCAACCGATCCGAAATTTCAGGTGGTTTTAGGTCAATAATTGGATGTCATCGGACACCGATTCCGACTATTCCATTAACTTTTAAGCAAGAAAGCGAAAATACGAATGGGTGTCGGGATACACCCATTCCGTGATCAGATGAATCTATGCTCATTTTGATAATCATTTTTTCAGATATTTTCAAAAAAGCACTTTTCATGAATGGGTGAACCAGACCACCCATTATTCAAAAAAGCTGGCTTAAAGTTTGCTTCTGCGCAGGCGTAGGCAAATGAAAGCTTTGTCCCGAAAAATTGAATTAGTCTGTTCTCGCATGCTCTGGCCCTAAACGAAAGGCCAGTAGTAAATAAGCAATAGATCAGGTGATATTGGATAGCCCGAAGAAAATCATGATTCCGACCCAAATTCCCATCTCCCCCCTGACCCTCTCCCTGATTTCGGGTATCCACGAACTGAAGGGCGCACTGCGTACCGCCAGCCATATGGCGCCCGAGCGCATGCTGGCCTTGCGCCAGGTCGCTACGCTGGAAAGCGTGGCGTCCGGCCTGCGGCTGGGGAATGTGGTGCTGTCCGACACCGAGGTCCGTCGCGTGCTCGCGATGCGCAATGCCGGCGGTAGCCGCATCGTCGATCGCACCGCTGATCTGACGCTTGCCGACCAAAACACCGATGACGCAAAACAGGCCGTCAGCGGCATAAATTCGCCCGCTGGTGGACAAAGCTCGCCCACCGCAGGCCAGCTGCTGCCGCTGGGGTCCGCTGCGCTGGACGATCTGGTGGCAGAGCCTTTGGCTGACCATGAAGTCGATGAGCTCTTACTGGCCCACCAGACCGAAGCGGGCGTGCTGAATGCCGATGAGCAGCAAGCTGTCGGATATTACGAAGCGCTCAGCCGGGTGCTGGCGCTGGTGCCCTCCGGCCGCCTGACCGAAGACGATGTGAACGACTTGCATCGCGTGCTGTTAGGTCACTCTTCCAAGGATGCCTGGCATGTCGGCAAGTACAAGGTGTCGGCCAACAACCCGATGATCACCCATCCGGAATCCGGCACGGCCACCGTTCTGCAATCCACCCCGCCGGCCAACGTAGGCGACCAGATGGCCGCCCTGCTGGCCTGGCTGGCGCGCGAGCGCAGCGAACCCACCCTGCACCCGCTGCTGACGGTCACTGTATTTACGGCCTGCTTCATGGGGATGCGTCCTTATCAGGACGGCAATGGCCGGATGGCGCGACTGCTGGCGCGTCTGCTGCTGCTGCAGGCCGGCTATTCGCACGTGGCATATGGCTCGCTGGAAGCGGTGCTGGAGAGGGACAAAGAGAATTTTTACCGGGCACTGAACCGCACGCTGGTCGGCATGGACAGCGGCAATCCGCACTGGGAGCCGTGGATCGGCTTCTTCCTCTCGGCGCTGGCCGAACAGGTGCGCCATCTGTACAGCAAGCTGGAACGCGAGAAGCAGATTTTCTCGGCCCTGCCTAAGCTTTCATCGGCGATCGTGGATCTGGCGCGCGAACATGGCCGGGTCACGATGGCCGATGCGATCCGCCTCACCGGCAGCAATCGCAATACCCTCAAGCTGCATTTCAGGAAGCTGGTCCATCAGGGACAGCTGCAACGGCATGGGATGGGGGCCGGCGTCTGGTACCAGCCGCGGTGATTAATTGATTTTGAGGGGTATGCAGAGCTGATACCCCACCAGCCGTATCGAACGCAGGCAGCCCAGTTCGGCGCCGACCTGCACGAGCTTTTTGCGCAGGCGCACGATCTTCACCTCGAGGCTGGCCTTGCGGAAGTCTTCCGGCGAGTGTCCGAGCAGTTCCATGATCTGCCAGTACTCCAGCTGCCGGGCATGGCTGGTCGAAAACGCCATCAGCATCCGGAATTCACTGATCGAGATTACGGTCGCACCCTTCGGTCCGGACAAGGTCAGTGAGCGCGAATCGACGATGAAACCCTCCTGACCACCCGCCGGCGACTCGGATTGCCACATGTCGGCCCGACGACTGACTGCCGACACAGCAGCCAGCAACTCTTCCATCTCAACCGGCTTGGACAGGTAAACGTCCGCCCCGCTCTCGTAGCCCGCAATGCGGTCACCTACATGGGTGCGGCCGGTGGCCATGATGATGCCGGCGCGCGGATTGCCGCGCCGTATGCGCTTGGACAGCGACAAGCCATCCTCCCCGGGCAGGTTCAGATCGATGATGAACAGATCCGAGGGAGCGCTTGCCGCCTCATCATCGATCGCCTCGGCGCAGGCAATACCTTGCACCTTGTGACCCTGCTGGCGCAGAGCCTCGATGGTCACGGCGCGCAGCGCATCATGATCTTCGACGACAGTAATGTTCAGCTTGGAAGGCATACGGTGAACCTGACACTTTTCTCCAGCGGCTCGTAGCGGACTTCACCCTTCAGCAGCCGCATGAAATTGGCGACCAGGTAAAGGCCAAGGCCCGAGCCGGAATGTTTTCTCGCGCCATCGGCGCGATAGTACTTCTTGAATAATTCGTCACGATCCGGAAAACCTGTAGAAGACGGCCCGCTCTGGACGAGGTTCTCGACGCTGATCTCGCAGCCGGCTCGGCCATCAAGCGTGCCCGACCTGACGCGCAGATGAACAGTACTTTCCGATGGGGAATACTTTAATGCATTGTCAACCAGGTTGGATAGCACTGATTTGAAAATCTGCCAGTCGCTGCTGACCGTCATTGATTCGGCCTGCTCGACACTGACCCGGGCCCGGTCGGGCAGCCGGGAGAGCACCTCCTCGATCAGGGTATCGACCGAAAAGTTTTCAAAATGAGAAATGATTTCGTCATCATCGAATTTCTCAGCTTGCAGGCAGCGCTCGATCAGTTCATTGATGTTGTTCACGGTGCGCCGGCCATGCTCGAGCATTTCCGGATTGAGCCGGGAAACGCCGAATACCATATGCAGCACCGACAATGAGGTCTTGACCTCGTGCGCCAGCATTTCCATGAAACGCCCCTGCAGCTGCGACTTCTGCCTCTCGATCTCGACCTGTTGCGCGGCCGAGCGCGCGCGCAAGTAGGCCAGATTGCGGGATGCTTCGATACGGTGGGCACGCAGCTGCAGCAGCACAATCAGGATCACGCCGGTCAGGATGCCGTGGATCAGGAACATGTGCAGATTGACCTCGGGCGCGCGGGCAAGACCCAGCGCCGGCGACGAGGCGATCACCAGCGCGGCCGTCAGCAGAAAATAAAACCCCACGACCATCCATTTCGGGAGCAGCGGCAGATCATCCTCGCCGGCAGCGGTCCATGCGCGACAGCTGATACTGAGCACCAGAAAAAACACCGGCCCGACTGCCACCAGCGTGATGTTCGTTTGCATGGCCAGCAAGGTCTGGCCACTGGCCAGCAGCGCCATTTCGACAACGAAGGCCAGGATGCCAACACCCAGCATCACCCGCAATCCCGGCAGCCAGGGCCTGAACTCGCGCAGCAGGAAGTAATGGAACACGAAGCCCACCAGCACATAAGCGCAGTAAACGACGCAGGAAAAGCCCTCGATCGCGCCAACACTGAAGTAGTCGGCGCCCAGCATGCGCGCATAGCCGACATACACCATCGCATAGGCGGCGGCCACCAGCTGACTGACAGTAAACGCGGCCATCAGCGTCTCGCGTCGCAGCGACCATTGCAGCACTGCCCACAGGAAGAAAAGCAGCAGTGTGCCCATCATCAGTCCGTAGACCATTTCCTGCATGCGGTTGGCCTGCTGGGCCTCGTCCATGTTCAGCACCTGCACGTGAATCAGGCTGGTACTGGTGGTCTTGAGCCGAAGCCAGATCTCGCGCGGCGCATCGGATGCCGGTATCAGAAAGCCGTGGTTGAGCGATTTGAACTCGCTCGCGTGCCAGTCGGTGCGATCGCCTGCAACGCGCGTGACGCCACTGGTGTCGAGCGAATCGAACAGTTGGATTTCGTCGAGATAAACAGGACGGACTCTGACCACCAGCATCTCGCCGGGCCGGGACGCGGGCACCGGCGCGACCGTGATACGTATCCAGGTTGCCGCATCAGTAAAGCCGCGGCTGAGCGGACCATCGTAGCGCTGCACCGGCATCTGACGAACCTCGTCCAGGCTCAGCTTCGCACCCTCATCAACCACGTACGCACGTTCGAGAATATGGTCGGCCGGCGCTGCATGTGTTGCTGCAGACAGCACCCAGACTAAGGCCAGACAGAGAGAACGGATCAGATTGCGCATATCAGTCAGCGGAAGCGAGACCAGCATCGATCCGGAGCGCGCGAGCGGCCCAGATCAGAAGGTACCCGGAAAGACGCCGCCGTCGAGCAGGATGTTCTGCCCGGTCATGTAGCCGGCATGCGTACTGCACAGGAAAGCGCAGAAAGCGCCGAACTCGGCCGGCGTGCCGAAGCGCTTCGCCGGATTCGCATCGCGGCGGGCGGCGATTAGCGTTTCAACATCCTTGCCCGTGGATTTGGCAGCCGCCTCGAAAGTGGCCCGCAAGCGGTCCGTCTCGAATGGTCCGGGCAGCAGGTTGTTGATCGTGACGTTCTTGTGCGCTGTGGTGCGCGACAGACCGGCGATGAAACCGGTGAGGCCGGCACGCGCACCGTTCGACAGCCCGAGGATATCGATCGGTGCCTTCACCGCGCCAGAGGTGATGTTGATGATGCGACCAAAACCGCGCTCCATCATGCCATCGACGGTGGCGCGTATGAGCTCAATAGGCGTGAGCATGTTGGCGTCGATTGCGGCGATCCATTGCTCGCGCTCCCAGTCACGAAAATCGCCGGGTGGCGGGCCGCCGGCGTTGGTGACCAGAATATCCGGCTGCGGGCAGGCCGCGAGTGCTTCCTTGCGACCCTGCGGCGTCGTGATATCCACAGCCACGGCGGTGACTCTGACCTGACTGCCGGCCAGTTGTCGGATCTCGTTTGCGGTCGCTTCCAGCGTTGCGGCACTGCGCGCGACTATCGTAACGTTGACACCTTCTCTGGCGAGCGCTTCGGCGCAAGCCCGTCCCAGCCCCTTGCTGGCGCCACATACCAGAGCGTTCCTGGCGTTGATTCCCAGATCCATTGTTGTCTCCTTGCTTATTCTTATCTTGATATTGTCGGCAGCACTGGCGCCTATTTTCGCTCAGGTCACTTGCCCAGCGCTTGGTTCACGGCGGCCAGTACATCCTTGCCGATTCGTTCTTCAATTTTTTTATGCACCGGCAGCAGCGCCTGCCGCCACTGCGCCATCTCCGAGGGCGTGGGCTGGTAGACCGTGGTCTTGCCGGTTTTGACGATGGCACGCATGGCCTCGGCGCTTTCGCGTTCGGCCTGTGAATTATTCATTTGCGTGGCCTCGGCGAGCGCAGCTTCCAGCGCGGTGCGTATCTCGGGCGGCAGGCCATCCCAGAATCGCTTGTTGGCGATGACCGCAAAGCCGAGATACCCGTGGTTCGTGACCGTCAGATGTTTTTGTACCTCGTAGACCTTTTGCGAGTAGAAATTCAGCGGGGGATTCTCAGCACCATCGACGACGCCAGACTGCAGCGCCTGCGTCATCTCGGAAAACGACATCACCTGCGGATTGGCACCGAGCGTGCGCATTTGCTCATCAATGACTTTCGATCCCTGAATGCGCACCTTCAGACCACGCATATCGGCCGGCACCCGTATCGGCCGGTTGGCCGACATCATCTTGAAACCGCTGTCCCAGTACGCCAACCCCCGAACACCCTTGGTTTCCAGGGTATTGAACAGCCGCTGTCCAATCGGCCCCTCTGTCACGCGCCGCAGCGCCGCCCGGTCTTCAAATAAATAGGGAAGATCAAAGACCTCGAATTCGCGAATGCCGAGCGGGCCGAACTTGGACAGCGTGGGCGCAAGCATCTGCACTGCCCCCATCTGCAGCGCTTCCAGTTCTTCCTTGTCTTTGTAGAGGGTGCTGTTGGGATACACAACCACGCGCACCCGGCCCTGGGTATTGCGCTCGGCCACGCGCTTGAAATGTTCGATGGCGCTGCTCTTGGGCGTACCCATCGCCGCGACATGACTGAATTTGATGACGATGGTCTTGTCGGCGGCGAGCACCGGGTTTGTCGACCCCACCAACACAGCGATCAGCAAAGGCGCCAGAAACAGCATCAGCCCGCACCGCCGGACATTGCCGAGCGCGTCAACCGTGGCATGACGAGCAAGCTTGTGTTTCATGCGTATCAGGGCACGAGGCGAGAGTTTTTCCGGAAGGCAATTCTACGTGGTTTTGAAAAAGTCACGATGACATCAGCGCATCCAATAGCCTCATTGGCGTGATCTTCTGATGCAAATAAGGCAAAACCTTCCCGCCACACCGCCTCACAGCAGCCGACACACCTCGTCGAACCCCAGTCTGGGCAAGCGTTCCATCACTTTCGCCGGATCACCGTAGCCAAGCGCGCACAGAAAATTTGACTTCACGTTGCTGCCATCGAAGAAAGTACGATCCACCATTGCGTTGTCGAAGCCTGACATCGGTCCGCAATCCAGCCCGATCGCACGCGCGGCCATGATCAGATAAGCGCCCTGCAGCGAGCCGTTGCGGAAAGCGAAGCCCTCTCTCACCGCGCGCTTGTCATCGCCGGTGAACATGTCCGCAAACCCGGGATTGTGCGGAAACGTCTTGTGCAGCAAAGTATGAAAATCGGTGTCGTGCGCGACGATAACAATCACCGGCGCGCTCATGGTCTTGTCCACATTGCCGGGCGCGAGCGCCGGACGCAGGCGCTCTTTCGCTTCGGCGGTTCTCAGGAACACCAGACGGGCGGGCTGACTGTTGGCCGAAGTCGGACAGTACTTCATCATCGCATACAGATCTTCCAGTTGCCGGTCGCTGACGGGCCGATCAAGCCAGCCATTCTGGCTGCGGGCGTTAATGAATAACTGGTCGACTGCCTGTGAATCAATGACGTTGTGCATGGTAACTCCGTGGTTCAGTCCAACAATCAGTCAAACGTTGTGAGCAGTTCCCCTGCCAGCGGTGCTTTCGGCAGCAATCCCTCCGAACTCACAACACGCTGACCATTGACCCAGACACCCTCGACACCCAAGGCGCCGGTATCAAGCCGGGGTGCGCCGCCGGGCAGATCAAAGACGCGCCGTTTCGGACCGCGCCCCACGGTCAGCGGATCAAACAATAACAGGTCGGCCGCATAACCCTCGGTGATCTGTCCCCGGCGCTGCAAGCCGAGAATCTTTGCCGGTCGTGCGGTCAGCTGATGTACAGCTTGCGAGAGCGACATGACACCGAGGTCACGCGCCCAGTAGCCCATCAGATGCAAACCGAACCCCGCATCATTGAAGAAGGTCAGGTGCGCGCCCGCATCGCTGAGGGTCACCAGACTGTGCGGGTGGTTGAGCAACTCACCGACTGCTTCGGTATCGCTGTTGAGCAGCACTGCGGTGAAGACGGTTTGCAAATCCTCGGCCAGCGCCAGATCGAGCGCAACATCCAGCGGGTCTTTTTGCTGCTCGCGCGCGATCTCGGCGATGCTGCGCTGCTCATAGTGCGCGTGCTGAGGGAGCCGGGTTTCGACGACGTGCACCTTGTCCCATTCGTTATTAAACAAACGAAAGGCGGTGGGGCCCGACAGTTCATCGCGCACGCTTTGACGAAATGTCGGATCGGCCAGTTTTGCTTTGAGCGCTGCATCGGATAAGCCGAGCGCTGGCTTCCAGCTGACCAGGCCCTCGACCGGATACGGCGAATGAAAGGTGAAATCCATCGTCAGCGGACAGCAGGACACTTGCCCGACCAGCAGTACGCCGCGCTGATTCGCTTCCGTGATGCCCTGCAAATCCCGAAACACGGCATCGGGATTAGTGGGGTTGTGGAGCAAAGCTGCGACCATCACCGGCCGGCCCGACTGCGCCGCCAGCTGCTCCAGGAAGGCAATGGACATCTGCCCGCCCTTGGTGACCATGTAAATCCCCTGACCTTTTTCGCCCATGGCTTTGGTCAGCGTCATCATTTCATGGTCGCTGGCCAGACGCGACGGCATCGGCAAACCGCCTTCGCCGTTGTGCGCCGGGCTGGTGCTGGTCGCAAAACCAATCGCTCCGGCGGCCATGGCATCCCGAACGATAGCGGCCATCTGATCAATCTCTGGGTCGGTCGCTTCGCGCTTATTGGCCTGGTCCCCCATCACCCAGGTGCGCACCGAGGAATGGCCGACAAAGGCAGCGAGATTGACCGCACTGCCCTTCGCGCGCAGCTGGTCGAGGTACTGGGGGAAGGTTTCGAAACCCCAGTCGATCCCGTTGCGCAGCACATCCAGCGACATGCCTTCGACCTGGGTGAGGTTACGCATGGTGATATCACGGTC